>Ga0209829_10001038_pt1 | contig 23507 bp, 24 predicted proteins | sample C_140205_EF_Meta_FD_187311 | JGI IMG/M metagenome (GOLD analysis project Ga0209829, IMG submission 187311) | Freshwater microbial communities from Lake Croche, Canada to study carbon cycling - C_140205_EF_MetaG (SPAdes) (version 2) | ecosystem: Environmental > Aquatic > Freshwater > Lake... | reverse complement strand
TTCAATGCGTAAAAGGTTGCGTATTTGTCTGTATAAAATGTAAAGATGGCACTTTTGGGAATTTCACCAATCATGGAATCCCATTTGCTTTGATGAAACGCAAAATCAAAATCAACGCCTTGAACCAAACTGGCTGCTCTAAGTTCTCGAACTCTTTCCATTACTATATTAGCGTCGCCGAATATTTTAATATCAACAGACACTTACTCAATTCCAACTTCGTCACAAATTTCTTTTACCAATGCCACATCGGCAGGTAATTCTTTAAATCTTTTAATCCAAAACGGAATCTCTAAAGCTGGGCCAATGATATTCAACTGTTCATCATTCATGTTGTTTAGCATTGTTTTACCTGTAGTAGAGTTCAAGATTATCCACGGAGAAATGTTTCCATTTAAAATATCATGTACAGCTCTGTTAAGGCTAACATAGTTAAAATAATGAGCAAATTTGGCATTATGTTCATCACCCCATTCCATCATGGTTTTTAACGTTCTTTGTACAGCACTTTCAACTGGTTCGGATTTGAGAATTTCAAACAAATATCGTTCGTAATGTTCGTCTCTACACCAGTTGTCTAACTTGACACCACTTTTAATTATGAAGTCTACAAATTTATCTGGATACAAAGGTTTTACGTTGTTAACAAAACTACCAAACTTAACAAACGCATTATAGTAACTGCTGTCAGCAAAGTCATCATATGTCTTTGATTTTTTGGCATTTTGAGTCAATTGCCAGAATCTATTAAATGCTACAAATCCGGCTTGTACTCGTTTTTCATCTTTTTGTAATGCTCTACGTTTTCTTTCACACATGTGAGCCACAAGAGTTTTATCCTGCATAAAACTCTTATTACAATGAACACATTTATATGGTTGATCAACTAGTGCTATCATTTATTTCCAAAGTTTTAATAAGTTTACAAATTCAGGCCATTCGTTGTCATTACGGGGACAAAGGACTACGGCAAGTTCTGCGTTATCCATTCTGCTTTCAGTCACGACAACAGAGCCGTCCAGTTGTTTACACATGGCAAATTCTGCCGGAGTTACCGAACAAGTAACTTTCTTAAATGATTTAGTCAACCATTCTTGATAATCAGGCATAGTCTGAAATTCTAAGTGACACATCAGCCCGGCGTGGGCTGCGGCATTCATTGCCATACCAACTGGAGTACCTTCCTTGATACAGATATACATTTTCATTATTCATATTCCCTGCGCTGTTTCTTATCGAAACCCATCATATCAAACAATTCTTCTCGATCTTTCTTATCCATCATAGATGCCGTTATTTTAATATCAGACATCTTCATTGCTGGATATAGCTCGCATAATAGTCTTTCAATCTTGTTTGCTTTTTCTTTCTTACCTGCCGCCAAATACGGATGATAACAATTGACCCCGGCACCCACGGCAGCAAATAATTTCCATTGCAATGCTTTATGACCTTTGCTAATATCCGAAAAATTCTTATTGACTAATTCATTGGTACGTTCAATAAACCACTCCTGAATATCTCTGTCTCCTTGTACACTGGCAGTATAACGCATCAATATATATGGACTAAATGCTTTGCGTTCATCATCAGTTAGATTATGATAGAAATCATAATTTTTTTGATCTACCGCATTTAGTTCACGTTTGATATCAAGTTTTGCTGTTGCCATAATTATACTGAATGATGTTGTACCGAATCGCTAGCTTGTTTGCTTAGATAATATATTACTTTAACACGATCTAAAGCAATTTGTAAAGCGGTATTGGTTTTTGCCGCACGTCTTATTTCTCCCCATAACTTGTCTTCCATTATGTGATCGCGCAGTGGACGTCCATCTGATGTTCTTGGATCGCGTTCACTAACTAATTCGCGATCTAGTGAACTAGTATTGCGTGAGTATACTGTGTTACCTTGGTCCGGACTTTCAAATATCTTACACATATTACCATACCTTTGTATAATCTACCAATTCACTTTGACGACTAACTTCTTTGACAAAATAAGCGCAAGTTGGTTTTGGGCCAGCGTGTAACGGTGTACATAAAAGTTGTCCCGGTTTCATCTTAGGAAAGTACCACTTGACATCTTGATATACATCAATAATATCGATGTCATGAAATTCTGGTCTAAAACCACTAAGTGGGTTGAAACAAAATGTTTTAAAACCTCGGTCATTTAAACTTGTCAACGGCAGTATTTCCATATCCGGTCCTTCTGGATCTCCGACAATTGTACACCAATCAAGTGGCATACTGATTTCGTAGGGTCCAATTTGTAATACCGCTGCTGGGCCTGTAAAACTTTCTAGAAAAATTAATGGAATAAAGAAATGATCTGGATTTGAACTATCACTATTATCTAGCACAGCAAATCTTAGATCGTCATCAATCTCGTTTGGTAATTCGTTTAGGTTGAAGATCCTATCATCTAGGGTTAAAATTTGCATTATATATATTTTACTTTCTCAATTGTGAAGGGATACTTGGCATCCTTATAGAAACGTTTTCTTTCAGTTAAATGTCTCTTTGCGTATTTGGTGCTTGCGGTAATGTCCCAGATTTGTACGAAGTCTTTATCGTCCGCTTTTCGAATACCTCGACCAATACTTTGTATAACGCGAACAAAGCTCTTTCCGGGCTCAAGAAGAACCAGATTAAAAATGCGGGGGATATTAATACCCACAGCGGCCACACCGTAAGTCGCCACAATGATCTTGTTATCAACAGTTTTAATCTCATCATACTCTGTCTTTCTATCTTTGGTTTTGACTTCACCTGATACAAATACTGCTTCTGGATTCTTTTCAATCAGTGCTTTACCTGAATCAATTCTATTAACTAACACTAGTGTATTGCCTGTTTCGGCAATGCCTTTAATCATGTCGCTGATGTAATTCATCCTGGAATCATCAGTGACCAAATATTTTAATTCTTCTGCGTAACTGCCAAACTCTTTCCATTCAGCAGTTTGTACAATGTTAACATGACAGTTACTTAATACGCCTGCTTCTTGTAATGTGTGAGCTGCGACTCTATTTACTACTTCGCCTAAACTTGCTCTAATACTTTGAAATTCGTGTTCAGCTTTGGGTATAGTTCCGGTCAAGCCCCAGCGTATAGGTGCGTTGGCAAGATTCTTGGTTAATAGCGTTTTTAAAACATCTGCCTTGGCCATATGTACCTCATCAACCATAACACATTGTACATTGTCCAACAACATTTCCAATCTAGCACAGGCACGTTCATCCCAATTTTTGCTATTTTTATCCAAAATATTCAAACTTTGCCAAGTGCAAATTGTATGAGTTTTATCGAGATCTTTTCTGTCGCCGTAGTACACACCAACATCTAATTTACAGTTGATAAAGTCTTCTTCTGTTTGTTCAACTAAACTCTTGTTAGGAACGATGGTGATAGTTCGACCATATTTTTCACAGATTTTACTCAAAGTTGCAGTGGTAATTGTCTTACCAAATCCGGTAGCAATTTCTTGAATACATTGTGGATTTTTTAAGAATATATTTACAGCCTCAACCTGATCTTCGCGTAATCTAATCTTTTCTCCAGCAAATCTATGTCCTTCGGGCCATGTTTGATCACCCCAAAAATCCTCAGAAATTTCAGGAAATTCTAACGACGAGCTAGTTCGTTGATCCTCAACCTCAATATAGTAATTCTTACTTTCGAGATAATCAAGAACTTGTCCTAACATACTCATATAGGTAGTTCCGCCAAGACCAAAGAACCCGATAGCGCCGTCCCATCTACCCAATTTATAGCTGGGTCGAAAGCGAGCACTAGGGTCCTCATATTTGAATTTTTTAACCAAGGCTTTTCGTGTGTCAAGATCTAAATTTTCAATCTTGACATTAACTTCGTCCTTGATAATAACTTTACAAGTTGCCAAACTGAATATCCTTTTTATTTTTACCTTCTGAATAATATATCAAATTTTCATGGGATGCTAGGTAATCTCTAGTAGAATAATGTACCGTATTAGCAAATCCTAAATTAATAATACTATTGAACTTGATATTAGATTTTAACAAAGGCTTAGGAATCTTACCACTAACAAAGACAATCTTGGTGTTTTCGCCTAGTGGGGAATTTATTCCTCTTTCTTTGACAAAATCGTTAAATTCCTTGTTATCGGCAGTGGCAAGTCTGAACATGACTGACATGTCTTGATTATCGATTTCTAAGCCTCTTAGAAAATTATAACTTAGCTTTAATTTTGTTAATTCGGAACCACCTGGGATAACAAACAAGCACGGACTCATGTATTTTACTATGTCACTGATACAATCGATTGAGTATTTTTCACAATCACAGGTAGATATTGCCGACGGATCAAGTCTTAAAAATTCTTTTGTAAAAAGATTCAAATCACTGTCTTCTAACCATTGATCAATTTCTTCGCTCCAAGTGATAATACCTTTGCGCCGAGATTCAAACATTGCTGCCAGCAAATCGTGGCTGGATAATTCTGGCATAAATTGTGAAATATTTACAAGTTTTGGCCGATTGTTTTCCAATACCAACGTAGGAGCATGATGTTCAATATTATCAAGTATTTTATCAGATTGATCAACTAGCATCTGAAATTCTTCATCACAATCAAATTTTTCCTGCTTCATTAGCTCTGATAAAAATTGTATAGAATTTTCTGTAAGGGGAAAAGCCCATGATTTTTCCTCAGGATTCCATATAGCATCATCTAATTCATTACGGCTATTTTTAATGTGAGAAATATACTGTTCGTTGAATGGAAATTCAACTTTGATCACTCTATTATAGATAGCATGTGATTTAATTGACATTCTTTTGGCAGTATTTAATTTTCTAAATGGATATCTATACGTAGGATTTTCCAAAAAATTACCAATATCCAGCTTCAAGGCGGCCGACAATGAATGTTGATACTTTGTCAATAATTTAACAGCCACAGTGGCTTGCTTTTCTGTAAATCCAGTACCTTTTCCAATTTGGTCTATAAAACTATAGACAATCCCCGACTCCCAAGTAGTGAGAGTTATACGGCTAGATAGCACCAACGAAGTGATTAAATCTTCTATGTTCATAAATTTAGTATAACATAATAGCAGATAAGAATACAACTCTTATCTGCTATACTTACAAAGTAATGTCTTCAAGTCCCGCTGCTCGAAGTTTAATAATATTGCTCAACTGCCATTGTTTGATATCAAGAGCTTTAATAATTCCCAACCATTGATTACGCAACATGGCAAATTCATTTATAATTTTCTCCATGTCAACTACATCTGCTTCGCCTTCGACATATTTTTCACAATCTCTACTACTTAGAGCACGTTGATAGTTTTCTAAATATTTTTTAAAGGCTTTACTACGAATACGTCTAAGTTCGATGTTTAGATATTCTAAAATAGCTTCAATCTCCTGAAGCTGATTAAATCGTTGTTCAACAATGCCCGGCAAAGAGGCAGAGGCCTTCTCTACGTTTCCATAGATCTTGACCTCTTTCCTTGCACTTTCGATTTCGTTGTAGTAGTGATCTAAACAACTTGGAAGGTGTGCTATGTCTTGACTGACTTTAGCATACCAGGACATTATTAGTCCTCGGCTTCGTAATAATCGATGTCGTCTTCGTCAATGTCGCTATCTTCTTCTTTTAGTTCATCAACTACCAGTTCAATAGCACCATCGAGATGAGTGTCGTATCCCATAAGTCCTTCAAGGACAGATAGTTCTACATCCTTACCGATAAGAAAATCAACATAGTGATTGGCTGCGGTTTCTTTGTTTTTATCAGAGACATATTCGCGAAATATATCCCATACTTCAATAATTAGATCTTCTTCCATTTCATGCTTCCTCTGATTCTTCTATAATTGTGGATTTAACTTCGGTGTTATCCCATTCTGCCATGACAATAGTCAAGCCGTCTTTTTCATTACGGTTCCATGCCTTGCGGAATTGTTTGATAATTTCTCCGTCTTTGGTTGTATAAACAAGACTATTGCCTTCTTTTTTCAACACACCTTTATCTTCAAACATATCAACTAGTCCACTAAAGGGACTCATGCCTGTTGTATAAGGAATCTCGACTTGAACTGCTTCAAAAGGTTTAGAATATCGGGTTTTCATAATCTTACAAGAAGATCGAATACCGTTAACAGTTGTAGTTTTATTACCATCCTCGTCGGTCTTCAACTTTAATTTACGCATGGCAACTACAATAGAGCTAGCATAAATGAATCCTTGACCACCACTGATCTTGTCATCTGGATCAAACATGTCTTGACTAGCATAAGTATGATTGGTACAAACCATACCCACGTTCCACGAACCGAACATATTAACACAGTTACGAACAAGACTTGTAAGTGCTTTGGGTTTACGTCCCATGTCACCTTTCATTTCACCTGCTTCAAATTGGTTAACGTCTGTAGGAGTCAACAACATACCCAAACTGTCAATTACAAACAATACTTTAGGACGAACATCCTCTGGCATTGTTTTGTATTCTTTCATGAATTCGGAGATAGTTTTTGCCACATCGTCGATCATGGCCATATTAAGTTTTAACAACTTATCATCGCTTGTATCAACACCTAAGTCGAGCAACCACTTCTCATCAAGAGCGTTTTCACTGTCAACTAGTATAACATAAATGCCTTGTTCCTGTGCTGCCTTGATGATGTTTCCGGAGCAGATATAACTTTTACCTGCGCCAGATTCACCAGCAAACACAGTGACCTTGCCCAGGGGAACTCCTTTGAAGAAGTCCCCTGAGATAAGATAGTTAAGAGCATAGTTACCAGTTGATATCCAGTCCGTAGGATCGTTAAATCCAATGCCCAAACCGTCAATGGACTTGGTAATAGATTTACGAAACTTAGAGATATCAAATGCTTTTGCCATTTAACTCTCCTTACTTTGACTGACGATTACGAATCATCGCAATAATATCTGCGGCACGGCTTCCTGCATCACCAGTTGCTGCCGGTGCCGAAGCAGTCGGAACATCATCTTCATCTTCGTCAACCGAAGCAGCAGGTGCCGCTTTTGTTGCAGCCTGAGTAACTGTGCGTGGAGTATTGGCTTCGCTAGTAGAACCAGTTGCTTGTCCACTACCACCCATGCCGGCTGGCTTAAAGTATTGACCCCAACGTTCCATATCAAATGCTTCACCATCGACACTTGCTTCAAACATTTCTTTGATAACTCGTAGTTCAACTTCACCTGGCTTCTTTGGCAAGAAATCGCTCAGATTAAACAACCCATATTGAGCGATAGCTGCCTGTTCTGCTTCACTCAAAGCACGTTCACGACGAGCCCAGGTACTAGTAGAGTAATCAGCGTAACCACCTTTTGCTGTTTTAGCAATTTTAAAATCCAAACCACGAACATAGTCTGTTGGCAATTCTTCAATCTCACTATCCATCAACGCATTCTTAACAATGTTAAAAATTTGTGAACCGATGATGAATCGACGAATTGGATTTTCAGGAGTTTTACCTTCTTCTTGCATTTTGCTATCAACAACATAGCCCTGGAACAAATAAGATTTCTTCTTCCAATATTTGCGACCCATATCTTCCAAACTTTTATCTTTGAACCAAGGACGCACTTCGGTTAGAATAGGACAAGTTTCGCCCCACATTTCCATACAAGGAACTTGTACAGTAACTGGTTTAGAATTTGTCTCACCTTTAATTCCAGCAAATGGCAACTTGATCAAGTTACGTTCTTGCCAAAAGAAAGTGTTATTTGGATTACCATCTGGTAGGAATCGAACTGTTGTAGTTGAACCTTCTGGAGCATTCCAGTGAGGGTAAATTGCGTTGTCTCCACCGCCGCTTCCGGTGTTTTGTTGAGATGATTGTTGTAGTTTCGCGCGGATTTCTGCTAATGTTGCCATAATGTTTTGCCTTTATAAAATGTATTATGCCTCTCCTTTAAAGCCAACTGACTAAAAAGAAAATGTGTGCATACCGTTAAGTATACACACATCTATTTATCATCTCAACCTATTAGGCTGCTAATTTTGATTTTATTTTGCCAATTATTTTTTTGGTCCGTCAACGTCGCTAAGACCAGCTAATCTCATAATAGCTTCAAATGCGGTTTCTTCTTTTTGAGCAATCTTGGTAGTTGCTCTAGCAATACCGCTGGCACGTTTTTCGGCACGATTATCCAACCAATCAGCTTCATCGGCCCAATTTAGACTATTTGATTTTTCGCCGTGTTGATCAGCATGATACGCACGATCTCTAGCTGCCTCGGCATCACGCTGGTCGGCATATACTTCATGACCTGCTTCTTTTGAGTAAGATTTTAATGTATCTTTACTTAGTTCATTAACTTGATCTTCAGCCGACATAATATTATTATTAAAATCTGTGCCAGCATTGCCACGATCGCCGATACCTTCCACTTTGGTTTTAATATTACCTAGCAATTCTTTTAATCTAGCAAGACCATCATCGGGATCAACAGCACCGACTTTGCTTGATTTGCCATGTCGTTCTTCCCACTGATGTGTGAGTTTGTCCATGAATCCCTCTGCCATCTGGCGTGCTTGTTGCCCGGCTTCAGGACCATATTTTTCAGCACATTCTTTTTCGATATCAATAAGAATGCCTTCATTACCGTGGAATGGTCCTACATTTTCATTATCTGCGTTATAAAAACTCTTGACTTTTTCTGCAATCATTTTAATCATTGATTTTGAATCATCACTTTCCTTTGGCATCATTGTGTTAGGAAATCCGTCATCAACTTCGGCGACTGGTTGTTCGGGTTCAGCTGGAGCAGTCGGTTCTTCTGCTCCACTCATGCCTAATGCTACAGTTAGTTCAGGATAATTCTTCTCGGCCCATAATTTAAATACATCTAAAGCATTAGTCTCAGGATCAACGTTTGTCATATCATGCAATTTTTCTTCAAGATCAGAATCATCAATTCCTAGTTCTTGGAAGAATTGCCATGCTGTTTGACCTTCTGGTCCGAGCTCTAAATTTGGTCCATTATCGCCCTGTGGCAATGACTCGATAGCTTGTTTTAAAACAGAAATTTGATCGTCGGTTAATTTTCCCTGCTCTACTGCCTCTGCCCATTCAGAAAAATAATCAATACCTTCGGCGGCGGACTTTTTCTTATTTGCACGTAAACCGGCCAAATCGTCGGCGTCAATGTCACCATCATGATCAATATCTAATTTGTCTTGGTTACCTGTTAATTCTTCACCAACAAAATCTTCTAAATCAATTTTGCTGGTCTCGCCCATGATACGGTGTAATAATGGAAAATAACCGGTTAATTCTTCTTGGAAACTTGTTTGAGTAAATTTTTGTTTATATTGTTCCATAGTAACTTCGTCCATTTCTAGACCGTCATCTACGTTATGTTCTTGTTCATTAAATTCAGCCATCCAATTTTCGTAGTGATGCCTTTTGCTTAACGCTGCTATCTGCGATTTGAGCTCATTCATGCGTCCAATAGCACGCTCTGTAATTCCTGTTGCGTCGTCGTGTAGGGTGGCTTTATGTATCTTTCGTTGAAATTCTTGTAATTGAGCTAAATCTTCGCTCATTTTAATAATTGCTTTGCCTGCTGCATCATGCGGAATGCCGCCGTGATCTACGTGTTGTGCCATAGCGAATGCGCCAGCTGGGTGAATGAATGGATACTTAAACCTTTCACCATCTGAATTTTGAATAAAAATTGCCTTGATGTTTTTCTTTTGACTACGTGAACCCGAATATTCTTCATCTACCGCATGGCCGTGTCTGACAATAACTTCGGTTTTTCCTTGAACAGCACGACTAGTTTTTTTGCTGCTTTTGTTATTCCAACGTGATTCATTCATAGTGTTCATTGATTCTTCCTCTGGGGATTGTGTTTTTGCTAGATGTTGAAAATCATTCTTATCTAAATTATTTTTGGCGATATCTCTAGTATCAAATCTAAGCAATCTGCGCATGGCAAAAAAACGCATTTCTTTTAAAAAACTAAACCATATTTTCTTAGACTCGTCATCTTGATTTTCTGTAATACCTTGACTATAATAGATTTTTAAACTACCACGATCATTAAGACTAATGCTTACTCTGCCTAGATTGATACCTTCTTGAACAAAATCAAAATCGAAGAAAAGTGCTTCCGATGGATCAATCGTGACTGCTCCAGTTTCGTCCCCCATTTCTAAATTGGTAAAACGACTACGTACTTTATCAAACAAGTCTTGAGAAATTATTTGTATGGATTTCATAATAGTTTATTTATCTTAGAATGTGCTTATGTAAATAGGCATGGGCATGATCCATTCATCGTCGCGTTCCTCACGCATCTTGTCATATATGGCAGGATCCCAATCTTGCAATAGCATTATCATACGTATAGCCAATAATGTACTGCTAACTAGATCATCATGCATTCCAGATTTACCTTCAAAACTTAAACCTTTTGCTACAAATGTCTTTAATTCACTCACAAGCGGCTTAGAATTTATCTTCATTCTGTTGCTTTCAATCAAATGTTTAAGTTTAGCGCACATACTAATTTTACTACCGTGTGTGGTATAGAAACCTTTTCTAAAACGACGTACATGTCCTTTTTTAATTGGTTCACTTAGGAATAATCCTGGAATACTATCTTCGCCCACTTCATCAATTGCTACCAATGCTGCTTCACCTACACTATTGTTTTCAACACTATAATAAATGCTAGGAGTTGATCCTTTCTTGGTAAACTCTTCAGCAATGTGACTGCAAATATCCCTGAGTATTCTTGCTTGACCTTGTACTGTGGTAAGATTATGGCTCCATTCTCCTACTTGATCAAATGTTGGTAATTCAATTATCTGTATCGCAGCAGGATCTCCACCTGTGCCCAAGCTAGGATCCAATGCCACAATATAAGTATATTTTGTATTAATTTTTTTGTACCAACGGCATTGTCCCATCTTCATAATTGGTTCGATACCCACTAGATCTGCTAGTTTAATGCTGCTAATTAAAGTTTCATCGAATACAAGAAATTCACAATCATGCTCACGTCTAAAACGTTCTTCGCCAATACGACTTCTTTCAGTATTTGCCCATTCTTCATTACGATCGGGATGTTCGCTCCAATGTGCTCTAAATGGAAAGAACCCGTTTCGTCCTACCGGTGCTTCATTTCCAAACTCATCAAAATTTTGGTTGGCTTCTTTCCAAATTTGAGCAAATTGATCTTCGTCGCTATTGGGAGTACTTGTAATAATAGCTTTACCACCAGTTGCTAATGTAGGACTAATTGATGTCCAGAATTCGCTTGCGACATTAGGTGGAACGAACGCAAACTCGTCAGCATATAATAACGATAGAGACAAGCCACGACCTGTTGTTTCGGTTGTGGTTTGTGCCATGATGCGCGAACCATTTTCAAATTCAATACTCTGTTTGTTATATACAGTAACTCCAGCACGTATTATATCAGGGCACAGTTCATAAGCGTATCTAATACGACTCATAATTTCTTGAGCACCTGTAAACTTATGTGCCGCAATTAAGATTGTACTATTGGGTACAAACATTGCATACCATAGTAAGTATCCTGCTGCTGTTGTTGTCTTGCCTGTTTGCCGAGGTAATAAATTTACATTAAACCGATGGTTATGATAGCTGTCAATTAATCTTCTTTGATATTCAAATGGCTCATACAATAATTTACCCTTTACTGGATGTTGAATATGAAAGAAATGTTCCAAAAAATAATGTGGACCGTTAATTGGATCTTGACACGCTCCAAGGTCTAATAGATCTTGTTCTGTAAATCGCTGTGTTGCATGAGCCTTTTTTACTAGTTGGCTTTCTAAATTTTTTGATCCCATATTATTATTTAATGAAAAAAATAGCCCCCGAAGAGGCTATTTGGATTACATCCTAAAGTTTTTATTTTTTAACTTCGTTGGTTCCGGTTGCTATTCTTTCGTGGTCAGCATCTCGACGAGCCGTAGCTTGATTAGCATTACGAATTTTATTTAACTCAATATTTTTTTTATATTTTGCTTTTTCTATATCATGTTGTTTAACCGCTTTATCATATGGAATTGCTGCTATCCCAGCTCGAGAATTTACCATATCCATATTTGCTGCTAAAGCATTATCATGACGTTTCATATGTACGGCACGGTTTAGGCTATTGGAAATTTCACTTACTCGAGATTTGTGACCAGCACTTGGTTTGCCTTCCATCATACCAGCACTAACGGGTCTCGCGGATACAAAAGAAAATCTGCCTGGAGTATTGGTGCTATTCCATTCTCTAAATGCGGATTCTGCTTCTTCAGGACTGGAGGCCTTGACTTCGGTTTTTACTACACTACCTCGCTTGGCATTATCTTTATAAAAAACATGGAACTTGGAAACGCCACCTTCCATCATGTCGTTATCCATACCCAAGGCCGAGTCGTCAAAAATGCCATACCCACCAATTTTTTTGGCACTCTTGAAACGCCAAGCCATCACACATTTACCGTCAACGTAACCTTTGACTTCCATGCCATCGGGGCTAGTCACTTCCTTATCAAAAGTATCTGCATCAAATTTGCTAAAAAACTCATCTGAATTTTTATAGTATTCGCCATCATCGGCCTGTAGGTCTTCGGATATGCGGTCCATGTTTTCCATCATACCTTGGCCGCCAAATTTGATATCATCGCCTGAGGAGAATTGCATGTTAGCTAATCGTTTTGGTAACTTGCCGTTAGCAATAATAAAATCTAATTCCTGATCTGTTGGATTTTCTTGTTCTAAGTCGTTGGCCAAATCTTGCATTGAATCGTTGTCCCACATGTCATCACCATATAATGCGGCAATAGCGTCTAAGACTTTATCAAAATCAACTGACCCAGATACTTCCATCATAGAGCCACCGTCGGTATCAAACCCGTGGGCCAACTTATGTTGAAGTTCTTGTTGGCTCATACCAAATTCGTGTGCTACTTTTTCGTAGGCGTATTCTGGTTCCATTTCGTCTTCTAATTCTTCTAGACGATCTCGAATTTGTTGTTCTACACTGGACATTCCTTGACTTTTAACTCTTGGCAAGTAACTCAATTGATCGGGAATATAATCTTGATCGTAATTAATGAGACGATTGATTGATTTTGAACTCATGCCTGCTTTTTTCATATACTCGGCCATTAGATCAATAATTTCATTTTCTTTTTCACGACTGTATGTAATGCCATCATCTGCCATCATTTGACCAATTTCTCGAGTACTTTCGGCAACAAATGTCTTATATTCATCCATTAAACTTTCATAGGTTGCAGTTGGTAGATTACGTACACGACTTTTTCCACTGCTGGTGTCTCCTGCTCCTGGTTGATTTTCATGATTGGAAAAATTTTGTGCATTGAATGCTGTTTTTTCATTTGGATCAGCGGGTGTATTATTATATACACTTTCATCAGTCTCTTCATCATCCATTGACATTTTGTCGCTAGTTGTATCAGGATTTAGCTTGTCTAATACTGAGCGCATTTTGTCACCAGCACTTGGCTCTACGCCAACGGACATCACTGGTTCGGCAGTTAATGTCATTGGCTGTTGCTCAACTCCTAGATGACTTGGTTCTACTTTATGTATGCCTGCCAATGACATGATGTCTTTTAGCATAGCACTAAGTTCTTGCCCGCTACCAGCAGTGATATTAACACTAGCAGGAGTATGAGATTGGTTCATACCTCCCATCATACCCATTGGTCCACATTCTTCAAGATCAACACTTTCTGCCAATGGTGTTTTGCCAGCATGGTCTTTGCAGTGGCTGAATCCATCTTTGCGGCCAGCAATTTTAAATTTTTCGCCGCAGCTGGAACAACTAACAGCACCTGTTGCTTCACTGATTACATTTGAATTTTTTGCGTCTAGCTCAGCAAGACGTTTCATTACATCGATCATTTGCATATTATTTTTTCCTTGGATCAGCTGCCTGGGCTAGCATTGTTTTGGTATCGGCGGCGGTGTCGGTATTATATTTTGCAACACCTTCCGTTGGTATTTGCTCACCGCGAGCTTTACGCTGTAATTTTAAAAGATCATTTAATTCTTTAACAAATCCTGTATTGTATTTGTCACCATAATAATCTTCAAACTTTGGACTACCTGCTTCTTTGTAATCCGGATCATTTAGAAGAGCACCTTCACGCTTGGGTTCTTCATGTTGATATTCTTCACTGGGTTCATTTGGGCTACGAACTACTAGATTTTGTCTATTAACGCCTAATTCTGTAGTTAGGTATTCAGTGAGCTCTTGCTGAGTAGTAGGATAATCCAACGATACTTCGTAGATGCTCACTTCGCAATTCTTAACCTGTGGAAAATCTAACGGCAATGATTGTATTGGAGTTTTACCTAATTTTTTAAAAGTTTCAATTTGGTATCGACCTAATACAGTTTGTAATTTAGATTCTTGCTCAGATGTAAAATCGCCAGCAACTTTGACACGAAATTGATATTTCTTTGTCATAGTATTTTCTTGTAGGTAGTGCTTGAATGTTTTCATAATATATTATTTATTAAGATTCTTAAGTTTTTCTAAGATGCTGTTACGATCTGTCAAGATATAACCTTCACCCTCAACTGGATTTTCATTGGAACCGCTAGGGTTGTTTTTTCTATCGATGGCTAATTTTTTAATCTGTAAATCAACCATTTTTAGTTTTTTGTCAATCTTATTGGTTTTTGCCTGTATAGCAGCATTCATCATTTGAGCAGCAATTTCAAACATTTTACCACCATATCTAGGATCAACATTCATTCCCAAATCCATTAGGTCATCATATGCTTGTTCTGCTTTTGTGGCCAGGGCATCTAGTTCACTATCACTAATATCTCCTAATCCTTTTACTTTTGGAAGAGCAGCAGCAATTTTATCAAATTCTTCTAATTTATCTTCTAAGCTGATTGTAGGAACTACGATTGTTTCCTCAGTGGTATACAGTGGAGTTTTATCAGTGGGTAATTCAAAAATTTCTTCGAGCTTTTTTGTCATACTGTTACTTATCGTTTTTTATTAGGGTTATAAAAAATATCAGACTCGTTTATAATTCTAAATTGTATACCTTTGTTACGGCACCAAGAACTTGCTGCTTCCCATTTGGCCATGTTTTTTACATATTGTGCCTGGTTGTAAGGATTTTTTCCAACTTTTTCTTTTAATGTTTGATTAGCAGGTTTGATCTCAACCATTTCCACATGTTGTTTTTGATTCTTATCAATATATTTGATTAAAAAATCAGGAACATAAACTGTTTGTTTTCCTGTAAGTGGATCTTTGTATGGAATCTTGACTGGTTCGCTGGCCCATTGCTGTATAGCCGGATTGTTATCGCAAAATCTACAAAATATTGTCTCCCAACTACTACGGCAATAGGGAGGTCGTGATCCTATATATTTTTCAGGATTTTTAGGAGTATAGAAATCCTGAGCAAATTTTAAACTCATGCTAATATATTTCTAGACACTTCGGCAAATGGAGCGAAACCTGCTGAATACCCTAAGAAACTGGTTTTAAATCTGTTATAGTTTATTAGTTCAGCAACTACCGAATTGAGTTCAACTGCGTCAATTCCTGATAATGTATCTAGTACTTCCAACGGATTGTATCCATCAATTTTTGCCTGTTTCATGATAGTAACAGATATTGTTTCAGCTGACAATTTATCAAATCCACGAGATTGGAAAAACCCTTTCATCATGTCAAATGTGCCAGCATGAAGTTCAAACGGCTGAGAGTAATAGTTATCCATTGCTCGAATAGTAGTATCGCTAACTGGGGAAGCGGGAATATTGTTGTAATATGCTGTTGTCATTATTTCTTAGTTGTTAATTTAACGGGGCCAGCCTGGACGGATAATGTGCTATGTACTCCACTGCGCCCAGAAAATATATTAAATCCTAAACGAGCATTACCAAACTGTTGTCCACCTGATATTTGTATCCCACCTAATCCTGTTACTGTAATTTTTATACCGTTTTGATTAGCAGCAGTCTTTTTCAATTGACTAACACTCGGAGCAATAGATGGTCCTCTTACAATTTCGGTAGGACCTTTTAAATTTTGTTTGTCATTGGCACCGTATCCAAATACTGCTTCTTTATTTGGCAATGTACCTGCAGAAGTTACTCTAGATTTACCACGAGTTCCTCCTACACTTAACGGGCTCGGAGCAGTATCATAATAATTGGCTGCGAATCCAACAGGTTCATCGCCTTGTGTTATTTCGCCTTGATAATAAAGTACATCTTCATATACCACTGTCATCTTATTAACCAAAGATTTAAGACCATTGTCTTGATCTAACTTATCATGTTCCCACATGGTAATCTTGGGATTAACCAATACCATTTGAGTGAATTTTCCCCGATGTAATACGTATATTTCTATACTATTGAAGAATGGATTTTTTTGAAAGCTATCTAACCCGTAAGAATTATCAGTAGTTCCATATTTTGTATCATCATACGCGGTTAGTCCCCTGCGTTGATCCCCATATTTACTATCAGCATAATAGTATTTGTAATAATTCTTCCATAGCCCATTGGTTATTTCACTATTATCATCATGGAAATCCATAGAAACTGGATCATATGTTAGCTGTGTCTGAACCTGAGTTTTTCTATTATACTGATTGTTCATTTCTGATTTAATTGTAAACTTAGGCAACGAAATATTTTTAACCAATAGGCCCACATCTTGTCTACCATTACTCAACCATGTTTTATCTAGTACAGCATCGGGATTTATATTAAACGAAACAAAATACAAAAATCCTAGTTTAGGTGCCCGGGCGTATGTATCGTTTACATATAGTCCAGTGGCGTGTGAATAGCCTTTAAATAAACTACTACCGTCATTTGTTAGGAAATTTGTAAGTGCATTGCTCATATAATTATTTATGTCAAAGAAAAAGCCCGGAGAAGTTCCGGGCTTGTTGAGTTAATTGAAAATTAACTACCTATTGCCAAGGCGCCAATTGTACGTCCAACCGGTTGTCCTAATCCCACTACATTGCCGCCGCCGTCAAGTTGTATAGCATTGTCATATGAAAGTGTTAGGTCGATACTCATAGCTTCAGTTGCTTTGGCATAATCGGCACCGCTGTATGTTACTGCTTTAATAAAACATCCTTGTAGTTCAAAGGCTTCTAAAACATTTGGTGTGTATGCTCCATTACCGCCATCAAGTATTTCAATAATTGTAGTAAATTTATAATCTAGTCCCGAAGCAGCACCACTTTGTTCAAAGAAATCAAACTGTTTCTGCATCTGTTCTCCAACTTTTTGTGCTACAGCGTTGGTGGCATCGTCGCGAATTGAAAGTTTAATATCATCAAACTTATGTTTTCCAGCTATCTTTACTGTACTGTTGTATACATTTAAAGTAATTGTTTCAAAACTTGGTTTTGGACGATCCACGCTCATAACCTGTTTTGTCAACTCAGTTGATGGATCTCCGCCAACACCAAAATCAAATAGCGTTACGCGGAAACGATATGCTAATTTTGGCATCAACAAACCTTGGCTGGCTGAACTTTGGTCCGTATTAAGCGGTACTGTAAATCTTGTTAAACTTGCGATTGGCATTTAATGCTCCTTGTTCTTTTGTTTTATTATCATTTACCCATTGATCCAAGATTACCAGACTTAATGGCTCCAGTATTCAACAATCTTAATGGAATATAGATAAACTCTACAGCTTTAACGGGCTCAATAGCAATATCTAAATAAAGCTCTGACCTATCAATGCGTGCTGGAGTATTGTTTGAAGTATCACATACAACCAAGAAGTCATATAGTGCTCTTTGACCAACTAACTCTAGCATCAATGTTTCTGCTGCTGATTTAATTTCTTTACGTGTTTGCGCATCATTTGGCTCAAACAAGTAAGGTTTAGCCAAAATACCTAGTTGTCTACGTAGATAAGATACTAAACGACTTACGTTGATACGATCTAAACTACTAGCAATACTTGTACGTGTGTATTGTCCCATGTTAACTAAGCCAACTCCTGGCAATGTTGCGATAGGGTTAATACGTACTGTAGGCGAAGATAATACATCGCGTAATCCTTGATATAAGGATACAGTCTTGAATTCGCCAGTATCGTTTACATATCCAACTGAGCTAGCATTGTCAATAGTTCCGCGGCGTGTACCTGCTGGGGCAAACCATAAGTAACTCTTGGCATCACTGTTAATAATTGTACGTAGCATCATGTGGCTAGGTGGAACTACAATCTTGTTACCACGATTATCATTGGTATATCCACTTGGATAAAACATAGCCAAATGTGTATCAAATGTAACAGCAGCTTGGTCGTTGTTGTCAACAGCTTTCATGCTGTTACTACCATAGGTAGTTAGCGTAGTGCCATTGGGCTCTAATCTAAACGGTGTATCACCAAGAATAAATGCTGTTTGACCAATATCTGTATTGAAGGTAACCATTGGTTGAATTGCTTCAGGATATCCTGGGCAAGCAATTAGGTTAAAATTCAATGTATCGGTGTCACGAATACTTTGATTGGAAGCAATCATGGCATCGAGTGCTTTGACTACTACGCCACGTTGTGATAAACGTCCAAAAGCTCCAACGCCGTTAACATCGTTCGGGCTAGCGGTAACCCAACGATTTGGATAATATGTCGACATTGATTCGTTGTTATAACGTGGATTGGTTGAGTTTGTATTGATATACCCAACATCATAATATTTTACATTATTTCCACTACGACGTGTATTAAACAAACGTGTTCCACGTGGATACAAGGCAGGATCAGGACAATCTGGATCAACGTAATCGCTGCTTAATAGTGCTGCGATTGTTCCAGCTGGAGCAACTGTTGCGGTTCCACCTGTTAATCCTTGACGAGCGTCGTGGAATACCCAACCATTTGGAGTAGTATGATCGGTGACGTCTTGTAAAGCCCATTTTGAGCCGTCAAATACATAGATATTTTGACCATACATATCTGGCATGGATGTATCAATCCAGATATCCCCAACTGCCAAACTGGTTACGCCATCAGATTGTTTCTGTGGCATCGTGGCACTAACTATCGGACCTTTAACATCTGTTGTATTCTGGAATGGGCTAAGAGCACTCTTATAACCTACCCATTTTGTTCCATTGTGATACATAATATCTGCTTCAAATACATTATTATACCACAATGTTCCATCAGCTGGATTGGTAACAGGAGCAGTAGATAATGCCTCATAAACCAATGGCTTCCAATTAGAAGCGATACCAAAACTATAGTTATCACCACTTGGTGCTGTGTATAAATTAGCAGTAGTACCGTTTATGGTAAAACCTGCTTGTGTTAATGGGGTACCGGTAGTTTGTTTAAGTTCAAAGTCTCCGCCAAGTGTATGGCTGATAGATAATTTAAGATTTACATCATCCCATGTGGCTTTTATATTGAACAAATCAGATCTAACATTTATTCTACTGGCAATTTCATAACCTAGGTAATTGGTAGGAGATCCTGGTAAACTAATCTGAACCTCTGAACCCCATGTTCCGTTGGCCAATGATTCTCTAATAGAGAATGCGCTGGCAGAATTCAATTTAACTGTGCTAGAAGTAGGAGCAGTAATTGTTGTAGGAGCATTTGAATATCGTATCCATAGTTTAAAATCAGCATTTACTCCCTGAGCTGCTTCAAGTTGATTGGTATAATCATATTCAACAATCACAGTTCCTAGAGGAATTCCTGCGCCACCGGCAACTGGGTCTAAACTGGCAATTGCTGCAGTAATACTTGAATATAAACTTACAGGAACAGTTGTCCATGCCTGTGTAGCACCTTGCCAGTATTTTACTTTCCAATTTGCTCCATTTCCTGGAGTTGTGGTTTTAATCCATACACTGCCGGTTGGTGCGCTTAGGGCGCCAGTACCGACTGCTGTAAAGTTAGGATATTGTGTGTGTGGAGCAATCACACATTGTTTATCGATATTTCCATCTGGGAATGTATTATTAACAAATGCCCACGGTGTGGCATCGGCTGTTTTATAATAAAGTTGATTGGCATTATCGCTGGTTATTACCATTGCGTAATCGCCGACTTTACCAAATGATGGAGAAATTATGCCACCACTGATCCAAGTGGCCTTATTGCTATTATCAATAATAAGTGGAGTTTTTTCTGTGAACTTTCCAGTAGCAGCGTTCCACTCAAAAATTCCAAACAAGGAATTTGCAGTATCAACCCAATATGTGCCAACTTTTGGTAAACCTGTTGGAGCATTAGACTGTGGATCTAGAGAACTCAAATCAACATCGGCTCTTACTACATATGCTTTCGAACTAACACCTAGTGCGCTATACGCGGCTTGTAGTCCATATTCATTGACCTCACCTCCGTGTACAGGATTGCCTTCGGCATCAGTTTCAAAGTAAGGAGTACCAAATGTATCAGTTAAATCTCTCTGACTTGTGATTACCCAAACTTTACCAGCATTGGCTGCTGTAGTTCCTTGTGCTATTCCGGTACCGGAAGCGTTTTGTTTATCTTGTCCTGTTGCTACGAAAAGCATTGGAACTGTTCCCGCAGCAGCCGGAGTATAGAAACTCTCGTCTATTACATTTACTTGTATGCCCGGCGATTGAAGTGGTGTTGACATTTTTTACTCCTATGTGGATTACTTTGTTTTATTTAGCCAGTATGGTAAAAAAATACGTGGTTAAATAAAGCAAAAGGGCACCAAAAAGGGCGCATATGAGAAAATTATGTAACGAATGTGGCAAAAGACCAGTTGCCGTTAACTATTATAAAGAAGGCAAGGTATTCTTTAGGTCAAAATGCGACCATTGTGCCAATCATCGCAGAGATGGTATTGCTCCTTGGAAACAGGCCGGCTATAAGAAAAAAGACACATGTGATAAATGTGGCTTTAAATCCGCTCATCCTGATGTTTTTAATGTATTCCATGTGGATGGGAATCTTAAAAACTGTAGATTTACTAATCTAAAAACAATTTGTGCCAATTGTCAACGTATACTCCATCAAGAAGGAGCACAATGGCGGCAGGGAGATTTGAAACCTGACTTTTAAATTAAATCTAGTACAATTGACCTGGCGAATTCACTAGCGTTGATTTTTAATAAATTGCCAAGTTGATCAAATAAGTTATCAATGGTCCCATCATTGGTTACTATGGAGTCAATTTTTCCTCCTACCCACGAATATTCACTTGCGTGTATTTTCATCCTATCCAATTTTGATTTGCTAAGGGACCATTCAGTATTACCATTTGGTCCACGATTATATGCTAGAGCAGCATCATACCATTCAGGATCATCTCCGCGCTTTACACGAATAACCTGTCCACCGGCATTATGAATAGCTTCGATTTCATTCGGAAATCTTACATCACTAATAACAATATTATCTCGGGTTTTGCGCATCTTGTTTTCTAAACTAGCTATCCAGATGTCGTCATGAAACCCATGTCTACATACCTCAGTACCCCAGTATTGTAAAACCCAACGTGGTGTTAGTTTAGGCATGTTTAATCGTTCTGCCCACCATGGATCAATTTGTTCTCGCCACTCGCGTGCTTCGGCAGTTCGCCCTTCGAGAAGTGTACGATCCCACCCAAATACATTTGATACAGCATCTTTGAGAGTGTTAGCGAAACTATCTCGCCTATATCCGTGCGTGTTAACCAAATAGTCTGCTGCGGTATCTTTGCCGCTACCGATAAAACCTACAAAACCGATCACTGCCATAGTATCTCCTGTATACTATAATTTATTACATTTACATGACACTGTCAATATTTTTATTTGCCAATTAACCCGTGACCCATGTAAGCGGCGTTGAGCCTTCTTTGTAGTTGATTAGATCTAATTCTAAAGCATCAATTTCGGCCTTGCCTTCTGATTTTAAACTGGTACCATTGAGTGTGGTGCTGCCTTGAGCACTTGCGATTGATCCAAATTTTTCTCGAGCTTCGCCTAACATGATTTTACAGGTAGCTAGTGTATAATCTTTTAACCATTGTCCAGCATAGGTATCTTGAAGCAAATTAAAATCAGGACGATAGTTATACATCCACACTAATAGTTCTTCGTCACTGCGTGGACGTTGCATTATAGTTAACATCCTGCTGGTTTTATTGTAGGTAAAGTTAATATCACTACCGAACATCTTGCCAACCTGTTTCTGATAGCTAGCAAATGAATAATATGTTGCTAGTCCACCCATATTGGTACTTGCTAACAAATATGTATTGCTATATGCTAGATTGAATGGTTCAAATAAACTGCCGCCGTCGCCGCCGCCTGTTCTGCTCCCGACACTACGACGAAATAGTTGACGTACTTCTATAACTTCCTTTGGCATGATATAATCATTGACATCGGTTATTAAGTTTAAGAAACCAAAACTCTCTTCAACCGCATTACTGCTGCGTTGGCGATATTTTGCCAATGCGCGATCTAGTGCAGTATTATAATGTATTGGATCGAGCTCAATGTCAATCATGCCAGATCCTAGCATGGCTTGCACATATTCAATTACGGTTTGTCGAGAGTTTAGTGAGTCATTCATACAAATATTTATGCATAAATAACAGACTATGCCAAAACTTTCTCTTTTTCGTCCCGAAAAGGGCAACGACTTTAAATTTTTAGATCGTGCCATTAGTCAACAATTTCAAATTGGTGGAGTTGATGTCTATGTACACAAATACCTCGGACCAGTTGACCCTTTGGCAGGTCAAGCTTCACCAAGTGTGCCAAATAATACAAACCCAATCGGCGAGTTAGGTATTCAAGATGTAATATTCATGGAAAATCGTGATCGGCATTATGATCCTGATGTGTATATAATGCGTGGAATTTATACAATGCAAGACTTAGATTTTAATTTAAGTCAATTTGGATTATTCTTAAACAGTGATACAATTATGATGCATTTTCATTTGAGAAATACAGTAGATGCGCTAACCAGAAAAATTATGGCAGGCGATGTTATTGAATTACCTCACTTAAAAGATGAATACGCTCTCGACGATAGTACAGTGGCCCTGAAAAGATTTTATGTTGTACAAGATGTAACTCGTCCAGCAGTGGGATTTAGTCAAACCTGGTATCCACATTTGTTAAGAGCCAAATGTGTACCACTAGTAGATAGTCAGGAATTCAAAGAAATACTCGATGGCGATTCCGGTGACGGAACCAATAGTTTGCGAGATTTATTAAGTACATATCAAAAGAGTATTGATATTAATAATCAAATTATTTCTCAGGCAGAATTAGATGTACCAAAAAGTGGATTTAACACTACTTCAATGTATGTTATACCAACAAACAATACAACAGGATTGGTAAACATAGCAGATGCTAGTGATACTGAATCAACCACTGCTGATCAGGCCATATTAGATGCTAGTGTGGTATTACAAACGCCTACACATAATTTATACGTAGGTTATTTAACCGGTGATGGGCTACC
>Ga0209829_10001033_pt1 | contig 23575 bp, 20 predicted proteins | sample C_140205_EF_Meta_FD_187311 | JGI IMG/M metagenome (GOLD analysis project Ga0209829, IMG submission 187311) | Freshwater microbial communities from Lake Croche, Canada to study carbon cycling - C_140205_EF_MetaG (SPAdes) (version 2) | ecosystem: Environmental > Aquatic > Freshwater > Lake... | reverse complement strand
GTAATTTACTTTCATTCTGTTACCGAATACTGCTTTTTCTCGAATAATTACTAACAAGAAAACAAAAAATACTTCCAATCTAATTGCAGGGGTGAAGTTTTGCTAATTTTATAACACATGGAATCAAATAGTTTCCCGAAAGCCCAAGGGCTGTATGACCCTAAAAATGAACACGATGCCTGCGGAATAGGCTTCGTAGCACACATTAAAGGTCATAAATCGCACGACATTATCGAACGAGGACTTACCGTATTAGTAAATATGGACCATCGTGGGGCCACGAGTTCAGATAACAAGACTGGTGACGGTGCAGGAATTTTAATGCAACTTCCGCACGACTTCTATCTCTCCTTAAAGATTGCGGTTCCAGAGGCTGGGAAATATGGTACCGGACTTGTATTTCTTCCGGAAGATAAGAAGGAAGCGGATCATTGCGCTGAGATTTTAAATAAATTCGTAGCAGCTGAAGGTCTTCAGTTAATCTCTTGGCGTGATGTGCCAGTTGACAGCAGTGTGATTGGAGAAATAGCAAAACGATCAGAACCATTAATTCGTCAGATATTTGTTAAAGGAGATTACGAACAAGATATTCTTGAGCGCAAACTCTTCTTAGCAAGAAAACAAGCTGAGCGAAGTATAAGAGAATCGAATCTCACTCAAAAAGATGCTTTTTGTCTTCCTAGTTTTTCTAGCAAGACATTGATATACAAAGGGATGTTTACGCCAGATCAATTAAGAGACTATTTCAAGGATCTCACCAATCCGGCTATGACAAGTGCGATCGCATTGGTCCATTCTCGTTTTAGCACGAATACATTTCCAACTTGGAGTCTGGCACAACCGTTTAGAATGATCGCGCACAATGGTGAGATTAATACCATTAAGGGGAATCGTCAATGGATGCATGCTAGAGAGTCGCTTCTTGAAAGTAATCTTTTTGGAAGTGAAATTGAAAAAATATTTCCAATTATTGAACCAGGAAAATCTGATTCTGCCTCATTTGACAATACGCTAGAGTTCCTTCACTTAGCGGGCCGAAGCATGCCTCACTCGATTTGCATGATGATTCCAGAGTCATTTAACGAGAAGAATCCAATTCCTGAGGATTTGAAAGCTTTCTACGAGTATCATTCAACAATTATGGAACCTTGGGATGGTCCAGCTTCTATGGTATTCTCTGATGGAAGGTACATCGGTGGAACATTGGATAGAAGTGGATTACGTCCATCTCGCTATGTGATTACCAAAAACGATTTGATCGTAATGGGATCAGAGGTTGGGGTTCAAGTATTCAAAGCGGACGAGATTAAAGAGAAGGGTCGTCTAAGACCAGGAAAACTGCTTCTAGTTGATACTGAGCGAGGAATAATTATTCCAGACCAAGAAGTCAAAGCTGAGTTAAGCCAACGAAATCCTTATGGTGATTGGCTTAAAGAGAACAGATTAGAGCTTGAGAAAATTTCTGTGCGACAACGAGTATCATCAAACATAGGCGATCTTTTTGGCCCTTACTCAAAGGTATTTGGATATAGCAAAGAGGAGATGATGATTGTCATCAAAGAGATGGCTGAAACGGCTCAAGAACCTACAAGTTCGATGGGTAATGATACTCCACTTGCCGTTTTATCTGATAAACCAAAACGTTTCTTTAGCTATTTCAGACAACTTTTTGCGCAGGTTACCAATCCTCCTATTGATCCAATCAGAGAAGGCTTGGTGATGTCTTTAACTCATTACATTGGCTCCGTAAGCAGCAACATATTAGAGGAGACACCAAATCATTGTAGCCTAATCAAATTTGATAGTCCAATCATCACCAATACTGATCTTGGCAAGATAAAAGATCTAAAGCACGAATCGTTTACCCATGCGATTATCCCTATGCTATTCCCAGTTAATGGTGGAGCGGCAGGATTTAAAAAGGCTTTTGATGCTATGTTAGTAGAGGCTGAAAAAGCAGTAGACGAAAATAAAAACTTCATCATTCTGAGCGACCGCAATGTAGATGAAAATATGGCTCCAATACCATCATTATTATCGGTTGCGGCAGTGCATCATCATCTTATTAAGAGTAAGAAAAGAATGCAGATTGGCATTATTGTCGAGAGTGCAGAACCACGAGAAATCATGCATTTTGCATTATTATTTGGTTATGGCGCAAGTGTTGTCAATCCATACCTCGCCTTTGCTGCTATTGATTATTTAGTAAATGAAGAGGAGATTAAGTTACCATATGCTGAGGCTCGGAAAAACTACATTAAATCGATTGACAAGGGATTGCTAAAAGTGATCTCGAAGATGGGTATCTCTACTTTACAATCTTACCATGGAGCAGAGCTATTTGAGGCAGTAGGAGTTAGTGATGAACTTATTGATAATTACTTTAAAGGAACGCCATCGCGTATTGGTGGGGTAAGCTACGAAGAGATCTTTAAAGAAGCGATGATCTTCCATGATGACGCCTATAAAAATCCAACAAAGAAAGTTTCATTTTCAACGGTTGGAGAATATCACTATAGAAATCAAGGTGAGTTTCATGCTTGGAATCCACAAAGTGTTGGATTACTGCAATGGGCGACTAAGTCTGATGATTATCAGACCTATAAAAAATTCAGCAAACTAGTTGATGATCAAAATGCACAGCCTGCATTTATTCGTGGCATCTTAAAATGGAAGCACAATCCAATTCCAATTGAGGAAGTTGAGCCAGCTGAAAACATCATGAAACGGTTTGTAACCGGGGCTATGTCATACGGATCAATTTCAAAAGAGGCTCACGAGGCTATTGCTGTGGCAATGAATATCATTGGTGGTCGCAGTAATACGGGTGAAGGTGGAGAAGATGCAGGTCGATTCGGAACAGATCGAAATTCAAAAATCAAGCAGATTGCATCGGGTCGTTTTGGAGTTACCAATAACTACCTGATCAATGCACAAGAACTTCAGATAAAGATTGCTCAAGGTGCTAAACCAGGAGAAGGAGGTCAGTTACCTGGATTCAAAATCAATAAAATCATTGCTAAATTAAGGCATTCTACACCAGGAATCACCTTGATATCTCCACCGCCTCATCATGACATTTACTCTATTGAGGATTTAGCACAACTTATTTTCGACTTAAAGAATGTCAATCCAGATGCTAAAGTTTCCGTTAAACTTGTGGCAGAATCGGGTGTTGGAACTATTGCAGCCGGTGTAGCGAAAGGATTCTCAGATATTATAATTGTCAGTGGATGTGAAGGAGGTACTGGCGCATCACCTGCTAGTTCGATCAAACATGCTGGGTTACCGGCTGAATTTGGAATTGCAGAAACACAGCAGACCTTAGTCATGAATAATCTACGTGGCCGTGTTAAACTCCAAGTAGACGGACAATTAAAAACAGGTCGTGATGTGGTAATCATGGGGATGTTAGGAGCCGAGGAATTTGGTTTTGCAACTGGAGCTTTGATCTCACTTGGATGTATCATGATGCGTAAGTGCCATCTCAATACCTGTCCAGCAGGTATTGCAACTCAAAATAAAGAACTAAGAAAACGTTTCTTGGGTAGATCACAATTTGTGATTAACTATTTCACGTTTATCTCTCAGGAGATTCGTGAATACATGGCTGAGATTGGGGTTAGAAACTTTGATGATTTAGTTGGTCGGGTTGATCTGCTTGAGCAAAACCAGGAAGTTACCAATTGGAAGATGAAAAATGTAGATTTGTCTAAGTTCTTAAATCTGCCAAAAGAAGCTAAGCTCTATCCGATCCGTAACACGCATCCAAATACGAAAAATTTAGATGATGTAATTGACAAGACTTTAATTAAAGAGGCCAATAAAGCTATTAAAAGCGGCGAAAAAGTTTGGTTATCACATAGCATTCACAATGCCATGCGCACTGTTGGAGCTATGTTATCTGGTCAAATTTCAAAAAGATATGGTGAAGAAGGGTTACCGAAAGACACCATCAACTGCACCTTTACTGGAACAGCAGGTCAAAGTTTTGGTGCCTTCTTAGTGAAGGGGGTATCCTTTAAACTGGAAGGTGATTCAAACGATTACCTTGGAAAGGGTCTTTCTGGCGGTCGCATCGTTGTGGTGCCTCCAACTGGATCAACTTTTGAACCGGAAAAGAATATTATAGTCGGGAATACCACCTTGTATGGAGCCACTAGCGGTGAAGTATATATCCAAGGAGTAGCCGGCGAACGTTTCTGCGTAAGGAACTCGGGTGCTAAAGCTGTGGTTGAAGGATCAGGTGATCACTGTTGTGAATATATGACAGGTGGCCGCACGGTTGTATTAGGAACAACTGGTCGCAACTTTGCAGCAGGGATGAGCGGAGGTATTGCATATGTCCTTGATGAGATTGGTGATTTTGAATACTATTGCAATACTGGACTAGTTGAACTAGGTCCTGTTGAAGACAAAGCAGATATTTCAGAATTACAAGAATTAATTGGGAAACATCTTTTATATACCCAAAGTCCATTAGCGAATAAGCTACTAACTAACTGGGAAGAATTCCTTCCTAAGTTCGTTAAAGTTATTCCATTAGAATACAAAAAAGTGTTAAACGAAATGAAGTTAAAAGAGGTAAAACGTAAGTTAGAGCTAGCGGAAGATGCTCCTGACAGAAGAGAGTAGATCAATCTTTTAAAAAACGTTTAACACATTCAACGATTAAAGAAAAGAAAATGGGAAATCCTAAAGGTTTTATAGAAATAGAGCGCAAAGAAGGCGGATATCGACCAATCAATGAGCGCATTTTTGACTATGGTGAAGTGGAGCAGACACTCAACGAGAATGATCGTAAAGATCAAGCATCCCGTTGTATGGACTGTGGCATACCTTTTTGCCATAGCTCATGTCCAGTAGAAAGTAATATTCCAGAGTGGCAAGATGCTGTTTATCGTGGAAAATGGGATGAGGCATACGATTTACTTCATGCAACCAATAGTTTTCCTGAGTTTACAGGTCGCGTTTGTCCAGCGCCATGCGAGAAATCATGCGTACTCGCAATTCACGATGAAGCGGTTACTATTCGTGAGAACGAATGTTCTATCGTTGAGAAAGCATTTGATCTAGGTCATGTAGTAGAAGAGATTCCAACACACCGGACTGGAAAGAAAATTGCGATTATTGGCTCTGGACCTGCAGGTCTTTCTACCGCAGATTTATTGAACAAAGATGGTCATTCAGTGACAGTTTTCGAACAAGATGATAAAGTGGGTGGACTATTACGTTATGGTATACCAGACTTCAAGCTAAGCAAAACAGTGATTGATCGAAGAATCAATCTTTTTGAGAAAGAGGGGATCACGTTTAAAGTTAATACCAAAGTTGGTGTAGATATATCAGCTGATACAATACTAAAAGACTTTGATGCAGTATGTCTGGCCTGTGGTGCGATGGAACCACGTGATCTACCTGCTGAAGGTCGTGAATTAAATGGCATTCATTTCGCCATGGAGTTCCTTCGTCAACAAAACAAGGTTGTAAGTGGAGAAGAGATTCCTGAGAATGAAAGATTATCAGCCAAAGACAAAAAGATATTAGTTATTGGGGGTGGAGACACCGGTTCCGATTGTGTTGGAACTTCGATTCGTCAGAAAGCAACTTCGGTGACACAGATTGAGATACTATCGAAACCACCAACAAAGCGAAATGACGACAATCCATGGCCATATTGGCCTACAACACTAAGAACCTCAAGTTCACATCTTGAAGGCTGCGAAAGAAGATGGAATTTAGCCACAAAACGCTTCGTAGGCAAAAATGGTGTATTAACAGGTGTAGAAGTGATAACTGTTGAATGGGTCAAAGAAAATGGCCGTATGGTCATGAAAGAGGTCCCTGGGACACTTGAACTTATCGAAGCTGATTTAGTTTTATTATCTATGGGATTTTTGGCACCAATCCATCAAGGTTTACTTGATAGCTTAGGGGTAGAGTATGATGAAAGAGGAAATGTTAAATCATACAACAATGCAACTAATTTAGATAAGGTATTTGTTGGAGGCGATGCTACTCGCGGAGCAAGTCTTGTGGTTTGGGCGATTCGCTCGGGCCGCGATGCCGCCAAAAGAATTCATAAATATGTGATGGGATAATCCTACAGTTTTTATACATAAAAAAAAAGACCGGTTAAACAACCGGTCTTTTTTTTTATGATGATTTAGATATTAATGAAAAAATCTTCTTTCTTAGTTCTTACCTTTTTCATATGCTGATATTGATCTTCAGAAGAACGGTAACCAACAGCTAAGACTACTTTTGATTTCAATCCTAATTTTTCAAGACCTAAAACTTTATCAAAATCTGGACCACTAAAACCTTCCATAGGGCAGGTATCGATCCCCAATACTGCTGCAGAAACCAGACCATAGCCAAGAGCAATATATGCCTGTTTACTAACCCAAGTCTCTACTTGTTCAGCATTCATCTTCTGCAATGAACCTTTCATCATACCGCTAAAATCACCAAGAGCTTCAGCAGGAATGCCTCTAGTTTCAGAAATCAACGAAATATATTGATCCACGGCTTCAGCGTTTATCTCAGTATTAGCTGCAAATACAAGTAATGCAGACGAATCCGTAATTTGAGATTGACCCCAAGCTAAGCCACGTAGTTCCTGACGAATTTCTGGATTCTCAACCACGATTACTTTATAAGGTTGCAGACCATAAGAAGAAGCTGACAAACGAATCGCTTCTAAAAGCGTATCCATATCTGCTGCTGAAACTTTTTTTGCTGCGTCGAATGCTTTAGTGGCATAACGACTATTTAACTTTGAAATCAATTCCATATTTTAAAATTTAAAGTGAATAATTATACATATTACAATTCTAGACTAAATTAGTTCAAACTAGTACATTAACTTAAGGTTAATAAAGTTAGGCTGTCCAAAGGATGAAACTTATTTTGCTCGGATTACAAAAATACCATTGCAGTTTTTTGAATCGTTTAGGTATCCAATCAAAGGCTTAGGGGTGATAGATACCGATCCCAAAAGAGAAGAGGCATTTAAAAACCAAACATTTCCATTTTGTTTATAGGCTATACCGAGGTGGGAAACATCTAAGCCTGCGATCCGTGTTGTTAGAGCTATTATATCGCCATCTAAGATTTCCGATAGATGAGATGACAACTGCTCTTTAGGGATAAAGAAAAATTTAGAAGATGATAATTTCTTCTCTACCTCCTTTATAGGGTTAATAAGTCCTGGATTGGCTGAGAGTTGTGCATAAGAATTTGGATGAGAACCCATGAAATTAATATTCATTGGATGGATAACCCCGCCAATCTTAGCAGTAACATCCTCAACTATTCCCTTTTGTTGGTTGTCTATAATCCATTCGCTAAAATAGTGCAAGCGACTTTCATACCCGTTAAGAATTCCATACCTATATCTTATTCGTTCTAGTTGAGCTAAATAATTAGCAAAGCTAGGGTTTGGTTTCTTTATGGTTAAGGCAATCGCCAAGGAACTCTCGACGAATGTAGTACAATCAAATTCACGAAGATTAACGACTAACTGCTCCGAATTATTATGATCCAACGTTTTATCAACGTAGGGAGTTGTTCTAAAATCGAGTGCAATCTCTAATAGCAATGACCCAGTTGGAAGGTTCCGATGGGTTAAAAACCGATTCAGTTTTTCTTGAAAAATAGATTGATCCTTTTCAGTGACAACAACTTTAGGGCTGGCCAGAAGTTCTGTTGTAAAAGAGATCAGAAAAATAAAGCACAGAGATACCGTAAAGAGACGAATCTTCATAAACACAAAAATTACTTATGTCTTTTCTTAAGTTCTCGGGCTAGATCTTCAATACGATAGCCCTTATGTGAAAGGAGTACAATTAAGTGATAAACTAGGTCAGAAGCTTCATATAGCAAGCGCTCATCGTTATTTGCCATTGCCTCGATAACTGTCTCAACGGCCTCTTCGCCAACCTTCTGGGCCATACGAGAAATACCATCTTCAAAGAGAGAGGTTGTATAAGATCCCTTCGGCATATCGACTTTACGTTTATCAATAAAATCTTGTAAGTGTTTTAAGAATAAGATATCTTCCCCTACATTATCTTCACCCCAGCAGGTTCCAGTGCCATTATGACAAGCTGGACCGACAGGATTAACTTTAATCAAAAGGGTATCTTGATCGCAATCGGCTTGAATTGAAACCACATTAAAGAAATTACCTGACTCCTCCCCTTTGGTCCACAATCGATTCTTTGTGCGACTAAAGAAAGTAACAAGTTTGGAGGAAGCTGTCTTTTCATAGGCTTCTTCATTCATAAATCCGAGCATTAACACTTTGCCGGTGGTGTTATCCTGAATAATTGCAGGAAGAAGATCTCCTGTTAATTTCTTAAAATTTAATTCCATATCGTGTTGTTGAGCTTTTATTATTATTTACAATTGAATCCTATAAGACTATAAAATTCAAAGCTTTAATCACAATTAAATTATCTGATTACTATATCTTTTGTGCGAAGGTAATGCTTTAGATCAGGAATGGCAATTTCGCGAAAATGAAATATGCTAGCTGCCAGTCCAGCATCGGCCTTTCCAAGGGTAAACACATCAGCAAAATGTTCCATGCTACCAGCGCCACCAGAAGCAATCAGTGGTATTGTCAAGATTTCAGAAAGCTTCGCAAGCTCTTTGTTCGCAAAACCATTTTTAGTGCCATCGTGGTTCATCGAGGTGAAAAGTATCTCACCTGCGCCCCGATCTTCTGCCTCTTTAGCCCAACTGTACAACTCTTTATCTGTTGGTATTCTACCTCCATTAACGGTAACAGTCCAATGGTTATTTGCTTCACGAGCATCGATAGCGACCACCACAAACTGGCTACCGAAATTACGTACAAGATCATCTATTAGATTTGGATTTCGAACAGCTGAGGAGTTAATAGATATTTTATCTGCCCCAGCAGCCAAAAGGGCTTCAGCATCTCTAATTTCACTTATTCCCCCACCAACAGTAAATGGGATATCTAAATTCTGAGCAATCCGTTTAACTAGTTCTACAAAAGTTTTTCGTCCCTCATGAGTGGCAGTAATGTCAAGGAACACTAATTCATCGGCTCCTTGCTCTGCATAAAACTTACCAAGTTCAACTGGATCCCCAATATTTACAATATTGACAAAATTAACCCCTTTAACAGTCTGTCCATCACGAATATCAAGACAAGGTATGATTCGTTTTGCTAGCATATTATCGTGTTATAAATTGGGTAATCTCAGCCATCGTTATCCGACCTTCATAGATTGCCTTACCGGTTATCACGGCAGGAATACCTGCATCCTGCAATTCAAGAATGTCAGCCATCGAGCTAACGCCTCCACTTGCGATTAAATACGTACCCGGCACAGCAATTAAAATCTCAGTATATAAATCTGTGGCGGCGCCTTGTAACATCCCATCTCTGCTAATATCTGTACTAATTATCTTCGTAATACCTTGGCTATGCCAAGTATTGATAAATGAGAATATATCGGTACCTGTTTGCTCTTGCCAGCCAGCAACAGCTATCATCTCATCTTTTGCATCCGCTCCTAAAATAATTTTATCTGCACCATATTTTTGAATCCACTGAAGGAAAATATCTGGTGATTTCACAGCAATACTTCCGCCTGTAACCATAGAGGCACCAGAGTCAAAAGCAATTTTTAGATCTTCATCAGTTTTAAGTCCGCCCCCAAAATCGATAATTAAATTAGTGCAAGTGGCGATCTTATTCAATACTTTCTGATTAACAATATGGTGTGCTTTTGCTCCATCAAGGTCTACCAAATGGAGTCTTTTCAAACCGGCATCTTCAAACATCTTTGCAACCTCTAAAGGATCTGAATTATAGATGGTCTTCTGATTATAATCACCTTGACTTAATCGGACACATTTACCGTCAATAATATCTATTGCAGGAATGATTTCAATCATCGTGTAGTTTAAAACTTGAGATTAATAAAGTTAGACAAGAGCTTTGAGCCTGCCGATCCGCTTTTCTCAGGATGAAACTGAGTCGCATAAAAATTGTCGCGTTGCAAAGCAGCGCTAAAAGGGTTCAGATAAGTGCACGTTGCAGCAGTATCTCCACCCGTTGTGGCATAATAAGAATGGACAAAATAGAAATAATCGGCTTCACTAAGCCCCTCGAAGAGTGGATTTTTTAATTCGCTTAAACTATTCCACCCCATATGAGGTATTTTATAATGAGACAAGTCACCAGCTTGTGGAACAAACTTCTTAACCTTTTCAGGAAATATACCCAAACAAGTAGTGTCACCCTCCTCGGAGTGACTGCACATCAATTGAAGTCCTAGACACACCCCAAGTACTGGCTGTTTCAAATCACAGATCAATGTATCTAACTTATGTTGTTTTAAGAATTGCATTGTAGTTGCAGCCTCGCCAACCCCAGGAAAGATGACACGATCGGCATTCCTAATCTCGTCTTTGTCATCTGTTATTGTAGCAGATATACCAATGCGCTGTAGTGCAAAGTCGACCGACCGAATATTTCCAGCATTGTATTTTATAACGACAATATTCATTAATATTTAATCTCTAAATGAATTTATTCTTTTAATAACAATCCGATCACACGCACCATTTCCCTAAATTCATTCTCTTTAAATAAGCGGGTCATAAAAACGATCTTACCCTTTTTATCTATAATAATGTTGCGTGTTACACCTGCTTTCTTATCGGCAAATAAGCCAAAGACATCTGCATTTTGGTCCACAGCTAACGGATAGGAGATATCAAGATCTTTTTGATATTGCTTTACCTTTTCCAGCGGCTCATCGCGGTCAACACCAAACAATAAGAACTTCGAATTACGCTTATAAAGATCCCAGATATCCTTTTGTATAAATGGAATCTCCTTACGGCAAACGCCACACCAACTAGCGGTAAATTGAAGCATTACCACTTTACCCTTCCACGATTTAGATGACACCTTTTTCCCATTTACCAATTGAAGGGTAAAATCGGGTAAAACATCTCCAATTTTAGCTTTAAACTCATACTGATCAGGAATCTCTTGCTTCGGAATATGATTGTATTTTTGAGCAAAAGAATTTGTAAAAAGCAACGTTCCAATCAAAGTAATTATCCAAAAAATCCTATTAAAAGTTCTCATGATGTATTTAATTAAATACCACAGTTCTATTATTATAGACAAGTATTTTACGCTGAAGATGCTTATAAACGGCCTCACTCAACACTATTTTTTCTAGATCACGCCCCTTTCTTACCAAACTATCAACTGTATCGATATGGGAAATTCGTACCACATCTTGCACAATAATTGGTCCAGCATCAAGATCTGCAGTGACGTAATGACTCGTAGCACCAATAATTTTCACCCCTCTCGCATGAGCCGCATGATAAGGTTTTGCACCTGCAAAAGCTGGCAAAAAGGAGTGATGAATATTGATAATTCGATTTGGATAATAAGAAATAAATTGATCAGATAGCACTTGCATATAACGAGCAAGAACAACAAAATCGATATCGTATTTTTTCAATAATTGCAATTCGGCCTTTTCCTGTTCAGCTTTATTCTCCTTGTTTTTCTCAATAAAATGAAAATCTATACCAAATCGCTGAGCAACTGGCCTCAAACTTTCATGATTACTAATTATCACAGGAATCTCAGTCTCCCAATCTCCCGCAATATATCGCGAAAGAATATCAAAAAGACAATGAGATAAACTTGAGACAAGGAGCGCCATACGCGGTTTTTTATCTGAAAAATGAAGCGAGAATTTAATCTCAAATTTGCGCGCAATAAGTGTCTCAAAATAATCAGAGATCTTATCACGTGGAATAGCAAATTTATCTAGTTCCCACTCCACCCGCATATAAAAAAGACCCTCTTCATGGTCTACATGCTGATCTAAATAAATTATATTTCCACGGTTCTCATTTAAGAATTCAGTGACCGCAGCTAATATCCCTTGCTTATCCATGCAATGAATAAGAAAAATGGCGGTATTCCTTGGTACTGTATCTTTGCGTATCGATTGCATAGTTGGTAAATATTTTTCTATTAAATTCTAAAGAACACCCTTTGTACTTGGTAATGATTGTACAAAAGGATCTTTTCGAATCGCCATTTTAAGAGCCCTTGCAAAGGCTTTAAATATAGATTCAATCTTGTGATGCTCATTCGAACCTTCAGCTTTGATATTTAAGTTCGAGAGTGAAGCATCGGAAAGTGATTTAAAGAAGTGAAAAAACATCTCTGTTGGCATATCTCCCACTTTTTCGCGATTAAATTCTGCACTCCACACAATCCATGGTCTTCCGCCAAAGTCAAGTGCCACCTGAGACAGACAATCATCCATTGGAAGGCAATAGCCATATCGTTCAATACCCCGTTTATCACCAAGCGCTTTGCGAATAGCCTCACCTAAAGCGATTCCAGTATCTTCAATCGTATGGTGCTCATCAACGGCCAAATCACCTTTCACTGTAATTGTTAAATCACAGCCAGAATGGCGACCAATTTGATCGAGCATATGGTCAAAAAAAGCTAATCCAGTATCAACTGTGCATTTCCCAGTGCCATCTAAATTAAGTTCAACAAAAATATCAGTCTCAGCAGTCTTACGGGTGATTATTGCCGAGCGCTCCCCAATAGCTAAGAAATTATATATCGCATCCCATTGATCCGTTATTAAGGCACAAGAATCTTGTAATCCATCTGCACTAATTTTTTCTGATTGATCAGCGGGTGCAAAAAAGATCCCTTTAGAACCTAGATTTTTGGCCAATTTAATATCTGTCAATCGATCACCGATTACGAAAGAGCCAGCTAAATCATAAGAATCAGTAAAGTACTCAGTCAGCATACCGATACCAGGTTTTCGATTATTCGAATTGGCTTCTGGCAAGGAAGGATCGATGTGTATATTTGAAAAAACAATGCCTTCATTTTCAAATGCTTTAACCATCATTTGCTGCGCAGGCCAAAAAGTATCTTCAGGAAAAGATGACGTACCAAGACCATCTTGATTCGTAACAATTACCAATTCGAAGCCTAGATTTTTTTGAATATTATATAGATTTCGGAAAACACCTGGTATAAACTCAAGTTTATCCAACGCATCAACCTGCATATCACTTTTGGGCTCCACAATTAACGTCCCATCTCTATCAATAAAAAGAATTTTTTTCATACTACCTATTTAATTAAGCCTACACTATCTTAGTGCTTATAAGGTCCTTATACTAAAGTTAAGGAATTGAATTCAGATAAATAATGTGTTAATCTATTTAATTCTACTTTAATCGATTACATGAAAATAGTAACACTTATACCAATTGATCTAATGCTTCCAATAAAGTAGCATTCTCTTCAGGTGATCCTATGCTAATGCGCAAACATCCTTCGCAAAGCGATATAGAAGAACGATCTCTCACAATTATCTGCTGGTCAACAAGATATTGATAAATGCCTCTAGGATCATGTGTTTTAACAAGTAAAAAATTCGCATCAGACGGATACACCTTCACCACAAAGGGATACGATCTAAGGGAAACCTCCATCTTATTTCTTTCCTTGAGGATTAAAGTAACCCATTCTGCTTTACTTGACTCATCAGAAAGTAATTCAAGGGCTTTATGCTGAGTTAAAATATTGATGTTGTATGGGTATTTAATCCGACTTAAAACGTCGATTATCTCCACAGCTGCAAAAGCCATACCAAGACGTAAACCTGCCATACCCCAAGCCTTAGAAAACGTTTGAAGAATAACCAGATTGGGATATTTATCGAGCGCTGGAAGCAAACTTTTCTCTGGACAAAAATCGATATAAGCCTCATCCAAAACAACTATTCCCTTAAACTCTTCAATAATTTGCAATACTCCAGAGCTCTCTAATGCATTCCCTGTCGGATTATTTGGAGAGCAGAGGAAAATCAGTTTAGTCTTCGGTGTAACCGCCTTTAAAACGGCTTGGGCATCTAGCTCAAAATCAGCACTCAAAGAGACCTGCGCCACGGCAATATTGTTGGTATCGGCCGCTACCCGATACATACCATACGTTGGATTAATAGAGACTACCTGATCGAGACCAGGTTCACAGAATGCACGAAAAAGCAAATCGATAGGTTCGTCACTTCCATTACCCAGAAAAATATTTTCCGATGGAATATTTTTAAGCTCACTAATCCTTGTTTTAAGTAATCGTTGATAAGGATCAGGATAGCGGTTCCAAGGGGAATTGAATGGGTTTTCGTTGGCATCAAGAAACACCGCAGCCTCACCAGAGAATTCATCTCTCGCGCTAGAATATGGTTTTAAGTTGCGAATATTTCCTCGCAGTAATTTGGTAAGATCTAAACTCATAGTTCGATGTTTCGATGACAGAAGAAACTATTTACTTTATTTTTTAATAGATTTAATACGCAACGTAACTGCATTTTTATGTGCAAACAGATGTTCAGCCTGGGCCATCTCTTCAATAACTGGTCCGAGGTTTAGGATCCCTTCTTTTGTGATCTCTTGAAAAGTAATTTTCTTTGAGAAGCTATCTAAACCAATACCGCTCATCGATTTAGCCCATCCGTTAGTTGGCAAAATATGGTTTGTACCAGAGGCATAATCACCAGCACTCTCTGGGGTATAATTACCGATAAACACAGAGCCTGCATTCGTTATTCGTTCTGCAAGAACTCCAGCATCCTTAGTCGAAATAATCAAATGCTCTGGGGCATAATAGTTTATAAATCCAAGCATCTCTTCTGTGTCATTGACAAGAATAGCACGACTATTATCCAGAGCTTTAGAGGCAATATCGGCTCTCGGAAGAGCTTTTAGTTGCTTGCCCATAACTTTGACAACCTCTTTGATTAACTGCTCATTGGTTGTAATCAATATAACTTGACTATCAGGGCCATGCTCGGCTTGAGACAATAAATCAGCAGCGATAAATTCTGGATTTGCAGTTTCATCAGCCATAACAGCGACCTCAGAAGGTCCTGCAGGCATATCAATTGCGCAATCTGACATAGCCACAAATTGCTTTGCAGCGGTGACCCATGAATTCCCAGGGCCAAAAATCTTGTCGACCTTCGGAATCGTTTCGGTACCGTAAGCCATCGCACCGATAGCTTGCATGCCTCCAATTTTATAGATCTCAGTGATATGACAAACTGATGCGGCAAAAAGTATTGCTGGATGTATTTTCCCTGAACGATCAGGAGGCGAACAAAGCACAACATTGTTACAACCCGCAATCATAGCAGGAATACCCAACATTAAGACGGTTGAAAACAGCGGGGCTGATCCGCCAGGAATATACAGACCTACCCGATCAATTGGGACAGATTTCTGCCAACATTTCACCCCTGGCATAGTCTCAACCACATGACGAGTAAGCTTTTGTGCCATATGAAAGGTATCGATATTTTGCGCTGCCACCTGAATTGCGTTCTTTAATTCAGGGGTAAGACTATCCACAGCCTCTTTGATCTCATCAGCTGAAACCTTAAAATTAGCGACATCAACATGGTCAAATTGAAGGGTAAACTTTCGTACTGCTTTATCACCATCCTCACGGATTTTCAACATTACCTTACGTACCGTTTCAATTTTATCTAAAAAATCTGCCGTAGGCCTTTCAGTTATAGCTGGCCACGACTTAAAAAGGGGAAATCGGTAGATCTGCATAGTGCTAAAATTTACAAAATCATTTTTTCGATAGGCAAAACTAAAATTCCTTCAGCGCCACTTCTTTTCAAGTTGCCAATTACAACCCAAAACTCACTCTCATTGATCACAGAATGTAAAGAGCTCCAGCCGCTTCGTGCCAAAGGCATAATCGTAGGGGAGGTCATCCCAGGAAGAACTTTAATAATTTGTTCCAATTTATCATTCGGGGCATTTAGCATAATATATTTCTTGCCTCTCCCCTTTTCAACAGACTCGATGCGGAAAATTAGTTCGTCGAGAATTGCTTGTTTTTCTCTAGAAAGATTAGGCGTTGCGACTAAGACAGCCTCAGACTCCATCACGGTATAAACCTCTTTTAATCGATTACTTACCAAGGTACTTCCAGAGCTTACGATATCAAATATCGCATCAGCAAGACCAATCCCTGGAGCTATCTCTACAGATCCAGCAATAAAATGGATGTTTGCGGTGATCTTATTCTCTTCAAGAAAAGTTTTTAATATTCGGGGATAAGAAGTGGCAATTTTCTTTCCAGAAAACCACTCTAATCCCTGATAATCAACATCTTTTGGAATCGCCAAAGAGAGCCTGCATTTACTAAATCCTAAATGCTTCACCGTCTCCACCAACTGACCTTGTTCCATCACCTCATTTTTTCCGACAATGCCGATATCGGCCACTCCATCTGACACACATTGAGGAATATCATCATCACGCAAGAATAGTGCTTCCAGCGGAAAATTCTTAGCAGCAGAGATTAATCTACGGCTACTAGAAATCAACTTGATCCCTGTTTCTGACAACAGCGACATTGAATCTTCGTTCAATCGACCTTTAGTCTGTATTGCAACTCTTAATATTGAATCCATGGTAATAAATTAAAAAAGGCTCACCTGAATAAAAAGGTAAGCCTGTGTTTTTTGTCTTTTGATTATGGACGCATCACCGCAAGCTCACCTTATGGTAAGTGATGATGGCCGTTATGAATAATGAGTACTTGCATATTGTATATTATCATGCAAACTTAGTTAAAAAACAGATTAGTTCTACTAAACAAAGGGATGAAATGTTAAATAAAAATTAAAATTACCCTTCTAACATCTAAAATTGCAAACCCTCAAGCAAGCGAATATATGTTTTTATCCCATTCTGTATTTCTGAGATTAAGATATATTCATTTGCAGTATGTGAACGGGCAGAGTCACCTGGTCCCATTTTTATGGATGGGTAAGGGATCACAGCTTGGTCGGAAGTTGTTGGAGAACCATAAATTTCTAATCCTAAGTCAATGCCTCGTTTTACCAAAGGATGTTCTGGACTTATTCCTGACGAGTTTAAACGGAAAGAGCGAGGTGATACTTCAGCTTCAATCAGTTTATCTATAACCTTATAAACCTCATCGTTTGAATAAAACTCATTCGTGCGAACATCTAATACAAATCGACACGAATCGGGGACTACATTGTGCTGATGACCAGCCTCAATTTGCGTAACTGTCATTTTCACGGGTCCTAATAGCTCAGACTCGAGAGGAAACTTATAGTTTTCAAGAATTTGAATATCCCGAATAGCCTTATAGATTGCATTGTCACCCTCATTTCGTGCAGCATGACCAGCCTTACCCTTCGCTTCACAATCGAGTACTATCAAACCCTTTTCTGCTACTGCAATATTCATTTGTGTTGGCTCACCTACAATAGCTAAGTCAATCTTACCGATTTGATCTAGAACCGAGGCCACGCCAAATTCGCCTGAAATCTCCTCCTCCGCACTCACACAAAAAATCAAATTAAAAGGCAAGGAGGTAGAATCATGAAAATAACGAAAAGCACCTAACAAGGATACCACAGAAGCTCCTGCATCATTGCTACCTAAACCCGTCAATCGATCACCCTCAACCGTAGCCTTAAATGGGTCGTAAGTCCACCCATGATTGGAACGAACCGTATCCATGTGAGAATTGAATAAAATCACAGGTTTTGATTCTACCCAATACTTACTTCGAATCCATATATTATGTCTACTTCTAGTCGGCGCTAAACCCCAAGAAGTTAGTTTTTGTTCGATATAATCAGCAACATCTTTCTCTTCCCGACTTAAAGAGGGAGTTTCGATCATTGCTTTTAAAAGCTCAACGCTATCTGATATAATTTGTTCTATCTGCATGGTTAAAGCACTAATCTAGTTCCTCTTAATCCGCCAGAAATACCCTGAGCATTTGTTATCACAACAGCTGTAACCCCTTGTCGAAGGGCATTAAAGCCACTCTCTACTTTTGGGATCATCCCGCCAGATATAACACCTTGTTCTTTTAACTCTTCAAAAAGCACAGGGTCTATCTCTGGAATAACTGATTTATCATCGGCTGGATCGAGTAAAACGCCTGGTTTTTCAAAACAAAAAATCAATCTCAATTCATATTTTCCACATAACGTTTTAGCTAATTCAGAAGCGATGGTATCTGCATTTGTATTTAGCAGCGATCCTTTACCGTCATGAGTAATTGGAGCCACTACAGGAACTGCACCCATCCCTATTAGTTCAGAGATTGCCTGTGCATTAACCCAGTTAACGTCCCCAACAAATCCATAATCAATAGCACCAACAGGACGTTTAACCGCCCTAATAATATCTAGATCAGCACCTGTTAAACCAATGGCGTTGTTACCATGTGCCTGCAAGCCTGCTACAATAGTTTTGTTCACAAGGCCAGCATAAACCATCGTGGCTACCTTTAGTGTTTCCTCATCGGTAATCCGACGTCCATCAACAATTTTAGTCTCAATACCAAGCTTTTCAGCTAATGCAGTCGCACTACGGCCTCCTCCATGAACAAGAATTTTACCTCCAGCAATACGAGAGAAATCCTTTAACAAGGCACTTAAAGAGCCTGGCTCTTCAACAATCTGCCCACCTACTTTTATGATTATCAAATGTTCTCTCATAGCAATCCTTCCAATATAAGTTTTAATATTGTCTGGGCCGAATATACGCGATTTTCTGCTTCATCGACAACAATTGACGAAGAACTATCAAGAACTTCATCCGTAACAATCATGTTCCGACGAACTGGAAGGCAATGCATAAATTTAGCCTTGTTGGTTAGCGCCATTTTTTGCGCAGTGACAGTCCAACTTAAGTCTTTGGATAAGATCTCTCCATATTTTGTATAAGAGGACCAATTTTTAGCATAGATAAAATCAGCTCCTTCGAACGCCTTATCTTGATTGTACTCTACTTCAATATCTCCCATAAAAAAAGGATCCAACTCGTAACCAGCAGGATGAGTAACCACCAAATCATAATCGGTGTGGCGCATCCATTCCACAAATGAGTTCGGAACGGCTTGAGGCAATGCCCGTGGATGAGGCGCCCAAGATAAGACAACCTTAGGACGAGCTGTTTTTTTATGTTCTTCGATTGTCAAATGATCAGCAAAACTTTGCAATGGATGACGAGTGGCTGCTTCCATACTCACCACTGGAACTCCAGAATATTGTATAAATTGATTGATAATTTTCTCGGCATAATCAGCTTCTCGATCTTCTAAATCAGCGAAAGCTCGAACACCGATAATATCACAGAAACGACCAATAACAGGTATTGCTTCGCGCAAATGTTCAGCTTTATCGCCATCCATGATCACGCCAAGTTCACTCTCCATGCGCCATCCATCCTGATTGACATTTAAAACCATGGTATTCATCCCCAAATTCATTGCTGCCTTTTGTGTGCTAAGCCGAGTACGTAGACTTGCATTAAAAAAGATCAGAACGATGGTTTTATTCTTACCAAGATATTGATGTCCAAAAGGATTATTTTTAATCTCTCGGGCCATTTTAATTGCCTCCGTTAAAGAAGGAAGGTCATAAACCGAAGTAAAATGTCGCATAATAAACTGTAATAATATATAATCTTAAATGTTATACTCTTATGAACGAATCTGCCCGTCTCCCTCAACAAGCCATTTATAACTAGTTAACTCTTCAAGAGCCATTGGACCTCTAGCATGCAATTTTTGGGTGCTAATGCCAATCTCGGCACCTAAACCAAATTGAGCACCATCGGTAAATGCGGTACTTGCATTCACAAATACGGCTGCTGCATCCACAATTTTCAGAAAGCGATCACAATTTTCTTTATTCTCAGAAATAATAGCCTCACTATGTTTGGAGCTATATTTAGCAATGTGAGACATGGCTTCCTCAAATGTTGAGACTGTTTTAATCGACATTTTATAGGATAAAAACTCAGTCCCAAACGATTCATCCTTAGCTTGATTTAATAGCCTTTCAGGATAAATACCATCAAGGGCATCGTATGAAGCCTTATCAGCATAGATCTCCACTTCACTCTCCATCAACAAATCAGTGATATGTTTTAAATGCGCTAATCTAGACCGGTGAATAATCAAACAATCCAGCGCATTGCATACACTAACCCTTCGAACCTTTGCATTATTTATGATCTGAACACCTTTTAAAAGATCTCCAAACTCGTCAAAATAAGTATGACAAATTCCAGCACCAGTCTCAATAACTGGAATCGCAGCATGCTCTCTCACATAATCAATCAACCCTTGACTTCCGCGAGGTATAATTAAATCGACATAACCTCTTGCATGTAGCAATTCAGTTGTCGCTTCTCTCCCTGCAGGAAGCAAAGCCAATATATCTGGATTTATATGATTAACAGTTAATATATTATGAATAATGCTAACAATTGCTTGATTTGAATGAAAAGCATCGCTACCACCCTTAAGGATGCAGGCATTGCCAGATTTCAGACAAAGTGAAAAGACATCAAAAGAGACGTTTGGTCGTGCTTCGTAGATGATTCCTATAACTCCAAAAGGAACACTTACTTTTGATATTTTCAATCCGTTAGGACGTTCGACATCGAAAAGAGTCCGACCTAATGGAGAGGGTAAGAAAGCTACATTACGAATGTCGTCTGCAATATTTTTAATCCGGTCGGCCGTAAGTTTAAGACGGTCATATTTTGGATCTGAATCCTCCATACGAATTAAATCCTTCTGATTCTCACGCAGGATAAAGGCCGTACTTTTCTCAGCGGCATCAGCGATTTTCAAGAGAATCTCGTTGATCTTACTAACGCTTAGCAGGTTAAGTTCTCTACTTGCGTTTAAGGTATTTTCAAATTGCTGATGAAAATTCATAATTTATCAAATCAAATATAAATAGTCGTAATGGATAAAAGGTTTCGAAACCTTGCCTCCCATCTCTTTCAAGACCTCCTCCGAAGAGAAGGATGCTTTTCCAAGACCTACTAATTTTCCTTTCGCGTCTTTTACACGAACAATATCCCCCTCTTTAAAGAATCCAGAAACGGCCACAATGCCAATCAATAAAACACTAACCGCATCATCGGATAGCAACCGATCAAGAGCGCCATTATTAATTACTACTTCCCCTTTGGCAAAATCATCAGAGTGGGCCAGCCATTTTTTCACGCCCGTTGATTTCTTCTTAGAAGGGATAAAATGGGTTTGCAGTGCGCCATCTTTATGCCTTAAAAGATTTACTAAAATATGGTCCTTTGTTCCATTCGCAATATGAACAGAAACACCCTGACTAGCTAGCTTAGAAGCGATATGAAACTTAGTCAACATTCCACCTCTGCCGAAATTTGATTTCTTCCCAGAAACAGCCTCAATATTCATTGTCTCGCCATGATTAATTGTTGCTACAAGTTTACTTTCTGGATTCTCAGGTGATCCGGTATAAACACCATCGACATTGGTTAAGATCACTAAGGCCTCCATATCCATCATCGAAGCGATTAGACCAGAAAGCTCATCATTATCAGTAAACATCAATTCGGTTACTGAAATTGTATCATTTTCATTAACCACAGGCACCACACCATTATCTAATAAGGTGGTCATGCAGTTACGCATATTTAAATAATGTAGTCGATCGCTGAAGTTCTCTTTCGTTGTCAATACCTGCGCACAGGTAATGTCATTTGTACGAAACAGATCAGCATATTGATTGATTAATTTCACCTGACCCACAGCCGACCATAACTGACGACTTGATACTGGATCGAGCTTGCGCTTTAATTCAACTTCTGCGCGTCCAGCAGCAACAGCTCCTGAAGTGACTAGAATAACTTGCAAACCTAATTTACGCAATTCAGTAATCTGATCAACAATATGAGCCATCCGCGACACATTAAGCATCCCTTGGTCATTTGTCAGCACATTACTTCCAACCTTTACAACTATCTTATTATACAACAAGGACATATCAGCGTTACAATTACAACGAGTGCATGTTAAAAGATAAAAAACAGGTGACTGAATCAGTCCCAACCCTTCAATTTGAAAGAATTAGCTTTTCATGATCTAATTATACCATAAAAAGCTAATTCAGTTAGCAGTGACAGCCGTTGTAAAAATAAGGTTAATCTGCCAATTTTACTGCCTAAGAGGTACTATTTTGAAGAATTTATTTTGTTATACGAGGTCAAAATACCTTTAACAATAGATGCAGAGAACCCTCTATGCTCCATCTCATTCAATCCGGTGATCGTAATTCCTTTCGGGGTTGTCACCTTATCAATCTCTTCCTCAGGATGATTACCTGTTTGAATAACTAATTCAGCAGCACCTTTAACTGTTTGAGCAACAATCTGCTGTGCTATCTCAGGTGTAAATCCAATTTCGACACCACCTTGAATGGCGGCACGAATAAAACGAAGGGCAAAAGCAATATTACAAGCTCCTAAAACGGTAGCAGAAGCCATTAAATCTTCATTAATCAAAATAACTTCACCCAGACATTCAAAAAGTTCTTTTACCAATTGAACCTGATCAGGGGTGCAAGCTGGAGCAGCAATTAAAGTCATGGACTCCTGAAGTGCGACTGCGGTATTGGGCATAACTCGCAATGGGATAACGAACGAGGGAAGGTGTTCACTCATCTGAGCAACACTAATTCCGGTCATCAAGGAAGCCACTAACTGACCCTCCTTAAGGCTTGAGGTAATCTCAGTGAAAATCTCAACAGCTTGATAGGGCTTTACAGCCACGATAACGATATCTGCTTTTGAGACTGCGAGTTTATTATCTTTAACTATGGTAACCCCTTTAGCCGATAAATCATCTAATAACTCAACCCTTCTGCGCGAAACCGTTAACTGAGAAGCAGGTATGCCAGATTTCAAAAAACCATCGGCAACCGAACGACCTAGATTACCACCTCCAACGATTGCTATATTTAATTTCTTAATGTCCATGTGTAATTCTTAACCTATTTAGATGCTGCAATTTACAAATTATTCAGTAGCTTTATTAAGGTATCCACAAAATGATCGCACTGAGCCTTGCTCAACGTTAATGGTGGTAAGATTCTGATCACATGAGTTCCAGTGACACCGGTGAAAATTTTCTGTTCGAAAAGCAACTGTTTTCTTAAGGCTGCGATCGGAAAATCGAATTCCATTCCAATCATTAAACCCTTACCTCTCAATTCCTTAATCTGAGTAATCTTAGATAATCGTTCAAATAAATACCCACCTACCTCGAAAGCGTTTTCAACTAGGTGTTCATTTTTCAATACATCAAGGACAGCAATTCCAGCAGCGCAAGCTAAATAATTACCGCCAAATGTTGTACCTAGCATTCCTGACCATGGCTTTAGATCGGGTGCAATTAATATACCTCCGATTGGAAAACCATTGCCCATCCCTTTGGCCACAGAAATTATATCAGGCTTGATATCGGCATATTGGTGAGCAAAGAACTTGCCACTTCTACCATATCCCGACTGTATCTCATCTAAAATAAATACAACTCCATATTTCTTGCATAGCTGCGAGGCAGTTTGCAAGAATTTCGCATCTGGAACAACACAACCTCCAG
>Ga0209829_10001032_pt1 | contig 23583 bp, 21 predicted proteins | sample C_140205_EF_Meta_FD_187311 | JGI IMG/M metagenome (GOLD analysis project Ga0209829, IMG submission 187311) | Freshwater microbial communities from Lake Croche, Canada to study carbon cycling - C_140205_EF_MetaG (SPAdes) (version 2) | ecosystem: Environmental > Aquatic > Freshwater > Lake... | reverse complement strand
AGCGGACCAGACCATTCCATGCCCGCAATGTCTGCGTCTCGGGCCTGAAATTTGCAATCTTTAACTTAACGGAGTAATACTAGCCCGGTGCGGTGGGCCCCGGCCCGCCGCACCCGTGACCGTCGCCGCCGCGCCTTCACGATTATCGAGGTCATGGTCGCGGCCATCGTGCTCGTGCTCGGTATCACCACGGCCATCACGACGCTGCAGAGCGGACTGCAGGCCATCGACACCTCGCGCCACTACACCTTCGCCTCCCAGGTGATGCAGTCGGAACTCGAACGTCTCCGGCTGAAAAGCTGGTCCCAACTCCAAACGCTGCAGGATTCCGGGGAGAACACCGTCGCCGTTCCGGCCGTCACCGGCACTGACACCACCGCGTTTACGTGCTCCCGCGTCATCAACGATCTCAAGACGGACATGAAGGAAATCACCGTCATCTCCAATTGGCACGGCTACGACGGCCGCTCGCACACGCTGCGTTTCGTCACCCGCTACGGAAAGAGCGGACTCTATGACTATTTCTACACCGCACATTGACCGCCGCCTGTCCGCTCTCCGCGGCTTCACACTCACCGAGCTGATGATCGCGGCCACGCTTTCGACCATCCTCCTCGGCGGCGTGTTGAGCGCTTTCCTCCTGATCGGCCGCACCGGGTATCTCGCGAGTGGTTACAGCGAACTCGACGCCCAGACGCGCCGGGGCCTCGACACCTTTGGCGACGAAGTGCGCAAGAGCTGCGACCTAAAATGGAACAGTGCCCAAAGCGTCACCCTCACCGTCGCCACCTCCAGCAGCCTCACCTACCTCGTCACCTACGCCTACGACACCACTGCGGGCAGCTCGACGAACGGTTGTTTCTATCGAGTCGAGGGCGATGCCAACTCCACCAGCCTCCGCCGAATTCTCATCCACCACGTCGCCGCCGATTTCGCCTTTCAGCGCTTCAAGCTCGAACAGTCCGGCGTCGCCGACAACACCGCCACCAGCGACTTGGAGACGAAGCAACTCCAGCTCACGTTTCGCGCGACGCGGGCCGGCTCAACGAGCGTAGCCGCCAACCAGTCGGCCCACTCCGCCCGTTATATTCTCCGCAACAAACGCGTCAGCAACTGATGATCCCGCCCCGTCCCAGCACCCGCCCTCGTTCCGCGTCGCACCGCCACGTGCCGAGCGCGCCGCGTGGTTCCGTGCTGATCGTCGCCTTGCTAATTTCCGCGCTGATCGCCGTCTCGCTCGCGAGCTACCTCAGCCTGAACCTGTCTTCGACCCGCCTCGCGAAACGCAGTTTCGACAGCTACGCCGCGCTGAATGTCGCGGAAGCCGGCACCGAGGAAGGCGTTTGGTCCTTCAACCGCGCGGCGGTCAGCGATCCCGAGGCGTGGCAGGGCTGGACCGGCAACGGCTCCGCCTCGTGGAAGAAATTCCCCGACTTTACCCTTGGCTCCGGCACCTCCGGGTGGGTCAAAGTCTACATCGAAAACGTCAACCCACCGCCCGGCACCAACCCGAAAGTCGTCGCCCAGTCCAATGTCAGCGCGCCCGGTTCGCCCGCCGTGCAGCGCATGATCGAGGTCACCCTGCGCCGCCGCTCCCATTTCGCCAACGGCCTCGTCGCCAAAGACAGCGTCGTCTTCAGCGGCACCAACGCCACCGTCGACAGCTGGAACTCCGATCCCGACCACAACCCCGCCACCGCGCCCGTCGACTACAGCACGACCGTCCGCCAAGACCACGGCAGCGTCGCCAGCACCTCCGTGCTGAACACCGCTGTCTCCGTTAACCAAGGACACGTCTGGGGCTACGTCGCCACCGGTGGCGCCGCCCCCGCTGTCGGCGCCTCGGGCACCGTGCGCGGCGCCACCACCGCCGCCGGCGTCAAGGTCGATCCCTCGCGCGTCTCGACGGATTTCAGCGCGGATTTCCCCGTGATCACCGCCCCCACCAACGGCACACCCATCGCCAGCCTCGGGACCACGCTGGGCACCGTCGGTCAGACTACCCGTTGGCGCACCTCCGGTCTCGTCCTCAGCGGCAACAACATCCTCACGATCCGCGGCGATGTCATCCTTGTCCTCACCGCCGGCTCCGGCGCGCAGGCCATCAGCGTCACCGGAAACGCCGGCATTAACATCCCGGCCGGGTCCACCTTCGTCGTTTACGTCGAAGGCAACGTCAAGATCGCCGGCAACGGCCTCGGCAACAGCAACATTCAACCCGTCACCTGCCAACTCTGGGGCACCAACCCGAGCCAGGCAGGCCAAGACATCCAGATCGCCGGCAACGGCGCCCTCCGCGTCGTCCTCTACGCCCCCCTCGGCGACGTAAAAATCAACGGCAACGGCGACGTCATGGGCTCCATCGTCGCCCGCACCATTACCCTCGTGGGCAACGCCGCGTTTCACTACGACGAAGCCCTTGCCGACTACGGCACGACCAACCCCTTCGGCATCGCCAAATGGCGCGAGCTCAGCACCGAGTCGGACCGCGCGCTCTATCTGTCCAACTTCCAGGGTTGGTAACCGCCACCACAAGGTAGGCCCGGTCAGGCCTATCTACCACAGGCCTGAAATGCGGGTCCGTTGGCCTCTAACCCCCCAGGAGGATTCCGCGTAAACTGCACGCGTGACTCCGCTTCCTCGACCGATTCCCCGCCGCCCGCCCGGTTCGCCGTTTTCTCCCCAGCCCGGTCCCCGCTCCGGCTTCACCATTCTGGAGGTCATGTTGGCCGGTTTCGTCATGGTCCTCGGGATCGTCACGTCGCTCACCGCGCTGCAGTTCGGCACCCGCACCGTCGACACCGCCCGCAACATGACCCTCGCCGCGCAGATCATGCAGAGCGAAATGGAAATCCTCCGCCTCCAGAACTGGGCGCAGATCGCCGCACTCCCCGCCACCGCCACCGTCGATCCCACCACCACGATCAGTTCCGGTTCCGCCACCACGCTCGATACGATGCTGAATTCCATCGCCAGCCGCTTCACCTGCACCCGCACCGTCGCCGACATTTCCGGCCGCAGTAATATAAAAATCATTACCCTCTCGGTCGTCTGGACCGGCGTCGACGGCCGCAGCCATACCCTGACCTACCAGACCCGTTACGCCAAAAACGGCCTCAGCGACTATTTTTATGTCTCCCACTAAGACTAAGACCCTTCGAGCCGCGCGCCGAGCCTTCACGCTCCTTGAGATGATGGTGGCCACCGCCCTCTCCGGCTTCATTTTGGCCGGCGTCCTTTCCTCGTTCACGATGATCGGCCGGAGCGGCTACAACGCCGCCAGCTACAGCATCATGGAGTCCGAGGCCCGCCGCGCCCTCGAGACCTTCAGTGAGGAAGCCCGCCAGGCCAGCAACCTCACTTGGAGCAGTGCGAACACCACGAGCGCCCCTTACTGCGTCACGCTCACCGTGGTGACCAGCAGCAGCACCTACCGCGTCACCTACGCCTACGACAGTGCGACGAGCGGCGCGACCTCCAAGTGTTTTTATCGCCTCCTCGGGGAGCCCAACAGCGCCTCGGACCGCCGCATTCTCGTGCGCGACGTCACGGACTTCGCCTTCCGCCGTTACAAAGTCGTCAACGGCGTCGACTACACCGCCGCCAACGATCTCGAGACGAAGCAACTGCAAATCACCCTCCGCGCCGTGCGCTCCCGCTCGACCACCGTCGACGCCACCAACGCCGTGCTCTCCGCCCGCGTCGTCCTGCGCAACAAAGTCGTCAGCACCTGACCGCTCGCCATGAACACTCCCCTTCGCCAGCCGTCCACCTCCTTTCCGCGCCACCGCGAGCGCGGCTCGCTCCTCATCGTCGCCATGCTGCTCGCCGCCGTGATCGCCATCTCGCTCGGCAGCTACATCTCCCTCGGGAACACGTCGCTCAAACTCGCGAACCGGTCGTTCTACCACAACGCCGCCATGAACATCGCGGAAACCGGGATCGAAGAAGCGCTGTGGTCGTTTAACCAGGCTACCGCCGGTGTCGCCCTCAGCACCGCCTGGCAATCCTGGGACCGCTCCGACGGTGTCACCGCCAAACGCACCTTCACCGATTTCACCCTCTCCGGCGGCAATACCGCCTCCGTAAAAGTCTACGTCGACCACTACGACCCCTCCGCCAGCACCCAGCCCATCGTCGTCGCCCAATCGACCATCACCCTCGCCAACGAAACCCGCACGCTGAGCAAGACCGTCGAGGTCAGACTTCGCCGCCGCTCCATGTTCGCCATGGGCCTCGTCGCGAAAAATCAAATCACCTTCAACGGCAACAACGCCTCCGTCGACAGCTGGAATTCCGACCCCGACAACGATGCGTCCACCGCCGCCATCGCCTACAGCACCACGGTGAAAAACGACCGCGGCAGCGTCGGCTCCACCTCCGTCGCCGTCGGCTCCGTGGCCGTCAACAACGCCGATATCTGGGGCTTCGCCTCCGTCGGCAGCAGCAGCACCACCGCACTCAGCGTGGGCACCAATGGCACCGTCGCCGCCTTCGGCAATCCGCAAGGCACCGTCGACACCACCCGCGTCGCCACCGACTTCACCGCCAACTTCGACGACGTCACCAACCCCGGCACCGGCTCCACGCTCGGCTCCATCGGCTCCACTCTCGGCACCGCCGGCACGACTGCCACCTATCGTTTCGGCGGCACAATCAACAGCAGCCTCACGATCTACGGCAACGTCACCCTCATCCTTACCGCCCTGCCCGGCGTCAACGCCATCAGCCTCACCGGCACCGATATGCTCACCCTCGCCGCCAACGCGACGCTCACGATCTACACCGCCGCCGACGTGAAAATCGCCGGCAACGGCCTCCTCAACAATAACATCTCACCCGTCACCTTTCAGCTCTGGGGCACCGGTGTATCGGGCGCAGGCCAAGACATCCAAATCGCCGGCAACGGCGCCCTCAAAGGCATCGTCTACGCCCCCAACGCCAATCTGAAAATCAACGGCAACGGCGACGTCATGGGCTCCGTCGTCGCCAACAATATCACCGTCGTCGGCAACGCCGCCTTCCACTACGACGAATCGCTCGCCAACTGGGGCGCCAATAATCCCTACGGCATTGTCAAGTGGCGCGAACTCACCACCGCCGCCGACCGCGCGACCTACACCACCGTGCTCGGCTCTTTCTAACCGCCGTGAACATCGCTCCCGCCAACCGACCCGCCCCGCCGCCGCGCCGACTTCGCGCCGGCTTCACCATTCTGGAGGTCATGCTCGCCGCCATCATCATGGCGTTCTCCATCGCCACGTCGATCAGCACCCTCCAACGCGGCTTCCGCTCCGTCGACAGCGCCCGCAACATTTCCCTCGCCGCCCAGATCATGCAGTCCGAGATGGAGCGGATCCGACTCAAGGATTGGGCCACCATCGATTCTTACGGCCCCGGCCCCTCGACCCTCACCGTCGACACCGTCTTCACCTCGACTGCTTCCATCGGCACCCGCTTCGCCCTCAGCCGCTCGACCGCCGCCGTCGCCGGCCTGACCGACGTGAAAGAAATCACGCTCACCGTCACGTGGACCGGCATCGACAGCCGCGTCAACACGCGCAGCTACTCTACCTACTACGGTCGCTACGGTCTCTATGACTATTTCTACAACACGACCTGACCTCACGCGTCGCGGCTTTACCCTGGTCGAGGTCATGATCGGGGCCAGCATCGGCAGCTTCGTCCTCCTTGGAATGCTTTCCTCCTACCTCATGCTCGGACGCAGCAGCGCACGCTTGACCAACTACAACATCATGGAGGTCGAGTCCCGCCGCGCCCTCGACGAATTCTCCCAAGATGTTCGTATGGCCAGTAACATTACCTGGAACGGCAATACGTCCGTCACCCTCACCGTCCCCGACAACTACGCCGCGAACGCCAACCAAGTCACCTACGCCTACGACAGCTCAACCAGCGGCGCGACCAAGACTTCGTTCTACCGGATGCCCTTCAATGCCGATTCCACCGATGTCACCAGCAAGCGCGTCCTCGTCCACAACGTCTCCACCTGCCTCTACCGGCGCTACGACCGCCTCGATGCCACCGCCACCACCGACACCTCGACGAAGCGGATCGAGCTCTCCCTGAAGGTCAGCGTCACCAGCCAGACGACCGCCACCACCACGGAAAACGCCGTCTCCGCCACCTATCTGCTCCGTAACAAGCTCGCGAACTGATTTGCCCATGTCCTCCGCCCCACGTCCCGGTCGCCGCCGCTCCGCCGCCCGGCGCGGCTCCATTCTCATCGTCGCGCTCATCTTCTCCGCGATCATCGGCATCGCCCTCACCAGTTACCTCCGTCTCAGCACCAGCACCCTCCAGGTCGCCACCCGCTCTTACCTCAGCAACTCCGCCATCTACCTCGCCGAAACCGGCGTCGAGCTCGCGATGAACTGCCTCAATAGCAATCAGACCAACGGCGTCGCCCTCGCCACGGCGTGGCCCTCCACGATCTGGACGACCAATACCTCCACCCACGTCGCCACCGCCACCTTCAGCGGCTTCACGCCCGCCCCCGGTGCGACCGGCTCGATCAGAGTCTACGTCGAAAATTACGACCTCAACGGCAACCCCAAGATTGTTTCCCGGTCCACCGTCACCCCCGGTAGCGGCGCCGCCCCGCTCTCAAAATATCTTGAGATCAGCCTCAGCCGCCGCGGTCTCTTCGTCAATGGACTCGTCGCCAAGGACTCGATTTCCTGGGTCGGCCATCCCCTCGCCGACAGCTGGACCTCCGACCCCGACAACAATCCTGCGACCGCCGCCGTGGCCTACAGCGCTGCTTCCGGCACTCAAAAAGCCGGCTGCACCGTCGGCTGCGTCAACGGCAGCATCACCCTCGGCTCCGGTGGCGACGTCTACGGCTACGCCCGCACCGGCTCCGCCGGCACCACCACCGGCGGCAGCGTCCACGACCTCGGCACGACCACCAACGATGCCTCCCGCATCTCCACCGACTTCTCCGCCACCTTCCCCGCGATCACCCTCCCCACCCCCACCATCGTCAACGTCCTCGCCGCCGTGCCCACCACTCTGCCCGGCGGCACCCACTCGCTAAACCCCGGCGACAGCCGTTACCACTACACTTGGGGCAGCTCCCTCGCCGGCATCACCGGCAACGTCACGATCACGGGCAACGTCACGATCACCATGACGGGCCGCGCCGGCGCCGACGCCATCCGCCTCACGGGCAATAAGGCCCTCACCCTCGGTTCCACGGCCAGCCTCACGCTCTACACCGACGGCGACGTCTCCGCTTTTGGTAACGGTATCGTTAATACCACCACCGCCGAGAAATTTCAGATCTACGGCACCGGCGCCTCTGGCGGCAGCCAAAGCATCATCGTCGGGGGCAACGGCAACCTGATTGCCGCCGTCTACGCCCCCAATGCCGCCGTCGAAATGAAAGGCGGCGGCTCCAGCGGCAACGTCATGGGCTCCGTCGTGGCCAAGACCATCAGTATGAACGGCGGCACCAATTTCCACTACGACGAAGCCCTCGGCAACCTCAACGGCGGCGGCGGCTACCGCACCAGCAAGTGGAAAGAACTCCAGTCCGCCGCCGAACGCGCCGTCTACGGCACCCAACTCGGGCCGTAGCGCCGTGCCGCGCCCCTCAGCCATAACGATTCAGTCGAGCCCCCGTTTACGCGCGAACCGTCAGTCACCAGTGGGTGTAGGGCTGCCGCTCGTCGGCCGGCCGTCGCGAATATCATGTCCGTAGCGTGACGGCACGTCGGCGAGCGCCGGCCCTACCTATCATTGAATCGTCGGCTCAGTGCGGCTGCGCCGCGAGATGCTGTCGCAGCAAATCCTTGCCGTAGTCGTTCCCGTTCGGCGTGCGCACGACGACGTGAATGTGCTCACGGTTCGGCAGCGAGGGATCCTTCGCCAGGTGGCGGAGATTCGCCGGCCGCTGGTGATCGAACTCGATCAAAACGACCGGACTGTGAATGCGAAAATAGAAAACACTGTCATCCGCCGTTCCACCGATCCATGCGAAGTGCGTCTGCGCGAGGTGCGCGCGGACCTCGTCCAGCTTCACCTTCGCGTGACCGTCGTCCATGTTCGCGATGAAGCGCCCCGCGAGCGCGAGCAAATCCTCGCGCTGCGCCGCAGTCAGCTCGGACCCGGGCAAGCCGGCGTAATCCAGCACGACATTGTCCTTCCACGCCTCGGTGAGATTATTGTTTCCCGTCTTGGCACTTTCCAGGACGGCGCGTTTCGCCTGCGCCTCGGTGAGCGAGCGCCGCAGCGCAAGCCCGCGGCTTTGCTCCTCCTGCAGAATCGTCAGGCCTTGGAATTTTCCCGACGGCGCCCGCACCGGCTCCGAGCCGACGAACACCGGCGACATCACCACCTGATCACCCAACACAAAATAATTGATGATCAAATGATGCCCGTCGATCTGCCAGCCCCACGGTTTGTCCGCCGAGGGCGCACCCATGATCGTGATGTGGTAGAGCCACTCGCCGTATTGCACGAAGTCGTCGTTGTTCAATTCACCGAGCGTGTGGTTCAGCTTCATGATGTCCTGCGAGAGCTGGAGGCCCTTCGCGCTCAGCGAGGCACGCAACAGCGCGAAGGCCGCGGTCCGCTGCGCCTCGCTCATCTCGAGAAACGACACGCCCTGCCGCACGTAGAAATGCTGGTTCATCCATTTGCGCCACTCACTGTCGTCGACGGGATAGAGCGTCTTCGCGCGTTGCTCGGCGGTGAGCCCGGCGATGAACGCCGTCGCCGCCGCGCGCACCGGCTCGGTCGTCACGCCCGTCGCGCGAATCGGGAACAACCCCGGCTGCACCGTGCCGTGGGTGGTAATACCGCGAAATGGCTCGGCCAGGCCGGCCGCCTCGGCTTCGCGCGAACGCGCCGCCGCACTCTGGGCCGGACCGCCTTTTTTGGTGGGTTGGGCCAACGCAACGACGGCGGCAAACGCCGCGAACACGAACACGATGAAACGAATCGATGATGAGCGCATGGGTGAGGGGGTGGAGCAATCGAACTGGAAATTTTCTTAGCTTCAGGGCCGGTAAGCCGGATTCTGTTCCACGCCTTGCGGCGCTTCGGCGATCATTTCTCTCAGGTCCGCCTTGCGGCAGACCCGTCCTCCTTCGCTCCCGCGCTTGCGCGCGCTCACGTCGGACGATGCAGCATACCCGTGACTATAGGACGGGCCGCCCAGTCACCTATTTTGCCTTGCACCGGAAGGGGTTTGTCGTGCCGCCGACGTCGCCGTCAGCGCGGTGGGCTCTTACCCCACCTTTTCACCCTTACTGTCCTGTTTCTCAGTTTTCCACTTTCGCGGTTTCCCGATTTTCAGCAGCGGTATATTCTCTGTGACACTTTCCGTCGACGCGCTTTGAAACGTGCCGCCTGTGCTCGCCGTGAAGCTGGCACAGCATCCTGCCCTATGGTGTCCGGACTTTCCTCTCCGTATTTTGTAAAACGGGCGCGGGTTTAGCCCGCGCCTTGGGATCAAAGAACACGGAGCGACCGCCAGGCCCCGAAGCTAAGGCCGGGAAACTGACCCACTGTCGCCGTGCAGCGCAAGCCCGGGCTGCATCCCCCGGGCCACACCCCGCCTATTCCCAATAAACAATCCGCCCGCACTGGTCGCAGGTCGGCAACGCCGCCAGCGGGTCCGTGCCCTTGCCCCGCGCCGCCGAAATCACGTCGCCGGAAACCTTCAGGTGGCACCCGCCGCATTTGTCGAGGCTCACCAATGGCACGACCGCCGGCATCTGCCGCACCGCGATGCGGTCATAAACCCGCAAATTCCGTTCGCCCACGGGACCGCGCGTCGTCGCGACTTCGGCCTGCGCCACCTTCAGCTCCGCCGTCACGTTCACTTCGCGCTCGCGCAGCGTTTTGATGCGCCCCTCGTGTCCGGAAATATTCCCCTTCAACACCGCCTCCGCCGCCGCGAATTTCTTCTTCGCTTCGTCGATCAGATACATGACTTCGAGTTCCTGGCCCTCAAACTCCCCGATCGCCTTCTCCGTCGTCTCGATTTCGTGCCCGAGCGCCTGATATTCGTCGTTTTTCTTCACCATCGACTGCTGCGTCCGGTATTTCGCCAATTTCGCTTCGGCCGACCCAATCTCGTTCTCCAAGGCCTTTTTCTTCACTTCCAGCTCCTTTAATTCCTGTTTCGCGGTCTCGATCGAAGCCTTTTCGGCGGCAATTTTGCCTTCCACGAGCGCCACATCCCGTGGCACGGCCTTCAACAGGGCCTCCAATCCCAGCCGTTTTGCGTCGCGATCTTGGAGGATGAGGAGGCTTTCGATGGCTGGACTGGGCATTTCGCGGGCCAGCTTGCCCCTACCCCCACCCCGGTCAAACGAAAGCTTCGCTTAAAACGCAAAGGAACGCCGTTTCTGCCCGTATTTTTCTGCAAAAAAACCCTCGCGTCCGTCGCCGCCGCCCGAGAAGATTTTCCTTTCATTTTTCACCCTCGCAAAACCTTTTCATGGCCGATCAATCCGACTCCGAACGCAACGTGATCAACCAGGCCGGCGCCGATGCCTACGACGCCTCCAAACTCGGTAAACTCGAAGGCCTCGAGGCCGTCCGCAAGAAGCCCGGTATGTATATCGGCGGCACCGATGAGCGCGCCCTCCACCACTGCGTCTCCGAAGTCCTCGACAACTCCGTCGACGAACATCTCGCCAACTTCTGCTCCAAGATCGTCGTCAATATCCACGTCGACGGCTCCATCAGCATCCGGGACAACGGCCGTGGCATCCCCGTCGATATCCACCCGCAATACGGCATCCCGGGCGTCGAAATGGTGCTCACCACCCTTCACTCGGGCGGCAAATACGGCCAGGGCGGTTACAAATTCTCCGGCGGCACGCACGGCGTCGGCGCCAAGTGCGTCAACGCCGTCTCCGAATGGTTCGAGGTCGAGGTCTCGCGCGACGGCAAAGTCCACCACATGAAGTTCGAGCGCGGCAAGGTCGTGAAAAAACTAGAAGTCATCGGCAAAGCCAGCGGCACCGGCACCTACATCAGCTTCAAGCCCGACGCCGAGATCTTCAAGGAGACCACCGTCTTCGTCGCCGCCCGCATCGGCCAACGCCTCCGCGAGCTCGCCTTCCTCAACTCCGGTCTCGAAATCACGTTCACCGACGAGCGCCCCGCCGAATCCAAACCCGAGCGCTACTTCTATAAGGATGGCGTCGAGGAATTCGTGAAGCAGATCAATCAGGGCAAGACTCCCCTGCACCCGAAGCCCATCCGCTTCACCAAGGAAACCAAACTCCTGCTCGACGACAAACCCGCCGAGATTCACTGCGAGGTCGTGCTCCAGTATAACGACACCTACAACGACCAGGTGATGTGTTACACCAACACGATTCACAACCCCGACGGCGGCACGCATCTCTCCGGTTTCCGCAGCGCCCTCACCCGCGCCATCAACCAGTTCTCCAAGGCCAACAATCTCCTCAAAGAAAAAGACCCGCAGATCACCGGTGACGACGTCCGCGAAGGTCTCGCTGCCGTCATTTCGATCAAGCACAGCGACCCAAAGTTCGAATCCCAGACCAAGGTCAAACTCCTCTCCCCTGAAGTAGAGAGTGTCGTCGGCTCCGTCACCTACGAGGGGCTGATGCAGTATTTCGAAACCAATCTCTCCATCGCGAAGCGCATCGTGGACAAAGCCCTCAACGGCGCCCGCGCCCGCGAAGCCGCCCGCAAAGCCCGTGAGACCGTCCGCAAGGGTGCCCTCCACGGCGGCGGCCTCCCCGGCAAACTCGCCGACTGCTCCGAGCGCGATCCCGCCCTCACCGAACTCTACATCGTCGAGGGCGACTCCGCCGGCGGCTCCGCCAAACAGGGCCGCGACCGCCGCTTCCAAGCCATCCTCCCGCTCCGCGGCAAACTCATCAACACCGAGAAGGCCCGCCTCGACAAGGTTCTCGCCAACGAGGAAATCCGGACCCTCATCACCGCCTGCGGCACCGGCATCGGCGAGGGCGACGAATCCGTCGGCGGCTTCAACGCCGCCAAGGCCCGTTACCACAAAATCATCATCATGACGGACGCCGACGTGGACGGCTCCCACATCCGCACCCTCCTCCTCACGTTCCTCTATCGTCAGATGAAAGGCCTGATCGAGCGCGGCTACGTTTACATCGCCCAACCGCCTCTCTATAAGATCAAGCGCAAGAAACGTGAGCAATACGTCGACAACGACGACCAACTCAACCGCATCCTCCTCGAACTCGGCTCCGAGGACATCGTGCTCTCCCGCCTCACCGACGGCCACATTTTCGCCCCGGCGCAGATTGAGACGATCGTCGAAAATCTCGCGCTCCTCGACAAATTCGGCAGCGGCGTCACCCGCTACGGCGCCTCTCTCCCCGAATATCTCGACACCCAAGACCCCGTCACGCGGGCCCTCCCCCGTTACGTCGCCCGCATCCGCGAAGGCAACAAGGAGAGCCACGAATTCCTCCGCGACGAACACGCCCGCGCCGACTTCCTCAGCGCGCACAAACTCAACGCCGACCTCACCGACCAGATCGAGCCCGCCGCCGTCGGCTCCGAACCGCCGATCCCGGTTCCCGTCGAGAAAAAATCCTACGCCTCGCAAAAACGCGTCACGATCCACGAAATTTTCGAGAGCACCGAAATGACGAAGCTCCTCGTAATCCTCGCCAAAACCGGCCTCGACATCGCCACCGTCACGCCGACCGCCACCGCGCGCTACACCGTCACCGAAAACCTCGGCACCAAGAACGAAACCAAAACCGAGCTCTTCGGCCCGCTCGAAATCGTCACTCACATCCGCACCAACGGACGCAAGGGACTCCACATCCAACGCTACAAAGGTCTCGGTGAAATGAACCCGAAGCAGCTCTTCGAGACAACGATGGACCCTGACAAACGCCGCCTCCTGAAAGTCTCGATCGAAGACGCCGCCAAGGCCGACGCCCTCTTCACCCTCCTCATGGGTGACGAAGTCCCCCCCCGCCGCCAATTCATCGAAGACAACGCCCTCAACGTCCAGTTCCTGGACGTATGATCGCGGAAGTAGCGAGCAGTGGGTAGCGAGTAGCGAGCATGGCCGACAAATCACAATCATTCCGAGACGTAGTCGTGTGGCAGAAAGCGCACGCGTTCACGCTCGCGCTCTATCGCCTCACAGAGCCGTTCCCCCAACACGAACTGTTCGCACTCACGTCCCAACTCCGCCGAGCCGCCTCCAGCATCCCGTCAAATTTCGTCGAAGGATTCCGCAAACGCACCAAGCCGGACAAACTCAAATTCTACAACATCGCCCAAGGCTCAGCTGACGAATGTCTCTACCAACTCATTCTCGCCCACGACCTGCGCTATGCCGACACCACCGCCCTCCAAGCTGACCTCGAAGAAGTCTCCCGCCTCCTCCAAGGCTACATCAACGGCCTAGAACGCAGCAGCACCTAGACCCGCGTCACTCGCTACGCCGCCCAGCGCCACGTCACGCCCAAGCTACTCGCTACTCACTACCCGCTACTTTTTAAAACGTGTATACCGCCAACGAAAAACTCTCCTCGGCCAACATCACCGACATCATGCAGTCGGCCTACATCGAATACTCGATGTCCGTCATCATCTCGCGCGCCCTCCCCGACGCCCGCGATGGCCTGAAGCCTGTGCAACGCCGCATCCTCTACGCCATGTTGCGTGAGGGCCTCCTCCACAACCGCGCCCACACCAAGTGCGCCGGCGTCGTCGGCGAGGTGCTTAAGAACTACCACCCGCACGGTGACTCCTCCGTTTACGACACCCTCGTCCGCCTCGCTCAACCTTGGGTCGTGCGGTACCCGCTGATCGACCCGCAGGGCAACTTCGGTTCCGTCGACGGCGATCCACCCGCCGCCTACCGTTACACCGAGGCCCGCCTGACCGCGCTCGCCGAGGAACTCCTCAAGGACATCGAGGAGGACACCGTCGATTTCGTCCCCAATTACAACGAGACCACCACCGAGCCCACCGTCCTTCCCTGCGCCCTGCCGCACCTTCTGCTCAACGGCTCCACCGGTATCGCCGTCGGCATGACGACGAATATCCCGCCGCACAACCTCGACGAGATCTTCGACGCCACGTTCGCCATCATCGACAACCCCCGCGTCTCCGTCGACGAACTCTGCGAGATCGTCCGCGGTCCCGACTACCCGACCGGCGGCATCATCTCCGGCCGCGACGGCATTCTCAGTTATTTGAAGACCGGCAAGGGCATCGTCCGCACCCGCGGCAAGGCCCACACCGAGGAACTCAAGGGCGGCATGGAGCAAATCGTCATTACGGAGATTCCGTATAACGTTAACCGCAACACCCTCGTCCTCCGCATCGCCGAACTCGTCGGCGAAAAGGAAATCGACGGCATCCGCGACCTCCGCGACGAGTCCGACGAAAACACCCGCATCGTCATCGAGCTCAAACGCGGCGAGCAGGCCAAGGTTGTCATCAACCAGCTCTTCCAAAAAACCGCCCTCGAATCCTCCTTCGGCGTCACGCTCCTGGCCCTCGACAAGAAGCGCCCGAAGCAGATGAACATCAAGGAACTCCTCGAGTGTTACATCGAGCACCGCCGCGATGTCGTCACGCGCCGCACGAAATTCCGCCTGAAGGAAGCCGAGGACCGCGCCCACATCCTCGAGGGCTACATCATCGCCCTCGATAACCTCGACGACTTCGTCAAAATCATCCGCGCCTCCGCGAACAAAGAAGAGGCCAAGCAGCGCCTCATGGCGAAGTATCCCCTCTCGGACCGCCAGACCGACGCCATCCTCGAGCTCCGTCTCTACCAACTCACCGGCCTCGAGCGCGGCAAGATCGAAGCCGAATACCTCGAACTCATGAAGGTCATCGAGGAGCTCCGCGCCATCCTCGAGTCCGAGACCGTTTTGATGGCTCTCATCAAGCAGGAACTCGGTGAGATGAAGGCGAAATACACGACCCCCCGTCGCACCGAGATCATCGGCTCTGCCGGCGAATTCCGCATGGAAGACGTCATCCCGAACGAAGGCTGCGTCATCACCGTCTCCCATCTTGGTTTCATCAAACGCACGCCCGTCGCCGACTACCGCTCGCAGAAACGCGGCGGCAAGGGCGTGATTGGCGCCGAGACTTACGACGAGGATTTCGTGGAGAACCTCTTCACCGCCTCGACCCACGACTACATCCTCTTCCTGACGAGCATCGGCCAGTGCCATGCGAAGAAGGTCTACGATGTCCCCGAGGGCACCCGGGCTTCGAAGGGCAAGTCCGTCGCCAGCTTCTTGCGGCTCGCCGAAGGCGAAAAGATCGCCGCCATGATCTGCGTGAAGGACTTCGCTGAAGATCGCTTTCTCGTCATGGCCACAAAGGCCGGTGTCATCAAGAAGAGCTCCCTCGCCGACTACGCCAACTGCACGCGGGAGGGTGGTCTCATTGGCATTAACCTCGCCGAGAAGGACACCGTCATCGGCACGGTCCTCACCACCGGCAACGACGAACTCATCCTCGTCTCGCATCAGGGCCTCGCCGTCCGCTTCCGCGAGCGCGACCCGGAGACCGGCGAAGATAACTTCCGCCCCACCGGCCGCGCCACGGGTGGAGTCACCGGCATGCGCTTCAAGCTCGAGAGCGACTACCTCGACGTCATCGAAGTCGTCGATCACACGGCCAAATTCCTCGTCGCCAGCGAAGCCGGCCTCGGCGTGCGCACGCGCTTCGAGGACTACCGCCTCATCAACCGCGGTGGCAGCGGCGTCTGGGCCATCGACCTGCCGGAAGACGGCTCGATCAAGCTCGCCGGCGCGCTCAGCATCAAGGACTCCGACGAAATCATGCTCCTCACGGCCAAGGGCCAGAGCGTGCGTTGCCCGGTAAATACGATCCGCGAAGTCAATCGCGGCGGCAAAGGCGTGAAGCTCCTCTCCCTCGCCGCCGGCGACAAACTCCTCAGCATCGCTCGCGTCGTCGAAAGCGCCGAGGAACAGGAAGCCAACGAGTCCACCGAGGACGGAGCCAACGACACGACTCCGACAGCATAAAACGACCACCGCGTTTTCTTCGCCCTTACCCGGCACCGTCCTCACCCGAGGCCGGTGCCTTTTTTCATCTCACGCGTCCTGCCCCGTCCGCCGCTCCCGCACCAAATCCCACAACGCCCCGAGATAAAGCACCGCCGCCAAGAGGGCCAATGCGCCCAGTCCGCCAATCATCGAAAAATACTCGAGACATCCGCCGAGCACCGCGCCCAACAAATTCGCCCCGAGCGCCGCCGCCGGATTAGCCGCCCGCGTCAACAGCATCGGCACGATCACTCCCGCCAGCCCGATTGGTAATCCCGTCAACAATCCACCCACGATCCCCCGCCACACGAGCGGTAGCGCGTGCAGCCACCCCATCGGGAAAAAATACAACAGCGCCACCGCCGCAAGGAGCGGCCCAAACCACGGCAGCGGATTCGTCCACTGCCAGCGCTGCACCGCCGCGTTGCCCGCGAGCACCATCACCAAAATTCCGCCGAAGACGGCGGAATTCACGACCCACGTGGACCCAAACAGCAGCGACAAACTCGTCACCCCGCGCGTCTCGATCAACAAAAACGCCGCACCCATCAGAAACAACGGGCGATGAAATCCGCTGCCGCCCGCGCCTAGGCCAAACACCGGACGCGCGCACGCCAGCGCCAGCGTCAGCACCGCCCCCAGCACCGCGATATAGCCCCAGGGCATGACTCCCGGCCGGATATAGAGATACGGCCAATCATCGCTCGTCGTCAGCGTCCGCTCCATGGGTTGTTCCGGTTTCATCGTCGTGCGCGCCGCCACCACCGCCGACAGGAACCGCGCATCCTCCCGCGGCACGACAAACGTCACCGTGCCCAAGTGCAGCGCGCTATAAAACGCCAACGGCTCCCGCCCCGTTGCCCGCGTCACCGTCCAATAAAGCCGCTCGAAAAACCACCGCCCCGCCATGCAGGAAATCGCCAGCGAGAGGTGCCCGCCCGGCCCGACCCGCCGCCAACCCGCCCGAATCCCCTCCTCCGTGTAGACGTAGTTGTCGAGCCGCAGCGTCGACATCGCCGAACTCATCGCGTGCGAGTCGAGCAGTCCATAGCACACCACGTCGAACATCGTCGCGCGGTCCTTTTCAAAAAACGCCCGCGCATCATCCGCCACCGGACGTACCCCCGGATTCGCATACGGCGCTTCCGGATGCAGCTCGCGGCCCAGCCCAATGATCCGCGCGTCGATATCCACGCTGGTCACCTGCCGATAGCCGTTGCGCAACGCCGCCTGCACATCATTGCCCGTCCCCGCGCCGACCACTAACGCTGTCTGCCGTCGCGGATTCAAACTGAAGGGCAGGTCGTAGAGATCGCGTAATTCACGGATGCCCGCGTTCACATCCGGCTGCGCGAGCCTCCGGTCCGACAGGTCAAACATGTATTGGTGGAAATCCCGGTTCACCCGCAACTCGAGGTTGCCTCCCGTTTCCCGAAACAAGTCGATGCGGTTATACGGCGAAAAGAGCGCACCGCTGACGGACCATTGCCCTAGAAAAACCAAAACAACTGCCGCCATCACCGACCACCGCGTCCACGCGAGCCAAACAAACGGCAGGCTGCCCAGCGCCAGCCACAGCGGCGGGGTCGCGTTAACCCACGAAAGCACCGTGAACGCCAAAACTCCGAGCAAGGAACCGAACAGGTCTGCCTGATATGCCCGGAGCGTCGCCATCCGGCCAAACAATACACCCAACGCCGCGCCGCAGCCGACAAACACCGCAATGACGAGGCCGAGCAGCCCGACAAATATCCCGACATTCCGGGCAAACAGCCAAATATTGGCCGGCACACTTTGCGCCCCCCACAGCATGATACTCTGGTCTGGAAACCGCATCGTCACCAACCCCAGCGCCTCGGAAAAGGCCAACGGCACCGCCAACGCCGCCAGCATCGGCAACACCCCGTGCACCAACCCCGGAAAACGTCGCCCCAACGCCACACCCAAGCCCGTGCCGAGAAACGCGCAGATCAACACCACGTTGTTGAAATAGGCGAAAATCCGAATCTGCGACGAGGTCCACCGGATCAACGCGAGTTCCAGTGCTAAGATTCCAAAGGTCGTCAGGCCGACTCGAAAAGCCACGGAACCGCCCCGGTCGGCCCACGCCTCATCTCCGAAAAGTTTTTTGATCGTCATTAAAAATAATCCGACGCTAGTTCGACCCAAACGGCACCACCCGCACACGCGTCGATAGGCCCTCGATCATCATCCAGAATCCCCCGAGCGACGCCGGGACGATCTTCACCTTCGGGCTCGGGACCGGCGGCGTGCTGTAGAGTCCGCCATTGGCGATCTGCCAGCGCTGGCCGTTCTCCAGCGTGAGCACCGCCCGCCCCTCCCAGCCCTTGAAGTCCCCCGCGATGCGGCTCTCCACGGTCGTGTATTCGACCTCCGTCCCCGGCGTCAGCAAGACTTTCGCCTTCGCCAGCAAACCGCCGTCCGCCTTCTTTTCTTTGGCGATCGTCTGCGCCTGCGCCGCCGCCACTTCCTGCGCAGCGCGCATCTCGGACTCGGCGCGGGCCGCCTTGGCCTCCGCCGCGGCCGCGTTGCTCCGCGCCGCCTCCAACGCCCCGCTGCGGAAAGCCGTCACGAGTGCGTCGAGTTTGGATAATTCATCGGGCGAAAGTTTCGCCAGCCCGGCGGCGGAAAAATCCTCCGGGCGCACCGTTTTCGAAAAGACATTTTCTGCCGCGCCAACCGCCGACAATCCCACCACCCACCCGAGCACGCCCACGATCAACGATTTCATCCCGCCAACTCAGCCCCCGCCGACCCGGCTCGCAACGAATTTCCCCGTTTCACGCTACCCTCCCGCGTTTCCTCGTCACCGGCATTTTCTCCTTTCGCATTCTCCGGTTCTGCTCTCATTCTGTCGTCCCTTCTTCGCATGGCCGGCAAAATCACTTCGCTCCTCGCTCCCGCCCGCATCGCGCTCCACGTGCACAGCACCAAGCGCACGACGGCACTCAACGAAGTCGCCCGACTCCTCGAAGGCCACCCCGACGTCGCCAACTACGCCGGCTTTTACGAGGAACTGCTCGCCCGCGACCGCCTCGACACCACGTGCCTCGGCAACGCCATCGCGCTGCCCCACGCCCGCACCGAGCACGTGAAACAAATCGTCCTCGCCGTCGGCCGCAGCGACGCCGGCATCCCCTTCGATGCGAATGGCGAGATCGTGAAACTGTTTTTCGTCCTCGGCACCCCCAAGTCCAAACCCGGTGACTACCTCGCCGTAGTCAGCGCCCTCTGCAAACTCCTCCGCGATCCCGCCGACCGCGCCACCTTTCTCGCTGCGGAAACCCCCGAAGCCTTTATCGCTGCCCTCGCCAGCGTAGAACAAAAACTGGGGCTTTAGCCGATCAAGCAGGCAACGCCGATATCGCGCCCCCCGGACTCAATTAGGCGCGCCCCTCCTCCCCCATGATCCGCTCTTTCATCTTCAGCGACGGAAAACTCGTCGGCCAGGATCTCGAGCGCGAGGCTCTCCGACTCGTCCGCGCCGACAAGGGCCTGCTCCTCTGGGTCGACCTCGACAACCCCACCGAGGAGGAAACGAAATTCGTGCTCGAATCCGTTTTCCAGTTTCACCCGCTCGCCATCGACGACTGCGTCGCGCCCAACTCCCTTCCGAAGGTCGAGGACTACGAAGACTACCTCTTCATCGTCACTCACGCGGTCGATTTCACGCGCACTGAAAAATTCAACACCACTGAACTGGATCTCTTTCTCGGCCGCGACTACCTCGTCTCCTTCCACACCTCGCCCCTACGCTCCATCGCCACGCTGATCGAGCGCAGCGTCAAGAGCGCCGCCACCGGCCCGCGCGGTCCCGACCGCATCGCCCACTCCCTCCTCGACCTCATCGTCGACCACTATTCCCCCGTCACCGAGGAACTCCGCGCCGAACTGGAGGAACTCGAAGAAGATGTCCTCGCCCGCGAATCCTCGCAGAAGACGCTCGTCAACGAACTCCTCCACGTGCGCGGTGATTTCACGAAACTCCGCACGATCATCCGCCCGCAACGCGACGTCATCGACCGCCTCGCGCGCGGCGACAGCAAGCTCATCCGGCCGAAACTCCTCCCGTATTTCCGGAATCTCCGCGACAACCTCAATCGCCTCGACGACACCGCGTCGAGCTACCACGAGCGCCTCATGATGGCGTTCGACATTTACCTGAACAAAGCGGCCTTCGAGGCCAACGAGGGCATCAAATTCCTCACCGCGCTCACCGCCGTCACGCTCCCTGCCGTATTGGTCGGCGGCTGGTATGGCATGAACTTCGAACACATGCCCGAGCTGAAATCCCCGCACGGCTACCTCTACGCCTGCCTGCTCACGCTCGTCTCGACCATTGCGATGGTGATCTACCTGAAAAAGAAAAAGTGGTTCTGAAGGACCGGCGGCTTTCCAGCCACCGACCGCGCCCCTCACCGCCGCAGCTTCGCCTCGAGTCCCGCTTTCACCGCCGGCCATTCGGCGACCACGACCGAAAACATCACCGAGTCCCGCACCCAACCATCCGGCAGCACCATGTGCGAGCGCAGAACGCCCTCGCGCACCGCGCCAAGCCGCGCGATCGCCGCCTGCGAACGCACGTTGCGCGCATCGGTTTTCAGCTGCACGCGGTTCATTCCCAGCGTCTCGAAGGTGTGCCGCATCAGCAGAAACTTGCATTCAGTGTTCAGCGCCGTGCGCCACACCCGCGTCGCCTGCCACGTGAAGCCGATTTCCACGCGTTTGTGCACCGCGGAGTAGTCGAACAACACCGTCCCGCCGACCGCCTCGCCGGTCGCCATTGCAACGATGACGAACGCCACGGCCTCCCCCCGCGCCTGCATCGCGGACACCGCGCCACACCATTGGCGTACGGACTCCCGCGGATCTGCGTGCGGGCAGGTCATCCACTGCCACACCTCTCCGTCCGCGCCCGCGCGCTCCAATCCGGCGTAGTGCCGGGGGGCCAACGGTTCCAACCGCACGTGCCGGCCGGTGAGTGTGACGTGGGTAAATTTCATCGCGTGCCAAGAGGCGCGACGATTCGCCGCTTGCGTCACCGTCGGCGCAACGAAAAAAACGCCGCCCCCTGCTCGCCCCGGACGCCCAAGCATCGAAAATTCCTCGCCACCCCCGCACGCCCCTGCCTCTCTCCCCCGTTTCCCCGGCCTCACCCGGTCTTCCCCATCCTCCCCCATGTCCTGGTCGCAAAACTATTCCCCGCTTGGTAGCCTCGGCCTGTCCGCGCTCGTCGCCGCGATTCCGATTGTCGTGCTCCTCGGCCTCCTTGCTTTTTGGCATGTGCGCGCCCAACTCGCCGCCCTCGCCGGTCTGCTCGTCGCGTTCGCCGTGGCGATTTTCGTCTTCCACATGCCGCCGACGCTCACGTTTGCCGCCGCTGGCTACGGCGCAGCCTTCGGCGTGTTCCCCATTGGTTGGATTATTCTCAACGCGATCTTCATCTATAATCTTTCGGTTGAGACGGGCGGATTCGCCGTCCTCCAGCGCCAAGTCGCCGGCCTCTCCGGCGATCGCCGCATCCAAGCCCTCCTGATCGCCTTCAGTTTCGGTGCCTTCATCGAAGGTGCCGCCGGCTTCGGCGCACCGGTCGCGATTAGCGGCGCGCTCCTGATCGGTCTCGGCTTCAAGCCCCTCGAAGCCGCCAAGCTCGCCCTCATCGGCAACACCGCCCCGGTCGCCTACGGTGCGCTCGGCACGCCGCTCATCACGTTAGCCAAAATGACCGAACTCGACCTTCAGCTCCTGACGTCGATGGTCGGCCGCCAGCTTCCCTTTTTCTCGTTGCTCGTGCCATTTTGGCTGATCGCCGCTCAGGCAGGTTGGCGCGGCATGGTGGCCGTCTGGCCTGCGTGTCTCGTCACGGGTGCCAGCTTTGGCCTATCCCAGTTCGTGGTGAGCAACTTCATTGGTCCCATGCTCGTCGATATTATCTCCGCGCTCGTTTCGATGGGGGCCCTCGTGCTGCTCATGAAAGTCTGGCGCCCCGCCGTCGACCAACCCTCGGCCCCATCCAGCTCCACGTCCGCTCCTGCCACCGGATCGGCCGGCAAAGCTTGGCTGCCGTGGATTTTCCTGAGCGTGTTCGTGTTCCTCTGGGGCCTGCCTGTCATCAAGTCCGCCCTGAATGCTGTGTTCGCCCCGGCGTTCCCGGTGCCACTCCTCCACAAAGCCGTGCTTCGCGTCCCCCCCGTCGCCCTCAAGCCCGAGGCCGAACCCGCGATCTTCACGCTCAACGCCCTCTCCGCCACCGGGACCGCGCTTCTCGTTGCCGGTGTGCTCGCCGGCTTCGCGCTGGGCCTCACTCCTCGTCGCCTTTTTGCGCTCTACCGCCGGACCATTTGGCAGGTGCGCGTCTCACTGCTGACGATTGCCCTCATGCTGGCGCTTGGCTTCACCACGCGTTACAGCGGCACCGATACGACCATGGGCCTCGTCATGGCCGGCACCGGCTGGTGGTTCCCGTTCTTCTCGCCACTCATCGGTTGGCTCGGCGTCGCACTCACCGGTAGCGACACCTCCTCCAACGTCCTCTTCGGCAATCTCCAAAAAGTCTCCGCCGAACAACTCAACCTTTCGCCGATCCTCACCTGCGCGGCCAACAGTTCCGGCGGCGTGATGGGGAAGATGATTGACGCCCAGAGCATCGTGGTCGCCGCCGTCGCCACGGGCGGACGTCCCGACAGCCCCGATGCCGGCACCGTCCTGCGCAGTGTCTTCTGGCACAGCGTCGCGCTCGCCCTCCTGGTCGGCGTCGTGGTCATGCTGCAAGCCTACGTCTTCCCCGGCATGATTCCGAAGTAGGTCAGCGTTTCCGACCCGCCCTCCGCGCGTTTCCCGCGCATCGCCTCTCCGCCGCACCCGGCTCTACTTCGCCGGCACGACGCTGTTGCCCGCCGGTCGCATTGATTGCCAAGCGACCAGGCGCCAGGTCCCGGCTTCGTCGCGCCACACCGACATGAAACGCAGTTTCACCTCCGACCACGCAGGACCGAGTCGTTTCCGCATCTGCTGCGCTCCGATCAAAATCACCACGCCCGGCGCGGGCTCCATTGTCCGCACCTCCATGGTCGTCGCGTTGGCGTAAGCCGTATCCCCTGCGAGCAGGTTCTTCACGTAGTCCGCCTTCGATTCACTACGTCCGTCGGAATGCACAAAAACCAACGTCTCCGACATCAACCGTCCCAACCCCGCCGCATCGCCCGCCATCATCGCCGCCAGTCGCGCCCCATCCGCCTTCAGCACCGCGGCCACCGGCGCCTCGGCCGCGCGCAGCGCGCCCACCATCATCGCCACCACCGCCAGCCAACCAAGAGAGATCATTTTCATAACGTGCCTGTAGTTGGGTTTTATCCGTGTCGATCCGTGAAATCCGTGGTCAAAAAATCCGATTCCGGCCCTCCGTGCGTCCGTGGTCCATTCAGTCTTTCTGCTTCCGCTCCGTCGCCTCCGCGTCGCCCGCCCGATACGCATCGCGCACTACCTGCATCGTATGCCGCACCCGCAC
>Ga0209829_10001031_pt1 | contig 23588 bp, 18 predicted proteins | sample C_140205_EF_Meta_FD_187311 | JGI IMG/M metagenome (GOLD analysis project Ga0209829, IMG submission 187311) | Freshwater microbial communities from Lake Croche, Canada to study carbon cycling - C_140205_EF_MetaG (SPAdes) (version 2) | ecosystem: Environmental > Aquatic > Freshwater > Lake... | reverse complement strand
AGGTGCGTGCGGAGCGGTTGCCATTTCTCGGAGGATTCGGGCAGGCGTTTTCCCTCGGGGTCTTCGGCGGTGTGAGCGTAATAAATCATGCGCAGTAGGGCGTCGGTTTGCGCATGATCATAGCGCGGGGGGTGGGACATCCGCAGGCCCACCCTCGCAATTGTTGGAAAATTTTTTCGCTGGGCGGGCGGACCGGCGAACGCTGGGCAGAACTGCGCCGAATGGCTTCGGCTTCGCGGCAGTTCACGGGGCGCACGGCTCATACAGCAGCGGCCCGAAGACTGAGGCAACTGGCATCTCGGCCGCGCGCCCGGCTCGGCGGGCGCGGGAAATTCCAGCTGGATCGCCACGTCGCTGCGCTCCTCGCCATGACAAACAGGGTTCATTGCCTCTTCCACCCAACGGCTCGGCGGTGGTTCCAGCTCTCGCGATGACAACCTCGGCAAAAAGACTCCGGGTGTTTCGCCCGCATGGAATATCCGTAGCGGCTACGCCTGACTTTTTCCGTTAAATTTTTCCGTTGAACTTCACCTTCTCCTCGTCGCGTTCGAGGTAGGGGATGCCTTTTTCCATCCACTCGGGGGCGGGGGCGCCTTTGAGGAAGTGGTCGAAAAACTGGTGCATGCGTTTGCCGAAATCTTTTTGGTCGGCGCGGCGGCGCAGGCCGTGGAATTCGCCGTTGTAGCTCCAGAGCCACGCGGGTTTGTCATGGCGGCGCAGCGCGAGGAACAGCTCGATGCCCTGCTGCCACGGCACCGCGTCGTCGTTGTCGTTGTGCAAGAGCAGCAGCGGCGTGTGCACTTTCTCAATTTGAAAGACCGGCGAGTTGTCGAGGTAGAGTTGCGGCGCTTCCTGCAACGAGCGGCCGAGGCGGCTCTGGGTTTTTTCGTATTGGAACTGTCGCGGCAGGCCCGTGCCCCAGCGGATGCCCGAGTAGGCGCTCGTCATGTTGCCCACGGGCGCACCCGCTTCGGCGGCGCGGAAGCGGTTCGTCTGCGTAACCATGTAGGCGATTTGGTAGCCGCCCCACGAATGGCCCTGGATGCCGATGGCGTTTTCATCGACGTAGCCTTGCTTTGCCACGGCGTCGATCGCCGGCAACACGCACTTGAGCGCGCTTTGGCCGGGCTCGCCGGTTTTGTAGATGATGTCGGGGGTGAGCACGAGGTAGCCGTTGCTGGTGTAGAGCGAGAAATTGACGTTCTGCGTCGGGCGCGGGGCGACAAATTCGTTCACCGTCTGCGAGAGGCGTTCGTAGATGTAGACGATCATCGGATATTTTTTCTTGGGATCGAAATTCGCCGGTTTGTAGAGGGCGGCCTGGAGCGGTTTGCCGCCGAGGCCCTTGAATTTCACGAGCTCGCTACGGCCCCAGAGAAACGGTTTCTGCTGCGCGGCGCCGTCGGTCACGCGTGCGAGTTTGCCGAAGGACGCGTCCGTCGTGTGCACGTCGGGAAAGGTGTCGAAGCGCGAGGCGGTCACGAGCAGCACGTCGGCGTCCTGCGCGCGGCCGACATAGCGGAAGCTCTGGTCGTCCCACAGCAGGCGTTGCGGCGCGGTTTTCGTCGCGGCGGCGGCGAAGTCGGTGCGGAAGAACCCGCTGGCGCGCGTCTCCTCGCTCTCGCCGCGGAGTACGAGCGGTTTCGCCGGATCGATCCCGCGTTCGTCGTCGTCCTCTTCGACGGGTTCGGTGCGTTGCACGCGGAGCGTGACTTTCGTGGCGCGGCCGTGGCCGGCAGTAAGGTTTATCGCGGTGCGGCCGTCGGGGAAAACCTGCCACACGTCGTAGCGATCGTAGACGAGGAGGGAGCGGCTGTCTTTGGTCCAGCCGGCGCTGCCGTAGGCGGCGGGCGGCGAGGGGAGATCGTTGTCCTCGTTGTGCAATCCGACGCGCAGCGCGGCCGTGAGATTGCGCGTGGTGCCGTCGGCCGTGTTCAGCACGTGCCAGTGTTTGTCCTGGAAGTAGGCGGCCCATTGGCCGTCGGGGGACCACTGCGGCGGTGCGCCTTCGGAGCGTTGTTGCTTGAGCACGGTCCGGCGGGTGCCGGTGGCGGGATCGACGAGCGCGTAATCGGCGTAGCGGCCGTCGAAATCGGTGAGTTTCCGATACGCCCGGTCGTCGCTGCCGAGGGCGCGCAGGCCGTCGTCGCTGAGGGTGACGGTGGCGAGGGCGGGGTCGGCGAGCTGAGTGTAGCGGCGCGTGGCGAGATCGAGCACGCCGGGGTAGGTGCGGTTGCGTTCGCGGGCGGCGCGGACTTTCTGGATCGGCTGGACGTAGTCGTCGTTCCAGCGCCAGAGGTCGGCGGTGACTTTTTCTTCGTCCGGCGGTGCGCTGGCGGCGCTGCGCGGCGGCTTCGGCGGGGGGGCGGCGGGCAGAAAGAGGTTCTTGCCGTCGCGGGAGAAGGAGAGCGGGCCCTTGTCGGTGAAGACGAGGCCTTCGGCGGGGCCGGTGGTGGTGGCGCGCACGATTTCCACGGCGCTGGCCGTGCCGCGGGTCCAGAGGTAGGGTTTACTCTTGGGCTGTTTCGCCGCGACGTCATCGCGGTCGCTGACGATCACGGCCTGGGCCTGGGCGCGATCCCACGTGAGTTTGGAATATTTGCCTTTCCCGGCGAGGAGCGCGGCGGGGGCGGCGGCGGTGCCGGGCGTGACGGCATAGAGGCCATTTTCGGTCTCGACCTTGGAGGACACGGTGTAGAGCAGGATCTGGCCGTCGCGCGCGAACGAACAGTCGAGGGCGTCTTCGAAGGAGCGTTGGCTGCCCGCGGCGAGATCGCGGAGCACCAGTTCGGTGCCGAATTCTTTTTTCGGAGTGGCAGTGGCGCCGGCGGCGGGGCCGGGGGCGTTTCCGGCGGGACGGCGCTTGGTCGTGGCTTGGGCGTCGTCGCGGTCATCGTCTTCCTTGGTTTCTTCCGGGCGGGCCTCTGCGGATTTCTGCCCGTCGGCTTTGGCGGGCTCCGGTTTCGGTTCCGTCAGGTAGGCGAGCCAAGCGCCGCCGCGCAGGGGAATCTGAAAACTTTTCACCGCCGGCACCCGGATCGTTTCGGCGGACGCGAGGTTGACGATGACGAGGCCGTTCTTCGGGCTTTCCTCGGGCTTTTTCTTGTCCTTCCGGGCTTGGGCGATCTCGGCCTTGGTCGGATGCGTCGAGGCGACGACGAACCGGCTGTCACTGGTGAAAACCAGGCGGATGTTTTTCGCGACGGGCGGCGCTTCGGGATTGGTCGATTCATCCCCCGTGGAGGGGGCCGGCGGCAGCAGCATACCGACGGGTACGCGTTGCTCTTGGCCGGTCGCGAGTTCTCGAATGATGACTTCGCCGTCGCCGTCCTGCGGCATGAAGGAATAGGCGAGCCAGCGGCCATCGCGTGAAAGTGTCGGGGTGAAAAGGCTCCGCCACGCATCGAAATCCTGGTGGGTCAGTGGCCGCGGTGCGGCGGATTGGGCCGGCAGGCCGTTGGTCGAGAGGAGCAAGCAGACCGCGAGCACACGGCAGCAGCGGAGGAGTAGGCTTAGGGGCATCATGGCGCGGATTTTTTGCGACGACGTGTCGCCCAAATGAGGCGGCGGGAAATAGGCATCCCAACGCACCCCTTCCTCGGCTCCAATCGCAAAGTTATGTATTCAAGGGTCTGCGGTGTTTTTCAGGGAGCACGGTGCCGAAACCCGGGTCGCACCTTTTTCTCGCCCGCTGCGTCGAATCTGCCCATCACCTCCCCCATGCGTCTGCCCATCACCTCCCCCATGCGTCTGCCCACTGACCCCCGTAGGATCTTACATTGCCTTGCTTGGTTCACGCTCACGGCGGCCGTCGTCTGTGCTCAAGGCGTGCCGCCTGCGTCCAGTGCCGCTGCGACAAAAACCATCGTCATGAGCCCGTTTGAAGTGCGCAGCCCACAGGATTTGGGCTACCGCGCCGGGGCTGCGGTGACGGGCACGGGCACGGCCGGACTCATCAAGGACACGCCCCTTAATATCAGCATTGTTTCCCAAGAATTAGTTGAAGACCAGCGGGGCAACCAACTGATCGACGTGCTGCGTTCGGCGAGTTCGGTCGCGTTGCAGGTGAAGGACGAGAGCATGATTTTGATTCGCGGTTACACCGGCCCGCAGTTTGTGAACGGGCTCCCGGCTGGCGCCGGTCTGACGCTGTATGACGTCGATCGCATCGAAGTCGTAAAGGGTCCGAACGCCGTCTTTGCCGGCATCTCCAACCCCGGTGGCACGGTCAATCTCATCAAGCTCAAGCCGAGCTTCACCCCGCGACACTCGGTCGACGTGAGCTACGGGTCCTTCGATCACAAGCGGGCCGTGCTGCGCACCTCGGCGCCGTTGCTGAAAGATCAGCTGGCCTACAGCTTCGTCTACGGAAACACCGACGAGGGCAGCAACATCGACTACATGTTTACCCGCGAGCGCTACTACAGCGGCGGCCTCACGTGGAAACCGACGGCGGAACTCAGCTTCACTGCGCGTTATGGCGACCTCGACCGTGATGCCGGCCGGCGCCCGCACACCGTCGTCAGTCATCCGCTTTTTCAACAACGCGATCGCGAGGCCATCGACCTCTATGATCGCCGTGGCCTCCCCCGTCCCGCGAGTTATCCCCAGCTGGAAAACGGTGCCGTGCGCGACGCGGCCGGCGTGCCCATCGCGACCGGTCGCACCGCGCCCGAAGGCGTCGATGCCTTCATCGCGCGCACGCTCGGGCCGAACGTCGCGCCTTATCCCGGGATTTACTCGCGCGATTTTTTCCCGAGCGATTCCTACAACTACAACGGAGCCGATGGTCGCGACAGCTACACCAACAAAATGAGCGCCTTCGAGGGTGAATGGATCGCTTCGCGCGACTTCGCCCTCCGCGGAATGTTTCAACAAGTCGACAGCAACCGCATGCGGCGTGAGTTCAACGGCCTGCGTCCGGTGGCCGGCCAACGCCTGCGTAGTTCGATTTCCGATTTCAAACCCGGCGGTGTCACGTTCTCCGCCCGCCTCGAAGGTGCCTACAAACTTGATCTGAAATCCTTCGGCAAACACGACCTGCTCATGGGTGTGCAGCATGACGGCGGCAAAGACGTGATCAGCGCCCAGACCGTGGCCACCACGCGCGTGATCACCCTCAACCCGCGCACCGAGCCCGTGCTGAATTTGCTCCAGCTCATGCGCGATCAATATGGTGCTGCCTACAATGAGCCCGGCGTGATCCGGAAGGGTGGCGGCCACTCCAACGCGGCCTACGGCGTCCTGCAGTCGTCGTTTTTCAACGACCGGTTGCGCACCCTCGTCGGTGGCCGCGAAATCGTGAATCACCGGCCCGTCGACGACAACCGCGACGGCAAGGATGAAGATTTCAAAGTCCGCAAGCTGCTGCCGCAATTCGGCGCACTCGTGCGGGTGATGCCCGAACTCAGTCTCTACGGCAGCGTGAGCAAGACCTTCGTGCCGCAGCGCCAACAGAGCGCCGATCTCGCTGCCATCCGTGCGACCCAAGGCGACCCAACCGCTGCGACCTATCGCCCGCCGACGGTTATTCCGGTGCGGTTTCTCGCCGCCGATTTGGTGGGCCGCGGTTGGGAAGCCGGCACGAAACTCGACTTCGGTCATGGCCAACTGCTCGGGACGATTTCGTATTTCGAGAACGAGGAGGCCAATCGCCTCGACATCGATACGACGAACCAAGTGTTGTTCCAGCTACCGGGCGCGACGGTGCGCACGGCCGCCGGCCAGACCCGCACGAAGGGGGTCGAGACCGAGTGGATTTGGACCCCGCGTCCCACCTATCAAGCGTTGCTGAGCGCGAGTTACTTTTTCCAGAAAAACGAAATCACCAATCCCAACGACGCGCGCGAAGTCGGCTCGCACCTCGAGTCGGTGCCCCGCTACACCGTCAATCTCTGGAACAAATACACGTTTACGACCGGCTCCCTCCGCGGAGGCTACGTCGCAGGCGGAGCCACGGCGCTCGGCGAAACTTATGAGCACCCGAGCTGGACCGTGCCGATCAAGAGCGATGCCGTCGTGTTGATCGACGCCATGGTTGGCTACGCGACCAAGCTGCAAAATTTCCCCGTCGATTTTCGCGTCAACGTGCGCAATCTCGCCAACAAGCGCTACCTGAATGGCACTTTTCAATACGGCGAACCGCGCACCATCATCGCTTCGATGGGCCTGAAGTTTTGAGGTCGGCGCGTCTGGCAGCCGGAGTCAGGCCACGTTGAGCAGGCTGACCTCTGGTCGGCACAGCAACCTTGCGTGGTGGAGATTGCCGACACCGCGCGTGACAAAGATCTGACGGTTTTCCCACGGACAAAGGCGCGCAATGAAACGTTTGTCCTCGACCGGCGCGAACAGCCGGGCGAGGACCGGAATTCCGATCTGTCCGCCGTGGGTGTGGCCGCAGAGCATGAGGTCCCAGTCGTGGGCAGCGAAGGCGACCTTCGCATCCGGGTTGTGCTTGATGCACGAGTCGCGCCGCGCCGTGCGAGTCGTGGTGGCAGGGACACGGTGGCCGAGGCCACGTCGAACCGCGCAGGTTCCGCGCAGCGCAAATAGGTGCCGCTGACGGCGGCGGCCTCAAGTGAACCGGACAGCCCGCGAATGAAATTGCGGCGCGTAAGCAGGGGGAGCCCGCCGGTGGGAGATGAAAGGCGATCCACGCCAAAACCCTAATCCGGGTAGAGGAAGCCTGCGTGAAGGGACGATGAATTCGCGATGAAAAGCACAGGGACTACGTGAGACGAAGGCCGCCGACGCTGAGTGTAATTTTTCAGAGCGGGCATTGCTTCCGGGTCTGCCGCTCGTCTCTCTTCCTTACGCCCCTTTATGAAAACATCCCTGCTTCGCGGCATCCGATTTTTTTCCGTCACGGTCGTTTTCACTTTTTCCGTTTTTGCTGCGAACGCCGACCGCCACGTGGTCTTGATCACGCTCGACGGTTTCCCCGCCTACCTCTGGCGCGACGAGTCGATCCCGTTGCCTAATCTCCGCCGGCTCGCGGCGGAGGGCGCGGTGGCCGATGCGATGACGATCGTGAATCCCACCGTCACGTGGCCCAATCACACAACTTTGGTTACCGGCGTGACGCCGCAAAAACACGGCGTACTCTACAATGGTCTCGTCACGCGGCAAGGGCCCGGAAAACCCACGAAGACTGAGCAATGGGCTGACAAAAGCCGCCTCGTCCGCGTGCCGACAGTTTACGATGCTGCGTTTAACGCCGGTCTCACGACGGCGGAGATTGATTGGGTGGCCATCTCGCGTCCGAAGACGATCACGTGGAGTTTTGCGGAAATTCCCGACGCATCAGCCGTCCTCCTACGCGAAATGGTCGCCGCCGGCGTTGCCTCCGAAGCAGAGATGTCCACTGCCGTCGCCAAAAGACCGAACATCGTCTGGCGCGATGAAATGTGGACGCGCGCCGCGTGCTTCGTTTTTTCGCAACATCGGCCCAATCTCCTCTTATTCCACCCACTCAACACAGACTCCACGCACCATCGCTACGGGCCCGGTTCGCTCGCCAGCATGTCTGCTCTGACTTTGGCCGATCGCCTCGTGGGCGATCTCGTCCGCGCAATTGATTCGAGCGGAAAACGGGCGCAGACCTCGATCATCGTGACGACGGATCATGGTTTCAAGAAGGTCGAAAATTACATCTACGCGAACGTCGCCCTCAAAAAATCCGGGCTGCTCCGCGTGGCCGGTGCGACCATCGCGCAGTGTGACGCCTATGCTGGCACACAAGGCGGCTTGGCGTTCGTTTACGTCACGGATCCCGCCCGGCGCGCAGAATTGGTGCCCAAGTTGAAAGAACTTTTCGCGGGCACAGAAGGCGTGGCGCAAGTCCTCGAAGCGAAGTCTGCTGCGCCGGCCCTCGGCATGCCCACGCCCGAGCAAAACGAGGCCATGGGCGATCTCATGCTCTACGCGAAACCCGGCTACGCCTTCACCGGCGCTGCAACCGGTGACATCGTCAACGGTCCCTCCATCAACTACGGCGGCTCACACGGCTTCCCGGCGAGCGACCCCGAACTCGATGGCATTTTTATCGCGCAAGGTGCGGGCATCCGTCGCGGAGTGAAGCTCGATCGCGTGCGCAATCTCGATGTCGCGCCGACGATTGCCCGTCTGCTGGATATCGCGTTGCCCACGGCGGACGGCAAGGCGATGGAGGAAATCTTGACCGCGGCGAGATAGCCGCGCTTTTTCCCGGTCTCACCCTCTTGCCCTTTTTCGCAGCTCCCGCGTCTTCCCTTCTTCCTCCTATGCTTCGCTTCGCTCAATTTGGTGCCGGTCGGATCGGCACAATCCATGCCGCCAATCTCGCCGCAACGGGTTCGACCCAGCTGCGCTACGTCGTCGAGGTGAACGCCGCTGCCGGCGCCGCGCTCGCGGCGAAATATGGCGCACAGGTGACCGACGTCACCGCCGCGCTCGGTGATCCGGAGATCGATGCCGTGATTATCGCGTCGTCCACCGATACGCACGCCGAACTCATCATCGCCGCCGCGAAGGCCGGCAAAGCGATCTTCTGCGAAAAGCCGATCGACCTCTCGTTGAAACGCGTCGACCAGTGCCTTGCGGCGGTGAAGCAAGCGAAGGTCCCGATGTTCGTCGCGTTCAACCGCCGCTTCGATCCCAGCTTCGCAGCGCTCAAATCGCGGATCACGCGGGGTGACATCGGCAGCGTCGAGCAGGTGATCGTGACGAGTCGCGATCCCGGCCTTCCGCCGATCAGTTACATCAAAGTTTCCGGCGGACAATTCCGCGACATGACGATTCATGATTTCGACATGGCGCGCTGGCTCCTCGGCGAAGAGCCCACCGAAGTTTTCGCCTATGGCAGTTGCCTCGTCGATCCGGCGGTCGGCAAAGCGGGTGACACCGACACCGTGATGGTGCTCATGAAAACTGCTTCCGGCCGCCAAGCGCACATCAACAACAGTCGTCGTGCCGCCTACGGCTACGATCAACGGATCGAAGTCCACGGTGCCAAAGGTCGCCTCCTCGCCGGCAACCGCACACCGACCACCGTTGAGTTGGCTGATGGCACGAGCGTGAGTGCGGACAAGCCGCTGTATTTTTTCCTCGAGCGTTACGCCGAAGCCTATCGGGCCGAACTGGCGGCGTTCGTGGACGCGGTGACTAATCGTCAGCCGATGCCGGTCGGTGCCGCCGACGGGCGGATGGCGATCGTGTTGGCCGAGGCCGCGCTCAAATCGCTGCGGACCGGACGGTCAGTAAAGCTGAGGTAAGCCCGGATCCCTGCAGCTTTATCGCACCTTCGCGCACACGATGCAGTCGCGGGGCGCGGGACCGAGGGTCGGGCACACGTGCCAGCGGCGCAAAATGCCTTCGCGCACCATCCCGGCTTTTTCCATGACGCGCGCGGAGGTCGGATTTTCCACGTCGCAATAGGCGTAGGCGCGGTAGAGCGACGGTTGCGCGAGGGCCCAATCGACGAGGTGAGTGAGGACTTCGGCAGCCATCCCGTGACCCCAGAATTTTTTCGCGAGCAGGTAGCCGAACATCACCTTGCCGCCGCCTTCGAGTTTGAGGCCGATGGAGCCGATGGGGGTCGTGGTGCCTTTGAGGCAGAGCAGCCAGACGAAGTGGCCGGAGTTGTTTTCCCAGTTCGCCGCAGCTTCCCGCAGAAACACCGCGAGGGGCTCCACACGATCATAGGCGGGCCAGGCAAGGTAACGCGTAACCTCGGGATCGTTGGCGTAGGCGGCGAAGACCGCCGGGGCATCGTCCGCCGTGGGAATGCGCCCCACGAGGCGGGCGGTGGCAAACGAGGCGGGCGGGCGGGGCATGACGGCAGAAGGGAGCGACGGTTATTTTTCGTCGGCGAGCTTTTCCTGCACGCCTTCTAACCACGTTGCGAGGGTCTTGAGCTGGGCGTCGGTGAAAATCGCGTCGCGATGAATCCACGTGTAGGACGGCAGCGGCATCGTGCGTGCCGACACCACATCGATGATCGCTTCGATTTTCTTGGCCTGCTTTTTCGCACTGTAGGCGCCGAAGCCGGAAAACGTGAACTCGCGTTTGCCGTCGTCGATGTGCTGCTTGAGCCACCAACCACTGGGCTGGATCTCGGCATACCACGGGTAGCGGGTGTGGTCGGAGTGGCAGTCATAGCAGGCGACTTGTAGCATCTGTTTCACTTCAGGTGGTGGCGCCAGGCGCACGATAAAGTCATCTTTATCGGGTGGCGCAGCAGAGATGTTTTTCTCCGGACGGATGAACTGGAGGACGACAAAAACGGCTGTGGATCCGAGAAATAGCTTTTTGACGAGGGAGGTCATGAGGAGGTCTAGTTGGCGGGAACGACGAGCGGCGATGTGCCGGCCAGCGCGTCGCGCACGAGAGCGGCAATGGCGGGGGGCAAATCGAGCGCGAGGGCAAATTGCTGCGCGGCGGGACTGAGTTTGCGCCAGGTCTTGCGGAGAATATCGATAAATTTTTCGCGCGGGTAATCGGCGTGTTGCGCGGCGAAGGCGCTGATCTCGTTTTCTAAAAATACGAGCACCGCGGCGTCTTCGAGCGCTTGTGTGCCGGTGTTGGTTTTCAGCCCCGTTTTCGAAACCCAGGTGGCGACATCGTCGGCTTCGGCGGCCGGCACGCCGGCTTCGAGGAGGAGGGCGCGGGCGCGCTCGGCCTGTTGCACGTAGAGCGAGCGGCGCCAAGCGAGGTAGCCGACCTTTCCCTCGGGAAAGGTTGCGCGCGGGGTGAGCCAGCGTTCGAGGTGTTGGCAGCGGGCGGCGAGGAGGAGCGCGGGCGTTGCAGCGGGCACGAGACGGGCGACCCACGCTTCGACGCGTTCGCCGTAGACGAGTTCGGCGGCGCGGCGGTCGGGCGCACGGGCCGGGTCGGCGGCGTGGGCGGTATCGATAAGTTGGCGGGCGCGGGCGTGGGCTTCCATGCGTGGGCGGAGTGGAAGCGGTTGCACCGTGCGCGGCAAGCCGCGTGTCAGTACACGGGTGGGTTGGGCGTGGTGCCCGCGGCAGCGGGGAGGATCGCCCGCAGATTCAGGACTCCGCAGATCAGGAGAACGTTGCAGGCAGGCATGGGGGGCAAGGCGGTGGGCGTGCTGGGCCTGCGGCGAACTCTGCGGGGCCCTGAATCGGCGGGAAACCTCGGCGGCATGCTCTCAGTTTGATCACGCAAACACTCACGTTAGAATTACTGCTCGGCTTTACCCGCTGTGCAGTTGGGAGTCGCGTGGAGCGCGGCGGTCGGGTTCTTTTCTTGGGCATGGACCAGCTCTCCCTCACTCAACTCGTCCCGATCCTCCAGCTCGCGATTGGTCCCGTGATTCTCATTTCGGGCGTCGGCTTGTTGCTCCTGACGCTCACGAACCGGTTTGGACGCATGCTCGACCGCTCGCGGGCGATTATCCATGAAGTCCTGAAAGGTGGCCAAGCGCCGGCGGTGATCGGAAATTTGCAGGCACAGGTGGAGATTCTCCACCGGCGGGCGCGGATTCTGCGTCTCTCCATCACGCTCGCGGCGGTGACGGTGCTCAGCGTCGGCGTGCTGATTTTGGGCCTGTTTATCGCGGCGTTTTGGCAGTGGCAGATCGTGGGTGGGCTCGTGGCGATTTTCTGTATCGCGATTCTTGGGCTGATCGGGTCGATGATCGCATTTATCGTGGATATGAATCTCGCACTGAAGGCGGCGCAGCTCGATTGGAAGCTGATCGAACAGCGGGTGGGGACGTAAGGCGTCGCTTGTAGTCTTGCGCCGTCGGCGAGCGGGGCCTGTGTTGGTGATACTGCGGGTCTATCCTGGAGCCTGCTCCGATCGTTTATCTCCCAACCCCGTTTCCCGATATGAAACCGTCTACCCACCTTGCTGCGTCGCGTGCATTGCTCGCCGCGGGGGCAAGTTTTTTTGCGGCATTTGCGGCCCACGCTCAAACCGCCCCGTCTACGAGTCCCACGACGGTCAAGCCGGCTGGGTCCACGGCTTCTGATTCGGCCGCGGTGGTGGAACTTTCGGTGTTCGAGGTGCGAGCGGGAGACGACGTCGGCTATCAAGCGGGCAACACCACGAGTGGCAGCCGGCTCAACGCCCGCCTCAAAGACACGCCGGCTTCGGTCTCACCGTTTACGCCGGAGTTTCTGGCCGATATCGCCGCGACCAATCTCTCCGAGATGCTCGCCTACGCGACCAATGTCGAAGTGGAGCTTGAGGATTCGCAGGCGGGCTTCAACAACCCGCCCGGTCGCGATTCGACCGGCGGCGATTATTCGTTCCGCGTGCGCGGCATCATTGGCGGCGTGTCGCGCGACTTCGTCGATGCGACCGCCCCGAACGACCTTTACAACGTCGAACGCGCCGAAGTGTCGAGCGGACCCAACTCCATTCTCTTCGGCCTGGGGCCGGCGGGCGGACTTGTTTCCATCACCGGCAAGAAGGCGAACGTCCGCCGCACGCGCACGACGTTGAAAACGGTGTTCGCGGAATACGACTATCAACGCTACGAGGCCGATTTCAACCAAGTCATCGTTCGCGACAAACTCGCCGTCCGTCTGCTGGGACTTCATCACACCGCCGAAGGCTGGCGCAAATGGACGCGTGACGATCAAGACCGTTTTACGGGTGCGGTGACCGTGAAGCCCTTCAAGCGCACGACACTCGACGCCTCCTACGAAAAAGGAAGCCGCACCAACACCCTCGCCGTCACCGGCAATGCGATCGACCAGCTCTCGCTCTGGCTGAACAACGGTCGTCCGACCGCCGATGGAGCCGCGGTTCCCGGCACGGCCCGCTTCGGGACCGGCACCGATCGTTTCACGCTCTCGGATAACACCGGGATACTCTATAATTTAAAGGGTGAGTTGCAGAGCAGCAGCACGTTTGCCTCCGCGACGCTCGCGCCCGTTTCCTTCGCGCCGAACCAATACAACTACATCGGTCCCGGCGGCGTGCGCGGTCAGGATTTCGACAGTATCAATGTGAACCTCGAGCAGCGCGTGACGAAAGATTTCACGGTGGTGGCCGCGTTTTTCCGCAACGAAGGCCGGGTGAAGACCGACGGCGCAAACACGGCGCTGCCCGAATTACGCGGCGATCCGAATATCACGTTGCCCGCGCCGGCGGGTGGCACGGCAACGGTGCCCAACCCCAATCGCGGCGGCCTCTACCTGGACACCACGTGGTTCAAAGACACCCTCGTGACGACCAACGAGGTCGCGCGCATCACCGCCGCCTACGAATTTGATGCTGGAAAATGGCTCGGGCGTCATCGCGTCGCCGGTCTCGCCGAACGATCTGAACAGGAGCGCACGCGCCGCTGGCGGAACGAAATCCTGGTCGATGCGGCCAACGTCCCGATCACAACCGTTGCCACGCCGGAAGGTGGCCAGAACCAGCTCAACCGCCGCCAATACGTGACCGAGGGCGATTTCACGACCTACTATGTCGGCGATCCGCGCGCGCCGATCACGCCCTTCGCCTACAATGGCCGCCAAATCAGCTCCGGCTTTGTTTCCCGCACCAAGGGCAACGCGCACGCGTTTAAGGAAATCAATTCGTATATGTTCGCCGGGCAGAGCTTCTGGTGGCAGGACCGCCTCGTCACGACGCTCGGCTACCGGCAGGACAGCGTCACGTTCCGCAACGAAGAAGAATCGCGCGTCGCGAATCCCGTGGACCCGCGCGTCACCTCTCGCCAGTTGATCCTCAACGAGTGGGATTTCAACGGCGCCTATACGGTCAACCGCTACCAACCGAAAACGATTACGGCCGGCGCCGTGCTGCACGCGACGAAGCGGCTCTCGTTTTTCTACAACACGTCTGAAAGCAACGGCCCGCCCCGGTTCGACCGCACCGTGCTGCCGAACGGCGGGATCCCTCCGCCGGTCACGGGTTCGGGCAAAGATCTCGGCGTGATGATCGATTTCTTCGGCGACAACCGCACCTTCCTCCGCGCGACCTACTACAAGTCCGATCAATTAAATGACGCGAGTGTCATCCCGGACGGCCTGACGGTTTCCACGTCGGGCTCCCTTGGTGGTGACAATCTGCTGAACATCGTCGGCGCACTCCGCGACGCCGGGAAACTCACCGCTGCCCAATACGACCAACAGGCGGTAACCTACAACGCGGGCATCATCGACCTTTTCACGAAAGGCTACGAACTCGAGTTCGTCGCCAACCCCACATCGAATCTCACGCTGCGCCTCGGCTACTCCTACACGGAACGGCGCCGCGGAAATCACTACAAGGAAATCACGAGCTACTTCGCGGCAAAAATCCCCGAGTGGCGCGCCCTGGCTGCCGGCAACGCGCCCCTGCTCGCGACCATCAATAGCGAGATCGCGACGATCGACAGCGAGTTGGCGTTTCAAACGACGCGGCAGTCCGCGCCCTTTGGCACGCGTCCGCACAAAGCGAATCTCACCGGCCGCTACAGTTTCCGCGAAGGGAAATTGAAGGGCGGGTTTATGGGCGGCGCGGCGCGTTTTCAGAGCCGGAATTTTGTCAGCACCGACAGTGCGACCGGCCGCGACTACTGGGGTACGCCGACGCTGATGGGCGACGCGTTCGCCGGCTACCGGACGCGGCTGCCGTGGAAAAAAATTCCCGTCACGCTGCAACTCAACGTGACGAACGTGACGAACTCCTACCTCGTCGGCCTCGGTCGCTACAACACCGCCTACAACGGTCTCCTGCGCGTTTACCTCAACGCCCCGCGGGCCTACCGGCTGACGGCGACATTTGAGTATTGAGGTGTCGTATCCCAGGCGCCGGTTCCGATGAGCATAGCTATTCCTGCCAATTGTCTCCGCTGTGGCGTGTGTTGTTACTCCGAATCAGCGGAATATGTGTGGATTCGCGGTGACGATTGGTCGCGGCTCGGCGACGAGGCGGACCGCCTCGCCCACTTCATCGGGCACCGCGCCTTTATGCGGATGAAGAACGGGCACTGTGCGGCGTTGGAGGTGCGCGCAACGGCCGACGGAGCGAAAGAGTTTTTTTGCACGATCTACGAGCGCCGGCCGGAAATCTGCCGCGATCTCGGACGCGGCTCGCCGGAGTGCGCGGCGGAGCTTGAGCTGAAAAGCCACGTGACGATGGATGGAGCCTCGGTCGGCGGCGATGTGCACAAGCGGGCCTGATCGCGTCACCAAGCCGCACGCGAAGTGGCGGCGCGCCAGGGCAGACGGGGGAGTTTAGCAGAGCCAGCGCGCGTTGAAATCGCGGCGGTCGACCGGCCAGGTGCGCCAGCGGGGGAGGGCGGGTTTTGCGTCGGGCAGCGACACGCGCGTGGCCTCGGCAAGATTGTGGCAGACGACACGGAGGTCGGCTTCGCACCAGAAATCAGACGTGGTCGCCGGGTCGGGGGCGTGTTGCGCGGCGATGAGCGCGGCGCGGGAGAGGACGAGACCGCTCATCGGCGGGAGCGCGCAGCCGAGGGTGACGAAAACGCCCTGGAGGCGGGACAGCACGCCTTTGCCACCGGTGCTGTGTTCGCTGACGATGACGGCGGCGGGTTTACCGAGCCAGAGCGCGGTGCCCTCGTGAGGGGTGGCGTCCTCGAGAAATTTTTGGAGAATGCTGCTCCAGGAATCCCAGTGGGTGCCGGTGCCAAGGAGAAAGCCGTTCGCCCGTGCGAGTGCGCGGTGAAGTTGAGGGTGGAGAGCTGTGGGTTGAGACCCCGCACCGGCGGAGGTCGCTGCGGTGTTGCGGAGCGAAGCGAGCGTGAAGCTTTCGACGGTGGCGCGGCGGGTGAGGAGGCGGCGGGCGCGAGAGAGGAGGACGGCGGTGTTGCCCGCGTCGCCGGCGAGTGAGGCGTTGAGGAGGAGTAAATGAGGGCGGGCAGTTGGCATGGTGGAGAGCGATTGACAGTCGTTCACGTTCTGGATGCCGCTGGCAAAAGCGCCAATAGATTGAGCGACGTGGATTCCCAGCCGTAAAGAGAGCGAAGACTTTCACGCCGAAAGTGGGCCGGCGTTGGCGATGCCGTCGGTGATCGGTGGAGCCTGATAACACCCGTTCAATTGACTGGACGCGTCTCATCGGCTGGCAAAACTCCGTGGTCGAGCCGGGCCTATAGCTCAACGGTTAGAGCAGAGGACTCATAATCCTTTGGTTCAGGGTTCAAATCCCTGTGGGCCCACCATTTTAGTGAGTGTGCAACTAACTCTCTCCACATTCATTGCCCTTCACCTACCACCTTCCGTGAAAGCACTCATCTCTCTCCTCTTAGCTATTACCGCCACCATATCCGCAAAAGACACCCGCGTCCTCGTTTGGGACGAGCAGCAGCCGCAGCAAAGGGAGGCGTATGGCGAGAAGTTCCTCGGCGAGACCATCGCCGCGCATCTGGAGAAACAGCCCGGCCTTGCCGTGAAGACCGCGCGGCTCGACGATGCCGAGCAGGGCCTCAGCGACCCGACACTCGCTGCCACCGACGTGCTCGTCTTCTGGTGCCATCGCCGCGTGAAAGACCAGGACGACGCGCGGATGGAAGCCGTGGTGCAGCGCGTGCTCGCTGGAAAGCTCTCGCTCATCGCGCTACACTCCGCCCATTGGGCGAAGCCTTTCGTCCGGCTTATGCAGGAGCGCGCAAAGGCTGATGCGCTGAAACAATTGCCCGAGGCGGAGCGCGCGTCGGCGAAGTGGGAGTTTAGGAACGACCTGCCTTACTACAAAGGGGTTAAAGCCGGTGCACCGCTCACGCCTTCGCTCGCTCATATCGGCGACGTTTGGCAGCTCACGCTGCCGCAGTGCGTTTTTCCGGCCTATCGTGCCGATGGAGCGCCGGGCCATCTCACCACCGTGTTGCCGCAGCATCCCATCGCCGCCGGATTGCCGGCGCAATGGGATATCCCGCAGACTGAAATGTATGGTGAGCCCTTCCACGTTCCCGCTCCGGATGAAGTCGTGCTCGAGGAGAAGTGGGACCAGGGCGAGCACTTCCGCAGCGGTTGCGTGTGGCAGGTCGGCAAGGGCCGCGTCTTCTACTTCCGCCCCGGCCACGAGACCTATCCCGTCTTCAAACAAGCCGAGCCGCTCCGAGTTGTGGAAAATGCCGTGCGCTGGTTGGGGGCACAGACCTCCGCGCAATGAAATACCTCCTTGCTCTTACCGTTCTCCTCCTCGCTCCGCTGGCCGCGCTCCACGCCGCCGGACCCGCCTGGGGCGATCAGGGAGATGGCACTTATCGCAATCCCATTTTGTGGGCGGATTTCAATAACCCCTGTGTGTTCAAAGCGGGCGACACTTTCTACCTGACCTGCGCCTCGCATCACTTTATGGGCATGCCGTTGCTGAAATCGAAGGATCTGGTCAACTGGACGCACGCAGGCCGCATCTACTCGCGACTCGGTGGAGTTCATGCGGACTTTACCTTCCCGGGAAAGGCGTGTTCCGCTGGTTCGCAGGATGGCGAAGTGGGGTTCTTCCGTGGCACGTATTACCTGTTCAACTGGAGCACGAAATACCGGGGTTTTGTCTGCAAGGCCGCTGCGCCGGAAGGACCGTGGAGTGAGCCGGTGAGTCTATCGGAAAAGATCGCGGGCGACTTCGAGGATCCTTGTCCGTTTTGGGATGATGATGGCAAAGGCTACTTGTTGCTGGTGGGCAATCCGGGTGCGCTGCGGATCTATCGCCTGAACGACACCTTCGATGCTATCGTGGATCAGGGCACGGTCTTGATTGATGACATCCCCCCGAAGGGACCGCAGGTTTTCAAGCGCAATGGCTTTTACTACATCTCCGTGGCCTCCACCGGCAAGAACAAGGACAAGGCGCAATATATCTATCGCTCCAAGTCGCTCTATGGTCCCTATGAGAGCCGGAAGATTTTCCACGCAGGCAAGGCCGACATCAATGCCGCGCAGGGATCGCTCGTCGAGGTCAGTGGCGACCGCTGGGCCTTCCTGCATCACGACTACAACCTCTTTGCCACTTATGGCCGGCGTCTCTACCTTGAGCCGGCGGGCTGGACGGCTGATGGATGGCCGTGGATTGGCGTGGACTCCGACGGCGATGGACTCGGCGAACCCGTGGGCCTCACCCAGTCCTACGCCAAGCCCGCGCTGCCGATCCAATCCATCAACGCGGCAGACCCTTCCGATGAGTTTGATGCGATCACGCTCGGCGGTCAGTGGGCCTGGAATCACGACCCCGACGACTCGCACTGGTCGCTGGCTGCGAGGCCGGGATACCTTCGATTGACGGCGCGGCATCTGAATACCCAAGGCGGTGTCTCCCAGTTTGCCCGAACGAAGGTCAACTATCGCGAGGGCCATCTTCTTTTTGCGTACAACACGATCGTTCAGCGCCTCTACGGCGCGGAGTCTGACACCATCACGAAGCTCGACACCGCGCACATGATCGATGGCCAAAGCGCCGGACTCTGCACGATGATCGACGACTACACGTGGATCGGAGTCGCCCAAGAGGGCGGCACCAAACGCATCCGCTTTGCCAAAGGCACCGCCACTGCCGGACCCGGCGCATTCACCGATGGTCCCGAACTCAAGCAAGACGCCATTTGGTTGAAGCTCGAACACCGTCACTACCAAGGCACCCTGTTTTACAGCCTCGACGGCGAACACTTCGAGCCGCTCGGTGATCGCGATTATCCCTATCGCACCGCGTGGTATGAGGGCACCAAGGTTGGCCTGTTTTCCTACAACCTGTCATCGGCGGCAGCAGGCGGCCAAGCGGATTTCGATTTTTTTCACCAGCGGCACGACGGACCAAAAACCACCCGCAAAGAATGACGTTAAGCATGCTCCGATCATCTCAACCGTTCACTCAACCCATCTCCATGAAGCATCTCGTCCTCTCACTGCTCCTGCTCGCCAGCATCGCCCACGGTCACGAATCCGCAGCACCCGCGCCCAAAGTCAGTGGCCTGAAGGTGCTCGTGTATTCCAACACCGGCTACTATCGCCATCCCGACACGCCCAAGATCAATCGCTGGCTCGTCCTGCTCGGTCACGAAAACGGCTTCGAAGTGGACGTGACAGAGCATTGGAAAGACCTGCGTGCCGAGGAACTGAGCCGCTACGACGTGCTCGTGCTCAACAACGCCAACGAACTCGACAAGGTGCTGCCCGAGGAGCAGCGCAAGTCGGTGGAGGAATGGTTCAAGCAGGGCAAGAAAGGCATCGTCGGCCTGCATGCCTCGCTGGTGTATCAGACAAAGTGGCCTTGGCTGAACGCGCTCGGTGGTTGCGACTTCAATAGCGATTCCGACTTTAGCAAAGCCAAGGTCACCATTGATCCCGCGGCGAAAAATCATCCGTCCGTCCAAGGCCAACCCGCCGAGTTCTGGATCGAGGCCGACTGGACCAATCATGATCACCCCGTCACCGGCCAGCCCGGCTTCAACGTTCTCATGCGCGTGGACGAGACGACCTACACGCCTGTGCGTGAGTATTTCCAAACCCGCAAAGGCAAGCCCATGGGCGCGGACCATCCCATCGCCTGGACCCACGAACCCGCGACTGGCGGTCGCTTCTTCTACACCGAGTTCGGCCACGACCTGCGCTCCCTGAGCACGCCGTTCGCACGGCAGCATGTGCTCGAAGGCATCAAGTGGGTCGCGAAGGTGCCGGTGCTCCCTGCGAAACAACCGTAGCAGATTGAACCATGAAACGCCGCACCACGCTCCTCGCCGCCCGGGCGGCTTGGGGATCGGCGGAGCAACCGCCAAGACGGTGCGAATCAGCGCGATTGGCCCGACGCCCGGTCTCGCGCTTTTCAACATCCCGGGAGTGTTGTCCAATCCACAGCTAACCCTAGCCAACCCCGGCGTCACCCCTAGCATGACGCTGGCCTCAAACACCGGCTGGGGCGGCGATCCGCAGGCCACCGTGATCAGCCGCCGCATCGGAGTGTTTGCCGTCGTACACAGCTCGCGCACTGATGAGATGATCCTGATCACTCCGCGCCCGGCAGTCCTATCAGGCGAGCCAGCCCCGTGAGCGGCAGCGCCGTTGGCACCGCAATTAGTGCAGTCTACGCAGGTCCTTAGGACGTGAGCCCCGGTTGGCGTCACCGGCGTTGCCCGCAGCGTCGAACTTTACAATCGGCATGAGTCCGCTGCGGGCAAAGCGTGATTTCGGACCACTCGTGGTTCCTGCCCCGGACACGAACCTTTCTTGCTAAACTCCCGCTCGAAAACAGCCGATAGAGAGATCATGGCGTTTCGTTCGTGCTATTTTTTTGTCCTCTTGTTGGCACTCGTCCCAGCGAGGGCGCGGGCAGATGCCGCGTGGTCGCGCCTCAGGCTGGGGATGAGTCCGGAAGAAACCGCGGCGACCATCGGGCGCCCGATTCTGCAGACGAGTGGTCGAGGTTGTGAGATCTGGACCTTCGACCATGGCGCGGAAGTCTTGCTCTACGGCACTTTGGTCGGTTGGACCGCTCCAGGTGTGGTCAACATCTTGAAACGGAGCATGGATGTTTGGCAGGCCAATCGCGCCGGTTCCGCCTATCCCGATTTTTTGACCCTGCGCGGACTGCCGGCGCCCCAAGGTTATGCGCCGATTGGTCCGTTGGCGGCTCCGATCATCCCCGCCGGAGGGGTCAGGATCCCAACCGTAGTAAATCGGCGGTGGTAGGAGTCAGGCTATTCGGTCGATTTTGAGCGGTCGGTGCCGCTGGCTCGACCACCGTCCCGGATCGGTTTGGCGAACTGGTAGTCGATGTCCCAGGGAAAAAAGATCCACTTGTTCTGCTTAAACTCCTTCACACACAGATCGACGAAGGGGCGACCGGCGGGCTTGGCGTAGAGCGTGGCGAAAAACGCTTTCGGCAGCATCTGCCGCACGTGTTGGGCGGTCCGGCCGGTGTCGACGAGATCGTCGATCAGAAGAAACCCGTCGCCGTCGCCGCTCACGCTGGATTTGAGCACGGTGAGGCCGCCCTGCGACTGCTCGGCGCCGCCGCCCGAACCTACCCCATAGCTGGAAACACACACCGTATCGATGAGTCGGATCTCCAGTTCGCGCGCGACGAGCGCTGCCGGCACGAGCCCCCCCCGCGTGATGGCGACGATGCCTTTCCACGTGCCGCGATCATGGAGCTGCTGCGAAAGATAGCGCGCATCGCGGTGCAGCTCGGGCCAGGAAATTACAATTTCGTCGTCGTATCGGGAAGCATCGCTCATCGCCCGAGGAAAGATTCGCCGGGGGCGGCGTCAATGGCTGATGGATGAATTATGGCCGCAGCTATTACTTCACCGAAAACCGATACTCCGTCGTCGAGCGAAAGGTTTCGCCGGGACGGAGGATCGTCGTCGGAAAATCCGGATGGTTCACCGAGTCCGGATAGTGCTGCGTCTCGAAACAGTAGAAGCCGAATTTGTCGTTCGCCGGTTGGTCGCCGAGCGGGCTCGTGTAAAGCTGCATCCCGGGCTCGGTCGTCCACGTCTCCAGCACACGGCCGGAACGAGGTTCGACGATGCGGGCGGCAAATACGAGCGAGCGGTCGCCGGTGGCCCGGTTGATCACAAGATTTTGGTCGTAGCGGCGGCTCGCTCCGAGCTGCGCGGCGCGGGCGCCGAGGCGGGCGGGCGGAGTGAAGTCCAGCGGCGATTCATCCACACGTTTGATTTCTCCGGTGGGGATCGAGGTGGAATCGAATACGGTGTAGGTGTCGGCGTTGATCGAGAGCTCGTGGTCCAGCACGTCGCCACCGCCGGCGAGGTTGAAATAAGCGTGGTTGGTGAGGTTCACCGGTGTGGGCTGGTCCGTCGTCGCCGAGTATTCGAGTCGCAAGGCATCTTGGTCGGTGAGGGTATAACGCACCGTGGTGGTGAGTTTGCCGGGGAAGCCGCCTTCACCGTCTGCACTGACGTAAGTCAGCGTCACCGCAGCGACGCCGGGGGCGGTCGCGGGTTCGCCCGTCCAGACGACGCGGCTGAAGTTTTTCACGCCCCCGTGCAAGAGGTGGGCATTGTTGTTCGGCGTAAAGTGGTAGGTGCGTCCGTCGAGGGTGAAGCGGGCGTTGGCGATGCGGTTGGCCACGCGGCCGAAGACGGCGCCGGCTTGGGGAAATCCTTTGGCGAATCCCTGCTCCGAGGGAGTGATCTCACGGACGACACTGCCGAGTTTTCCCTCGCGGTCGCGCATGCGCAGATCGGCGATGATCGCGCCATAGGACATGATTTTCGCGACGGCGCCGTGACGATTGGTGAGCGTGAACAACTCGACCTCGGCACCTTCGGGCGTGCGGCCGACCACCGCGCGAGCCACGGCGGCGACGGAGGTGGCAGGCGCGGCTTCATCGGTGGGCACGAGCCGGGCGAGGCGGTCGGGGGCGTTGAGGGCGAGGTAGAGCAGACCATCGGGCCCGGTGACGACTTCGCGGACGCGGCCCAATTCTCGGAAGAGCACCTCCTGGTGGGTGACGCGATCGCCGTCGGTTTCGAGCCGGCGGAGTTGTTGGCCACCGAGGCAGGCGAGGAAGAGGCTGTTCTTCCACTGGGAAAAACGATTCCCCGTGTAGAATTCGATGCCCGACGGCGCGATCGACGGCGTCCAGAAGGCGAGCGGCGAATCCATCCCGGGGCGTGAGGCTTCGAATTTGCGTTTCGAATCAGTTCCGCTCGAAACGATGGGCCAGCCGTAGTTGTGGCCGGCGTCGATCACATTGACTTCGTCGCCGCCGGTCGGGCCATGTTCAGTCGACCAGAAGCGGCCGGTGATGGGATGAAATTGGAGGCCCTGGGGATGCCGGTGGCCGTAGCTCCAGACGGATCCGAGGGCGTCGGCGCGGTGGGCGAAGGGATTGTCGGGCGGGATGCGGCCGTCGTCGAACACGCGGTGGATTTTGCCGAGCGGGCTGGCGAGGTCTTGGGCATCGTCCGCCCGGCCTCGGTCGCCGATCGAGAAAAACACGTGGCCCTTGCCATCAAAAAGAAAACGGCAGCCGTAGTGGGAGGTGTCGAACGGCGTGTAGTGTTTCTGCTCGGCCCGGAAAATCGTCTCTTGGTCCACCCAGTCGTGGCCTTTGATCCGTCCGCGGATCACGACGGTCATCGACGTGTTCGGCGCGGTGCCGGTTTCGACGTAGGCGAGGTAAACCCAGCCGTTTTTCGTGTAGTCTGGGTGGAGGGCGACGTCGAGGAGGCCGCCGTCTTGCTTCACGTAGATTTTCGGCAGACCCGCGATGGGCGTGGGGTCGAGCTGGCCGTTGGCGACGAGGCGGAGGCGACCGACGCGCTCCGTGACGAGCAGGTTGCCCTCGGGCAGAAACGCGATGCCCCACGGTGTATCGAGGCCGGACACATAGGTCTCAAAGCGGAACGCGTGGCGTTCGCTCGAGATCGTCAATTGCGCCGGTGGCGTCGGGATCTGAATCCGGCCGGCCAAGAACTCATTGCGCTGCCTTTGAATGTAGGTGACCAGTCGATTGATCTCTTCCTCGGCCAGCACCCCGCGAAACGCCGGCATGCCCGTCTCCGGCCAGCCGTCGGTGATGCTGCGCCGGATGTCGGCGTCTTTCCCACCATGGTTCCAAAAAAAGTCGAGCAGGTTGGGCGCGGGGATGCCGGTGAGCAGGGCGCCGTGGCAATTCGCGCAGACCTCGGCGACGATTTTCTCGGGCGAGCGAGGTGC
>Ga0209829_10001029_pt1 | contig 23641 bp, 6 predicted proteins | sample C_140205_EF_Meta_FD_187311 | JGI IMG/M metagenome (GOLD analysis project Ga0209829, IMG submission 187311) | Freshwater microbial communities from Lake Croche, Canada to study carbon cycling - C_140205_EF_MetaG (SPAdes) (version 2) | ecosystem: Environmental > Aquatic > Freshwater > Lake... | reverse complement strand
TCTGGCGGCCCAGGCGTTTGGCAGGCAGGCGAAGGATTTTCGGAAGTCGGTGTATCGAGCCGACCTCTATCCGAAGGTTCTCATTCGGCCGATCTGCGTTGGCTGTGGCACGTCGATGATCCTTGGCCGCTCGATTGGCAAGTATCAGAGTTTTGTCTGCCACAACGCCATCCACGGCATCAGGGGCTGCAAGAACCGGGGCTACAAGTCTGCACGGATTATCGACGACGCCGTGCTCAGTGCGGTGGCGGCCGAAATCTTCAGTGAACGCTTTATCGCCGCCCTGACGACGGATGTGAACGTGATCCTTGCCGCCGCCGCCAAGCGGCCGGTGGGCACCACCAAGAAGCTCGAGCAGGAGATTGCCAACCGGGAACGGCAGATTGCCCGACTGACGGCAAGGCTCGACACGGTGGGCGATGCCGGTGGCCTCGACGCGATCTTCGACAAGGTCGCGGATATGGACCGGGAACTGAAGGCCAAGCGGGAGGAACTGGCGGAGCAGCAGCGGCTGAACCGACGGCCACCCGTGAAGCGGGTCAAGGAGAAGGACGTGACTGCGGCACTCGCGCAGCTGCGAGCCCTTCTTCAGTCAGACGTTGGACTGGCGGCACCGGTGCTCAAGGAACTCATCGGAGACGTCGTGATCGAGTCCCGTATCGTGGAGGGCGAGGCGAAGCCGCAGATGTTCGCCCGATTCACGATCAACGCCCTGCCGGCGCTTGCGGCGATTGGCCGTGGCACGGTCGTGGATCCCGATGGCTCATCCGTCGCGGCCTGTTGCTCGATCCTCGCCAGCCCGAACGCGGTGCCGGCAAGAGCGGCAGGCCTCACCGGGGCGATCGTTCCACTCACCTACGACCGCAGGGCGGCCGCACAAAAGCCGCTGAAAACCTTGCCCAAGAGTTGATTCCGTAAGAAAAGTAGGGTAGTTTTTCTTACATGGCAGGTCGTCACAAGTCGCCGGAGGCTCTCGACGCAAGAATCCTCGCCGCCCTACGGCGTCGAGGCCGGGGGTGCGTCGTGGTGCCGTCGGATTTTCTTGATCTCGGCAGCCGAAGGGCCATTGATGTCGCCCTGCACAGGCTTGTTCGTGCGGGATCGATCCGCCGGCTGGCCCGGGGGGTCTATGACTTTCCCAAGGAACATCCGCAGCTCGGTCCGCTCTCGCCGCCGCCAGATACGGTGGCGAGAGCGATCGCCGGCCGTGACCGCGTCCGCCTGCAACCCGCGGGCGCGTATGCCGCCAACGCGCTCGGCCTCACGGAGCAGGTGCCGGCGAAGGTGGTGTTTCTCACTGACGGTCCCAGTCGCACCGTCATCGTCGGCGGCACGACGATCCAACTGCGGCGCACGACTCCGCGCAACATGGAACCCTCCGGACGGCTCAGCGGCCTTCTGATTCAAGCGTTTCGTGAACTCGGCCGCGAGCACGTGACGCCCGAGCGGCGCGCCTATCTGAAGCGAACGCTTCCTGCTGTGGAACGGCGGAAACTGCTCGATGATCTTCGTCTGGCGCCAACGTGGATGCACCCTATCTTCCACGAACTCGCGGAGGGCAGGCCATGAGGCTCGCATTCCTGGAACTTCCGAACGAAGAACGCCGGCTCTACTTCGAGCAGGCGGCCGCCAGGCGAGGCCTGTCCGCCGTCGTCTTGGAAAAGGATTTCTGGGTCTGCTGGCTGCTGGGCGTGCTCTTTCGTTCGGAGTTCCGCGACAGCCTCGTCTTCAAGGGAGGCACCTCGCTCTCGAAAGTTTTCGGGGCCATCGACCGGTTTTCCGAGGATATTGATCTGTCGGTTTCCCCGTCGCTTCTCGGACTCCCTGAAGCCGGCACGAGCCGAAACCAAGCCGACAAGTGGATGATCCTCGCTGAGTCGGCCTGCGCCGAGGCTGTGCAGGAGCAGTTTCAGCCGGCTCTCGAAGCCGAGGCGGAAGGCGTTCTTGGCCAACCTGAGCGCGGGTCCTGGTTCGAGTTCGCAGCCGACGCGACCAGCGGTTCGCCGAATCTGCTCTTCCAATACCCATCTCACCAGCCGACTGGATTCGAGTACCTGCGACGTACCGTGAAACTCGAGTTCGGCTCCCTGACGGACCAGCAGCCGGTCGGGCGCCATACCATCACGCCGTGGCTCGTCGACGCCCTTCCCGCCGCGATCCCCGACTGGCAATGCGACGTCGTCGCACTGGGCCTCGACCGGACGTTCTGGGAGAAGGCGACGATCCTGCACGCAGAGCATCACCGTCCTGTCGGCAAGCCAACGCCCGACCGGTTCTCGCGTCACTATGCCGACGTGGCGGCCCTTGCTCGTCACCCCGCGACGGATCGCGCCATCGCAGATCTCGACACCTGCGAGCGAGTCGTGGGCTGGAAGCGGCTGTTCTTTGGTAGTGCGTGGGCGAGCTACGACACCGCACGCCCCGGCTCATTTCGCCTGCTGCCCAGCGATGAGCGGCTGCCGCCACTGCGTCGCGACTTCGCCGCGATGCGAGACATGTACCTCACTGAGCCCCCGTCCTTCGATGAGGTGCTCGAGACACTGTCGGACCTGGAACGCAGGCTCAACGAGTCCGGCACCGCTTGACGGGTGGCCAGCAACAACCGCTGTGGGGCAATGATCCAACCGTCACCATGTGGGAGTTCTCAAGAGTCGTGAGCCGAATATGGGAGCCCTTCTGCCGCGTGACATGGTATCCGAGCGACTTCAGAGCCGCCGCCAACGACGCACCGGACAGGTCTTGAGGCAACCTCATGGCGCCAGAATCTCGTCGCGCACGAAGTGCAGTCGGATGATTTTCGGGACGTGCCCTTCTTCGAAGTGACACTCCACGGCATCCCGTACGGCGGCCCTGACCGACTCGAGCGTATCGCCCTCGGTGAAGATCGACTCGCCGACCGCCTTGGCGGTGAAGCCGCCCTCGGCCGCTTCTTCTACAACAAAAACGATCTCGACCACGGCCACGTGTCCGTAAACAGACCGGTCACTCAACACATGTGGTGAATCCACGATGCTCGACCAGCAATGTCGGGGCGACCCCCGACGTGCGTTCCCTGACGAGGCAGCACATTCGCAAAACGCCCGAGAAATCCGCCGGTCTCTGCCCATACCCATTCCCGTTCCAGATCTGGTTCGACGGGGATGCGGTGCGGTCACGGTCAGCGTCTCGGCGTAATAGCGGACGCAGCTGACGGGGGTGGGGCTCGTGCCCACACCCCTGCTCCACCCCGGAGGCAATTCAATCGCCTCCGAGGTGTTTACCCATGTTTCGTTTCAACAATGATGCCGGCAGCGCCGGCGATGATTCTTCCAATTCCTCTAGCTCCAAGATCCCTGGTTCCAGCCACGACGCTCCTTCACCTAGCCGCCGAGGGCGGGTTCGAAGCGCCGACTTCGGAATGCCCGAACGGAGCGGGCTTCTCGACCTGGCCCGCACCTATCTCGAGGCTCAGAACCGGCTCTGGCCCGAACTCGCCGGCACGACGGCTGTACCGGCACCCGTCGCCGCAACGATCGCGGCGATGGCTGACGACTTCGAGAAACGTTTCAGGCAACAGCACGCCGAAACGTTCCGGCCAGGTGATATGCCGAAGGTCTGGACTGACCTTGGGATCGCCTACCTGCGATTCAGCGACGAGAACTCCAACCCGCGGTCGCTCGACCAGCAGCTTCTCAACGTCTTGAATCGTGCCCGGCGGGATGGCGTCTTCGTGCCCTGGTGTTTCGTCCTCGCCGATGCCGCCGTCAGCGGCACGCTCGCCTGCCGACGCGGGTACATGATCGCCAAGACGATCGTCGCGCGGCGTGACTTGTTCGGAGTGTCGTGGTTCCTGATCGACGAACTCTCACGCATGAGCCGCAACACGATCGAGTCGTTGCAGCATGGGGAACTCGCCGAATCGAACGGTGTCCGGGTTGTCGGCGCCAGCGATGGCTACGACAGCGCCAACTCGCAATCCTCGCTTCTCCTGCCGGTTCTCGGCTCGATGAACGAAGCGTTCATCACTCAGTTGAGATCCAAGGTGAAGCGTGGCATGGACGACGCGTTTCGACGTGGCGACAACATCCAGCCACCCGGCGTGGGCTACCGGCTCGTGGAGGTGAAAGATGCCAACGGCAACCTCGTGATCACCCACAAAAACACGATCGAAAAAGCCGTTGAGATCGACCCCGAGGCGGCCGAATGGACGCGGCGGGGTGCTGAGATGATCGCATACGAGGGCAAGAGCGCGATCGACGTGGCGAGGCTCTTCAACGAGCACAAGGTGGGCGGCAAGCAGACCTGGTCCGACTGCCGGGTTCGGCAGCACTACGGCCGCGAGAAGCTCGTCGGCAAAGACGTGCTGCACAAGACCAAGCAGGTCGTCGACCGGCACACGGGCAAAAAGAAGGTCATCCACTTGCCGAAATCGGAGTGGATCTGGCGGGACGTGCCGCACCTGCGAATCCTGTCGGATGAGTTGGCCCAAGCCGTGCAGCGGAAACTCGGCCTCGGCGCCGAATCCTTCGGCCGCAAGGCGAAGGATCGCAAGAGAAAAGTCCACCGCGTGGACCTCTACCCGAAGGTGCTGATTCGGCCGCTCTGCGGCTGCTGCGGCCACCCGATGATCCTCGGCCGGTCAGACGGGAAATACCAGAGCTTCTTCTGCTTCAACGCGACCAACGGCATCAAGGGCTGCACGAACCGGGGCTACAAGTCGGCCCGCATCATCGACGAGGCGGTGCTCAGCAGATTGATGGCGACTCTCTTCACCGACGACTTCATCGCCGACCTGACAGCCGATGTAAACAATCGGCTGGCGTGGATTGCCCGGCAGCCGATTCCATCGACAAAGAAGCTTGAGCAGGAAATCGCCAACGAGGACCGGCAGCTCAAGCGGCTCACCGACCGGCTTGCCAAGCTCGATGACACGCACCTCGATGCGGTGCTCGCCAAGGCGGAGGAGATGGGTCGGCAGCTTGCGGCCAAGCGGGAGCGGCTCAAGGAACTCCAGCGGGCCGGCCGGCGGCCGAAAGTAAAAAGTGTTCGGGAGCAGGACGTCGTCGCCGCGCTCGGGAAGCTTCGCGACCTGCTGCAGGCCGACGTGGGCGTGGCGGCGCAGGTGCTCAAGGCCCTCGTGGGGGACGTGGTCATTGAGACACGCCAGATCGAGGGTCAGGAAAAGCCGCAGATGGTCGCCCGGTTCACGATCAACGCAGTGCCGGCCCTGGCGGTGCTCGATCGTGGCGGGGCGTGTGGATCTGAAGGCAGCTCATGGCCGGTAGCCTGCAGCCAACAACCGGCTGAAAGCACGAATCGGGCGACGACAGAAGAAGTGGTCGTGCCTCTGAATCGAAAATGCCATCGGTCAAGCGGCCACCTCACCGTCATACCACCAGCCGACTCACAGCCGCCGCAGGCGTGACGATGGGCATACCGCGAAACTCGCCGATCCCGAGAAGGTGGGCATCGCCTGAGACGATCGCGTCTGCGCCGCCGGCTAGGGCTGTCGCAAGCACGATGTCGTCATCGGGATCGGCGAGGATTACCGGGCCGATATCAGCGGGGTCAACAAGCTCCACGAGCGCCGCATATCCCTCGAACAGGTCCGCCGCGTCCACACCCTGCTCTGCTAGTTGGGTTGCGAACTTCTTTCGAAACAGCACGTCGTGCAGTTCGCCCAAGAGCGGCAGACTCGAAATGATCCGCACCGTGCCGGCCGCGGCCGCGTCGATCAGTTGCCCTGGTACCCCGCCCCAGATGAGGCCGGATACGACGGTGTTCGTGTCAAGCACCAGCCGCACGTCGCCGCTCCGCACGATACGCCTCGATTTCGGCTTCGATTTCCTCGGCCGTCAGGGGAGGCGTTCCGGTGGCAGATAGCTTCTGCCGCGTCACCTGCATCTTCGCGATGCGGGCCGCCGCGAGCCGTTCGCGGAGGATCGCCTCGATCGATCCGGTTTCAAGCAAGCCTTCGGCCGCAGCCTCCTTGGCGAGGGCGTCGGAAATCGTGATTTGGACGGTAGTCATGGGTGGTTATTCCGAGGTCGCCAGAGATTATACGCAAGAAATGGGGCGGATTGGATACATCACCCCTGCGGCCAGACCCTGCAGAGATGATCCAACCGCCACCATGCGGGAGTTCCTGAATACCGACCGTTGGATCATTCACATCCAAACGTCGCCAATGTTTTCCGTGAGCCGACTCCTAGGGCCGCCGCGTGGGCCGATCCGCAGCGGCCTGGCCTGATTGAGTTTCGCCTCGGAATCCGGCCAGCACAATGTCGGTAACCACCGGGAATCTGTCTGCCGATGCGCCCAATGCTTGACGGAACCCCCGTAATCATTAACCTTTCGGTTCAGTTAGGTTCCGCGCGAATCGCCTGGCGGGGACGTTGACTGGAGTGTGGGTTGGGTCGCCCTCTGAACTCCCACGGCCGTTCAGATTCTGCTGGGAGGTAGTGGCACGCTTTTGACACCGCTATTCCTGCCTCGGCAGGAATAGCGGATGCGAGGGTGATGGAGACGAGCTTGCTAGGTCATGGCCTAGTTCATGGCGGGTCTGCTGCACAGCAAGTCCGATCGAGTTGGTGGTGGTTGGAGAGATGCCTTTGTCTCTCGGTTGCTTCACCGTCTCGATAGGAGATCAGCATGCGCCTTCGTGCTTGGTTTATGCGGCTGGCCACTCGGCTTCGTGCTGCTTGGACAATTAAGCAGTGCTTCCAGAGAAAGCACCAGACGCGGATCACGGCCACCCGGTGGCCCAGCCGCTGGCTCTCCGGCTTCAAGGCCAAGCGGCTCAAACGCCGCCAGTCGCTGCAGCGGTGGCGGCACCAGCTCACAGCCAAGTCGTTCGCGCCGCAGTTCGGCCCGCTCGAGCAGCGAATCGTGATGGCGGCCGACACAGCTTTTGACCGTCAGGCCCCGGTGGCTGCTCCCCTTCAGCCCGCTGCAGACATCCTCTTTGTCGATTCCGCGCTGCCTGATAGCAGTGGGCTCTTCGCCGCACTCTCCTCGGAAACTGCTGCGGAGCATACGCGCGAGGTGATCTCGCTCGATCCCGACCGCGACGCGATCTCCCAGATCACGGCGGCACTCACCGGCCGCAACGATCTGGCTTCGATCCAGATCGTCTCGCACGGCTTTGCTGGCGGGCTGGTGCTCGGCAACGAGACTGTCGATGCGGCGGCGCTCGAGTCCCGCGCCGCGGAAGTCATGGCGTGGTCGGGATCGCTCTCGGCTGACGCCGATATTCTGCTCTACGGCTGCGATGTCGCGGCCGGTCCAGCAGGCGCAGCGTTTATCGACATTCTCGCCGGCCTCACTGGCGCCGACGTTGCCGCTTCGGTTGACGTTACGGGCAACGCCGCGGTCGGCGGCAACTGGATGCTGGAGGCGGCCACGGGGCCGATCGCGGCCGTAATGCCCACGGCGGCATTCGACGGCTACGGTTCGACGCTGCAGGTGTTAGTCCGCGCCGACGCAAGAACGAAAAATTTTTCCACGCCCGTTGCCGCGCCCGAGATTTTCAAATTCGACACGGGCTGGTGGCCGGAGAACAACCACGAGATTCGGGGGAACGGTGGTGCCGCCACGCTCGATTTCTCGGCAACCACGCTGCCGTTGACCGTTCAGTTGGTGGGAACGGGAAGCAACGCGGCTATCAAAGTCCTTCCGACGGCCGGTGGCGTAGGACAAAAGTTGATCACTGCGGTTGGAGGAGCCTTTACTGTCAAATCCAACCGGAGCAAGGATCTGCTGCTTGATCTGAGCAATCAGACGCAAAAATTGAAAATCGAGGTTGGCCCAGGTGGCAAAACAACGGTCACGCTGAGTGATGCCCCGGCGGGCCAAGGGCCGCTCGTGGTGGTCGATGGAGTCACCAACATCCTTGGAGGCAGCGGGGACGACACCATTCGCTTCCTGCAGGGGGCCACGCTCAAAGGCTGGGTCGACGGCGGTGGCGGAAACAACATGCTCGACTACTCGAGCATCCCCAGCACGCTGACCCGTCTCTCCACTGGCTACTCAGTCAATCTCAGCAAGGCAAAAGTTGGGACAATCCCAACGCCTGCCCCGGCCAACCAAATCTACTCCACCGACACCCTTCCCCTGGGAGGTGTGGCCCGAATCAGCGTGGTGACAGGCTCGGGCAAAATCGACACCCTCACCGGTGGAATTGCTGGTGGAATCGCCACAGTCACACTTCAAGGCGGCCTTGGTGACGACAAACTCCGAGGCAACAACGAATCCGCGACGCTCGAAGGCGGTCTCGGGAGCGACACGTACATCTTTCTCAATGAGGATTTTGAACGATACACATCCAACGGCACCGCCAGGCAAACGATTACCGAGAAGTCCAACCCAACCGACGCCGAGTTTGCCAAGTGGAAGGCCAACATCGACGTGCTCGATCTTTCGAAGCTCACGAGCAAGTTACCTGCAGACTCGACCAACCCGGCGTATCTGATCTCGGCGACGATCGACGGCTTGCAGGTCAGTCAGCAGCGTACGGGGGCCTCCAACACTTCCATCAATCTCTTCAGTTCTTCCGTGAAGGGACTGGAAAAGATTCTCTCCCCCTCCTCCACAGCACTCACGACATACTCCTTCAGCAACGGCTGGGGAAATCTTGCAATCGAGGGCCTCGAGCCTGCGATGGCAACCCTCGACTTTTCGCGGGTTACCACCGACCTCCTCTTTGAAATTGGAAAAAACCCAATCGGCAGCGCTCCGGTGAGCCTCACTGTCAGCGAGGCGGTGTCGGACGGCAAAGGCGGTTGGAAGGCGAAGGTCGGCGGCGACAGACTCACGGTGACGTCCTCGCCTGGAATCCCCCGACAAAACCTCTGCCGAGACCTTACCGGCGGCTTGGGAAATAATCACTACAAGTTCATCGATCATTATTCGATCGCTGGCGACCTGAAACAAGCCGCTGGCCAACTGCCGGGCCGACAGAATACGCTCGATTACTCTGACTATAAGTCCAACGCGACCAACCTCAGGGACGCGGGCGTCACGACCTCCCTCTCCAGCGTGACGACTCCTCCCCCGCTGGTCCGACCGCCGGTGAGCCAGGCCTTCACAGCCCCTGGCATACCGACAGCTTTCAAGATGATCAGCGCTGACGCGTACAAACGCGACCCTACTGACAACGCCAGCACGGTCTATGACGGTAAGGTAACGCTCGACTGGAAGGCCCCTACCGGCTCCGTGGCTGTAAGTGAATATCTCGTCGAGTTCTCCAAAGACAATGAAAAGAATTGGCAGCGCTACGCCACGCCCGATGCGAACAAACTGGCGACGACGCTGACCATCCAGCCGCTCGAAGTCGATTCTTCATACGCGTTCCGAGTCTCCGCGGTGGCCGCCGGTGGCATCGTTGGATTGCCGACGGAAAGTACGACAGCGTTCGTGTCATCGCCTGCGGGCGCAACGAAGCCGAACCCCGTTGCCGCAACGCCGACAGCCCAACCCGCCATAGCTCCTGCCGTACCTGCCCCAGCCATTTCCGTTGCGTTGGGAGCCAATCTCTTTGCAGATCCGGTGAAGGGCAATGATCCCCTTCAGCCGCCGAACGATGTCTCACCAGCCGTTGTGCCCGCGCAAGAACGCTGGACGTTCACCTCCAACATGCTTAAGGGTTCCATCAATTTTGGAGGCTCACTTGGGGGCCCCGAAAAGACCCTGACCTACGACGTTTCGCGTTACGACACCATGCAAACATCCTATGAACAGCAGTTCAAGGAGCTTACAGCCGGGGTTCTTGGTCGTAGTGATTTTAAGGTCGAGCTTGGAATTATAAAGACCGGAACAGCAGCGGATTCGGCAGTTCAGTCACTCATTTGGTCTGTCACATTCGCCGCGCCAGGCGCAGTTGACCAGCAGAAGTTTACCGCTCTGCAAAATGTGTTTAAAGACGGCCAAATACCGTGGGCTCCTACCGATACATGGGCAGCTTCAAATGACCTCTTCGAGAAGATTCGGACGAACAAACAAGGCCCGGCAGAGGGCGCATACCTGGCTCAGCTTCGCGAACTTCTTGCAAGGACCAACTCTGGCACAACTGCCACAGGCATCAAGCTTGAACACGGCACGAGAGACGCCGGTCTAAAGGTAATTTCATTTACGGTTACCTATAGGCCCGGACCGACAACTTCAGAAGATGCACCACCATACTCGGCACTTTTTCCTTATCGTGACGAGTTTGCGGACAACTTCCTCGGAATCTTTAACCTCGGGGAAGACAAAGCCCTCGTTAGGCAAGGTTCTGAGCCAGTGCTAGTCCAGGGGGATAGTGGCGCGTTTTCACAGACGCTCACGTTGGGAGTCCCTGGGCAAACAGTCATATCCAGAGACAATTTTAGATCGAAGGTCGTACTTTCGCTCAGGGACGCAACGGCAGTCGCACCGGCGGCTGCTCCAGAGTTTGCCAGCCAGACTCATCCTGGGCGGGTGGCTGTCGATACGATCGCCGACGTCTCCACTACCGCCAAGGACGGCAACTTCGCATTGGCTTTTGAATTTGATGCTCAGGATGGGCGTCGGATCGGCCTGACCACAGCCGATATCCCTCGGAACGCGGCACCGGGAACTCTCGAGAAGGCGATACAAGCAGCTGTCGACGAGGCCGTCGGTCCGCAGGTCATTCCGGAGACTGGTATCGGGGGTCTGACGCCAAAGAGAGGCGTCTCGCTTCTGAACAAGGGCGTGATCGACGCCGAGCCGGTGGTCACGGTCTCCCGCGGCGATGGGTCGACGGAGTTTCCCTGGCGAATCGCGTTTGCCAATATGGGGCAGGTCTCCTGGCATGCAGCAACCGCCCAGCAAGACGATATTTCCCTCCCTGTGAATGCCGGAGTGCCGGCGATTATTCAGGCTGGGAAAACAACCAGCGTGGCCGGGACGGTCGCAGGAATTACCCGAGTCATCGGGTCGAGCAAAGCCGATACGATCCGCGGCGTTGCCAGCGAATCGAAGCAGCTTTTTTCGTTCACAAGTCTCACGGCTGGTGGATATCGTCTCAACACGAAGTCACTTACCGTCGCCGATGCACAAGCGGTCGATGTCGTGAACGGTCTTCGCCGTAGGCAGGCTGTGCTCTACAGCGTGGAGAGTACCACCGCAGGCGTTCCCTATCCCGAAGGGAGCGAGATCGGCGGACTGAAGTCTGGCAGGATCTACTTCATCAACACGAGCTTGGTACCGAATCCTGTCGCGCAATCTCCGGCTACCGTTCCCGTCGTCAGCTTCTACGAGACGCCCGACTTTTCGATCTCAAAATTGTCATCGCTCTCCGACAGTGGGATTCGGCTCACTCTCCCCACGGCTGGCGTTGACGCCGTGAGGCATGTCTTCAGGGAAGTGTTTACGATCGATGGTGGCAGCGGTGATGACAGGATCACCGCTGCCTATGATGCCCTGGCCGACGGGCAGACGCGGGCGAATTATCTGGTTGGATCCGCGGGGAACGACCGGATCATTGGCGGCCTGGATGCCGATTACATCGATGGTGGCGCGGGCGACGATTTTCTCGTGGCCGATGCCAAGCCCCCCGTGTCCAGGAACACGCCCACTGTGCCCAAGTGGATCGACACGGTCAGAGGCGGCGCTGGTGCCGACACAGTGCTCGGTACATCGACGGGGGATATCCTCCTGGGAGACGCGGGCAACGACACGATCATTCCGGGGGAGAGCGGCAATCAGTTTCTACAGGGGGGTGATGGAAACGATTCGCTCGTGATCGGCAACCGCGGCTCGGCCACCGACTATCACACTCTGGCGGGCGGCGACGGCAATGACACCTACAAGCTGACAGGCTCATGGGGCATGGCAGCGATCCGAGAAACCGCCCGTAACGGCAGCGCCGACACCATCGATCTGTCGAGTTCCACGCAGAATTATGTCCACATCCTCAGCAATGGGTCGCTCTACTCAACCGCTGGCGTGCTTCAAAACGGCACCGTGACGATGGATGCTGCGGCCACGGCCGCAGGTGTCAAGAATATTCCGCTGGGAACAAACACAGACTTGCTGACCGGAACCACCGGATCGTTTGGCCAGGTGCTGACGCAGTGGGGATTTGGCCTCCACCAGGCTGCCACCGGAGCAGCGAGTGAAGTCGCCATCAACGAGGCTGGAAACGCAACTGTCACCGGGTCCTCCCAGCCTGCCGTCATCACGGCATTCGCCGGATCAGAATCGACCCGAGCCAACGGACAGAAGTTCGATAAGCTCGACTTCCAACTACGGCTCGATCGGGGTACCGGCACGACTGTCTACGGTGTGACTCTCAGCGATCCGACCCTCAACGACGGCGTTTATCGTATTCCCGAAGCGCGGCAGGCCGAAATGCTGCGGGCCGTCCTCGCCGCGGCTGGGGTGACGCATGCCGCCGTCCCGGTATGGACATCGACTCTGAAGTACAATCCCGTTCCTATGGCGGATAATACCGCTTACGAAACCGCCGTTGCTGAATACAAAGGCCGTCTCACACCCTGGCTCGCGGAACAGAACACCGCGCTCAAGGACAAGACAGGCCTGGAGATATCGCTCGACCCCAATCTCTTATCATTACCAACGTTTGACCCGGCCTCCTATGAAGGCAAGACGTTACCCAACCGAGCGGTTCTCCTGCAGATCAAGCTCTGGCCGCTGTTGCAGCAAGACAAACTCGGCCAGACGTTTTCAGTCGCAGCGCCAGCGCTCGAATTCACCGTGCGCGGCAGCAACGCCGTGGCTACCGGGGGGACTGACAAGGGAGGCCTGTTCGGTTCGAGTAGCTTCAACTTCCGCAATATCGAGAAGCTCGACCTCGGCGCGGGAGCGCAGACGTTTGTCTTGGGCAATGACTACTGGGGAACCGACGGGCTTGAAGAACGGTTGAATAAGGCAGGCCAGGCCATTCCCCTCCTCGACACGATCGCCCGACAATTCACACCAGAACTGATAGTCGACACCAGCAAGTCATACGCCAAAGATGCTCCCCTTACTCTTGACTTTCGGGCCGTCACAAATGAACTTCGATTTACTTTCAGCCCCAATACAAAAATTGACGTCGCTACAAATAGACGCGTATTGGATCCCGATTCAGTAACACTCACCGTCACGACGGTGACCGATTTGACAGTGCCGGTCATCGGACTTGGTCCGGTACTGCAGGGGAAGCCGATCGTCTTCACCCACATCGGTAAAAATACCGTCCTCTACGGCGGCCGTGGGGGTAATAATACCTTTTACTTTGATCGTAACGCGGTCTATCAAGGCGAACTGATCGGCGGTGACTGGGTGCTCCCAGTTCTGGGCGGGATACCTCTAAGAACGTCAAAAAATAACTTTAGTTATGCTGACTTCGCGTTTCCGTTTGTGAACGAAAACGGTCTCAAGAATATTGGAGAGAATTACACGGCCAAGGAGCAACTTGCACAGTTTGCCATGGGGAATCTGCTCCCGGCAACGGTCGATAAGATCCTGCCGCGACAGACGACCGGTCTAGCGGGCAGAGTCGTAATCAAGCCATTCAACCTTGGGAAGACTGTTGTCCGCAGCGGCGCAGACGTCGTCCGAGGCTCTGATTTTTTTCTGGATACGTCTCCACTTGACCCAAGACAAGGTAAAGCTGCGCAGGTTTACCAGCGTTTCATCGCATCACAATTCTCCGGCAAGGACACGATCAGCGTCGGCGGCAACCCGTTTTCCATTGCCCCAGGCCTCCATCTGCTGATGGGTGGATCAGGCGCTGACACCTATCAATTCAACACGCAGCTATGGGGCGCCGCCCTCGTCGTCGATGATGCCTTCAGCCTATCGATCGGCACGGGATTCGGGCCGGCTGATGCCGCAATTAATAGGCTTTTGCCAAAAGATACGCTGGATTTCTCGAACGTCTTTCAAGACCTCTACGTCACAGTCTTCTCCGTCGGTCTTGACGACATCGCCGCACTGAATAAGTACGCTGGTTCGCGGCAGATTCCGAATTTCGGCGTTGATGTCGGCGTGAGCGTCACGCTTGTCACCGGATTCGATCCATTCGACAAGTCGTCGCCGGCAAATCTTTACGGGCCTGATGGAAAATTCCGCTGGACAAACCTTCTGAGTGCCGACATCAGCGGATTCGGGCTCGGTGATCTCAATATCGCTATCGGCATCGGTATCGAAAATGTTGTTGGTGGCCGCGGCAACAATACGTTTACATTCTACGACGGTGGTCATCTTGGGGGCACGATCAAGGCTGGATTCGGCGGAACGGTGTCGCTCAACTACGAGCAATACGTGCAGAACACGCTCAATCCCTCAAACCCGGCGCAGCTTGACCTGACGAACTCCTCGTTCACGGATGACGTCGAGGGCTTCATAGCGGGGGGGGCGATCGCCGACTGGGCGGAAGGCGCACTGAGCTTTACGGGCCTTGAATATCTCCGGGGTAGAGGCACCGGCTTCTATCGGTTTGCTCGCACGCTGGCAGGCTCCGGCGGTGAGGTGGTCGGGTCGTCACTGGGCGACACGCTTACCGGCGGACAGCCCGACAGTCTCATCATTGGCGGCGGAGGCGGCGACACGATCGACGGTGGCGGGACCAACGATTCCGTGAGGGATGGCAACGACGTTCTCATCGGTGGGTTCCGGGGAACGGCTTCGGCGGTCGCGGCTGAAGACCCTGGCAACGACACGCTCACCGGACACGATGGCGGCGGCCTCTTCATCGCCGGAGCCGGCAGCGACACGATCGTGGGAGGCGGGAATCTCGCGGACGAGCTTTATGCACCAGACATCTACGTTCCAGACACAGCCAGACCGCTGGTCGTGAGCGCAGCCGGAAACCTAGACGACTCGAACAAAGAGACGATCCGGATCGCTTTGGGGCTCTCGGGATCTGATACCGATACGATCGATGGCATAGAGGAGATCAGCCTCGCTTCATCGGTCAATCTCAACCAGTTTAAGACGCCGAGCGTGGTCACTGGCAGCATCCAGCCCGACAACATGCTGGTGTCGAGGCCGAAAAACGCGCTGTTCCTGTTGCGCGATGATCAGAAGCAGATCGTCACGCTCAATCCACAAGGTCTAACGCCGGGCAGTGCGTATGAGATCTACGCAGATGCGATCGATGTGCTCAATTTCAAGGGTACGGGAGGTACGGTTGGGGCATACGTTGATAAATCTGGTGACACGCCCTCTAAGCAGACGGTGACATTCGGCGATTCAAACAGTCCCCTGCTCACGCTCACGGTGCACGGCTACCGAAAGCTGACCGATGCAGATGTCGTTTTGACGAGTGGACCAAACCTGACTGCATCGGCCGCGAACCCGGCCGGGTTGGTCGGCAGCACACTCCCACTGGGGGCTCTGGATCAGAATAGCCCCGAGGGAAAGGTCGCCGCCGAGGCGATCGCTCGCTGGCAACATGGCTCGCCGAGCGACGCCGCCAAGATCCAGAGCCAATTGGCGCTGGTTGACATTCAGGTTGTCGACTTCGGCCCCGACAGCGAGACGCTCGCACAGACACTGGGAAACACCATCTACCTGGATGACAACGCCGCCGGCTGGGGCTGGTATGTGGATCCCACGCCGTCTGCCGACGGCGACACGATCACGGGCTACGACCTGCTGACTGTCTTGATGCACGAGGACGGCCATGCCCTCGGAATTTCCCACACCACGACTGAATCGGTGGCAGTCAAGTCGCTGATGGATTCAGCGCTCGCCCCGGCCACCCGCTTGAGCATCACGAGCGACGCGGCCGCAGCGGCGACGTTCACCGCTACCAGCGGCAATCTGGTCGAGGCCCTCTCCGATCAGGAGAAAATGTCAGCCGGCCTGACAGACCTGCAGACCTGGTCCGGCGGCTTCTCTGCCAAGGTGCAAAACGCCCTCGGCGGCCTCAAGATCCCGTTTGTGGGCGGGGCAACCCAGCAGAAGCTCAACAGCGTGCTCTCCGGCCTCACGACCGACATCAACACCGCCTTCCAGGCAGAGATCGGCCGCATCGCGAGCGTCTTCACGGGGAAGACAGGCGTCACCTCTGCCGATCTCCTGGCGCTCGATACTGTCAGCGAGGCGCCGTCGCACCGGCCGACTGAGTTTCAGGCCAATTTCAACATCGTTCAGCGAACGTGGTCGCTGGAACTGAGCCTCGAGACCCTCAAGGATCTGGGGCTCGACCTGACGGGATTCGCGGACTTAAAGCAGTCGGAGCCGATCAAGCTCACGCTCGCCCTCGACCTGGGCTTTACGTTTGGCATCGACGCCGCCACCGGTGAGTTTTTTGTCGAGAACCCGGCGCTGACGGCCAAGCTCGCGCTCGACCACGACAATCCGCTCGATCTCTCCCTCGCCGTCGGCCCACTGGCCATCGGCATCGTCGGAGGAACGTTCAATTTCCAGGCAGGGATCGTGTTTCCCACGAGTGGCCGGTTCAACACCCAAGACCTCTCGACGCTCACGATCGGCTCCCCCTACTTTGATCCGCAGAGCAACTACAAGCTGGATCTGCCAATAAAACTCCAGGGGGCCCTGGCCGGCATCGGCGACGGCACGATCGGCCGGCTCTATGGCTCCTACAACCAGCCGGGCGACGCCCCGGTGCCGTCCGGAAATCTGACGGCAAGTGACTTCTTCACGAAGATCATTCCGCAGACGCTCAACTTCGAAGGCGACAACTTCGACAAACTGCTCAACCTCAAGAACATCTCGCTTGATGCGGCGCTCGAGGGGGTGAAGGACACGCTCCGGTCGGCCATCGCCGAGGACGGTGCCGCCTATACGAAGCTGCCGTTTGTCAACAAGAGCGCCGTCGAACTGCTCGGAGACAACTCGACCAACATTGTCCAGCAGATCATCGACGGAATCAGCACCGTTCAGGAAAACCTCAAGGACATCAACCATTTCGAGATTGATCTCAACAAGAAGCTCAACGAGGTCTTGAAGCTCAACCTCGACCTGGAGACGTTTGAAGGCGTCGTCTTCGATCTCGACGCCGCCTACAACAATCTGGTCGCGATCTCCAGCCAGCTCAGTGGCCGATCGACCAACGACGACATCGCCGTAGCACTGGCCGAGAAATACCACGAGGCGGCCCTTGTGAGCCTGCGGGCCGACCGCGACATCGCGGCCACCGCCAGCCGGCTCAAGGCCGTTGACTCGAGCCTCGGCGACCGTTCCACCGATCTCGAGATCGCCCAGATACTGGTCGCCCAGTCGCCCGACCTCACGGCGGCTTACAACGGACTCGTGGCTGACCGGAATGCCGTCAAGGCCGTGCCGGCGTTTGCAGATGCCTGGTCACAGCTCACCGGCCGCGGCTTTACCGCCGACTCGACAGCCTCTGGCATCGAGACCTTCTACGACACGTCTTCCCAACAACTCCAGGCGGAGGACGACCGGGCCACGATCATCGCGGCCGGCACGATCGACGAGGAGAACGTACCGGACGACGTGGAGTTGGCCCGGACGTCACTGGTGACGATGGGGCTGAGCCCCGAAGCCACCTCCGAAGAGATCGCCGCCCGCTTCGACCGTTCTGCAGATATCGCCGCTGCTCAAGGTGCGCTGACGACCGTGCAGGAGAATCCCGACCTTGCGGCGGCAGTCACCAGGCTCAAGGTCTTCACGCTCTCGGCTGACTCGAGCGACCTTGACATCGCCACCGCCGTGGTCGGGGCAGACGCTCTCAAGATCGTCACGAGCGACCGCGACGTGCTCGCCGCCTACACCAAGAACACGATCCGGGGGCAACTCGAGGCCCAGCCCGGCATCGCCTCGGCCAAGGTGACCGGCGGCTCGGGCACCGCCGCCGATCCGTGGATCATCCAATACTCTTTCAAGGCAGAGGTCACCGCCGCCGCGCTGGTCGCCAACGGCACAAACCTCCATCTTGGGCCGCAGACTCCTGGTTCCGGCTACCAGTACCAGCAAACGCTCTCCATCGACGGCCAGTTCCAGCTCCAATTCGGTGAAACATCGCTGTCGCTGACGAGCGCTGCCACGATTCGCGACGTCGCGGCGGCGTTTGGCAGCACGGCGACGGTCTCGGGGGGCGACGGCACGCGGGCCAAGCCGTGGCTGATCAACACAAGCGTGGCCGGCGACGCGGCCGGCGCGGTGATCTCCTCGCCCGGCAGCAATGTGCGTGTCGGTGCCCAAGCGCTCATGAGCCGCACCTACCGGCAGGTGATCACGTTCCTCGACCCCACCCTGGCGCGTTTCCAGGTCGGCTACGAGGGCACGGCACTTGGCACGAAGGAATCGACGGCCGGCAATGCGGCCACATCGATCGCCACCGCATCGATCACCACGGCCCTGCGGAAATCGCTTGAGTCCCTCGGCGATGTCGGCACCGCCACCGTCACGCCCGGCGCCCCTGGCTCAAACACCTACACCGTCGAGTTCACCACGGGCGATTTCCGTGAGCTCCCCACCGCCGGCTTGGCTACCACGACGGAGGGGGTCGAGGTCGGTCCACTCGCGGTCGTCTCCACCAACTACCGAATGTCGGTCTCTGTTGCCGACGCGTTCACGCTCCGGCTTGGCGCAGACGGCAGGCCGCTGACCGTGCTCATCGACAAGGCAGCCGTCTCGGGTGCCGACGAGGCCCTGACAAGGCTTGGGGCGCAGGGCCTCACGGCGCAGGCGACCGACGCCCAGATCGCCCAGTCGCTCTTCACCACCGCCGACACCGCGGCCTTCGCCGCGGCACAGGTCGACCGCGACCGCGTAGCCCACTACGACTCGATCAAGCCGGTCAACCTGGAATACAAGGACTCTGTCCTCGATTTCCAGATGAACCTTGCCAAAGCGTTCACTGGCAATGTCGACCTGAAGTTTAACCTCGATGACCTGCCGGGCCTGGGAAGCAGCCTCTCCGGCGATGCGTTCGGACTCGATCTCACGACCAACGGCAAGGCCTTCATCGACGCCGACATGGTGTTTGATCTCGACTTCTCATTCGACCTGAAGCAGCTCGGCGATCCGAAGTTTGTCGTCCGCGATAGCAGCTCCATCACGTTCAACAAGCTCAAGATCGAAACCCTCGAACCGATCGACATTACAGGCTCGCTGATCGTGGGTGGCAAGGAAGTGGCGACGCTCGCCGTCGTCGGGGCCACGATCTCCACCGACCTCACCGGCACGATCTCACTCAATCCCGATCAGACCGACCATCAGTATCTCTCCGGCGAATTGGCTGCCGACAAGTCGCTGTGGAATGTCGACCTCAACGGCTTTGTGGTCGCCGACCTGCCGCTGTTCTTCCCCAGCAAGGCGGCGCCATTGGGAGGCTCGGCTACCGACGACAACGGCGACGGTGTCCCGGATAACGTCCTCCATGTCGACGGCACCTTCCGCGGCCAGAACGATTACGACCTCAACTTCGCCACCCCGAAGTTCGGTGCCAAGCTCCTCGGCGACCTGTTCGGGCTGCTTAACGATCCGCAGACGGTCCTCTCCGGCCTGGAGGGAATCTTTGGCGACATCGGCAAGCAGATCGCTGCCAACATCAATAGTCTCCAGCTACCGATGGTGGGCGACAGCCTCAAGGATTCCGACAAGTTTGTCGACGACCTGCGGGACAAGCTCCTCGGCGGGAAAAATGCGACAGGCCAATACTGGCTCGGCGACACCATGCCGACCACGAAAGAAGGCTACCCCGACACGCTCGGCGGCTATCTGCAAAGGGCGATCGACCGGAATGAAAAGGTCTTCGACGGGATCATCGACAAGCTGCGGGGTGAGATTTATTCCCATCTCGGCGATCTGCTGAAGGTGCCTGTCACCGTGGGCGGCAAACCGCTGATGTTTGACAACGGCACGCCCGGCGACCGGACGGATGACGTCCCCCGCTACTTTGATTCCCAGACCGGAAACGAGGTGTTTGAGGTTGATCCGCTCACCGACAAGCGGGTGAAGATGACAGAGACCGCGACTGTCAAGATGGCCATGGATCCCAATACTGGCACCGAGCAGTACGACACCGAAGGCAACATCCTCTATCGCAAGGTCCTGGGGGCCGACGATGTGCAACTGGCCGCCGATGCCGACGGGATCCGCTTCAATCTGCTGCTCGCCGGCGACGTCTTCAACAAGCTCGTGCCGCTCGACTTCGCCGCCGCCTTTCCGGGCTTTGCCCTGCAGAGCAAGTCGACGATCAACTTCCGCATGAATTATGCCCTTGGCCTGGGCTTCGGCTTCAGTGCCTCCGCCGGCATCTATGTCGACACCTCCGGCGTGTCTGGCAGCGGCGAGGAGCTGGTGCTGAAAATGACGGCCTCGATCGCCGACGGCAGCAGGCTCGACGCGCAACTGGCCTTTCTCAAGGCCAGCCTGACATCGCTGGCAGACATAGACGGCGACAGCAAGCTGGAAGGGAAATTCTCAGTTGACCTGCGGGATGCCGGTGGCGACGGCAAGTGGACTGTCTTCAATCCCTTCGCCGCGGCCGGGCTGAAGACCGAGAAGCTGATCGCGGTGGCCAGACTGACGGCACTGGCAAATGTCGACCTCGACGCCACGCTCAAGGCCGACGTCGGCTCGAGCGCGATCACGCTGCCGGAATTCACGGCCAAGATCCACTACGACCAGACGTTCGCCGACGTCACGATCTCTTCCGCCGGTGGCAACACGTTTAACTTCGGCGACAGCGCGGTCATCACGCTCGAAAACGTCACAGTCGATGTCAACAGTGTGTTGGACGGGTTCCTTGGGCCGATCGTCAAAAACATCAAGCCGATCCTCGGGCCAGACAGCACGCTCAGCAAGATCGTCTCCACGCTCACGAAGCAGATCGACATCGGCATCGCGAAGTTCAGCCTGCTCGACATCGCCGGCAAGGTGATGAAGCCGGTCGACTACCAGAAGGCACTCAAGGCAATCGACTCGATCAAGGAGTTTTCCAAGTTCGTGGGATTGGTGGCCGATGCCGCCAACGGCAAGGGCGACGGCAAGCTCAACTTCGGCAACTTCACGCTTGGCGGGGCGATGCTGAGCAGCAAGACTGCGGAGATTCCTGCCAGTGCCTTGCCGACGAGCGGGCCGACGTCTGTTGCAGGCACTGCGGCCAGCGCGAGCCAGAAGGCGGTCACCGACAAGCTCGGCCAGCCGCAAAACGGGCAGGCCAGGCCGAAGGGGTCGATCAACATCCCGATCATGAGTGACCCGAAGGCGGCGCTGGGCTTCATCACCGGGAAGTCTGTCGATCTCTTTGAATACACGCTGCCGCAACTGATCCTCGACTTCAATTACCAGCAGGCGTTCCCGGTCTTCCCAGGGCTCAACGCCACGCTCGGCGGCAGGGTGGGAGTGACCACCGACTTGAGCTTCGGCTTCGACACCTCCGGGATCATCGACTGGATCGGGACCGACTTCACCGCAACGCCGGATATGTCGCAGGTCGGCAAGATTTTTAACGGCTTCTATTTCGGCGACTTCAACACAGCCGGCCAAGAGCGGCCCGAGATCACCTTTATCGCCGAGATCGCCGCCGGCGCGTCACTTGGAATCGGCGGGTTTCTGGAGGCAGGTGTTGCCGGCGGCATCTCGCTGACGGTCAAGGCCGACTGGAACGACGATCCAGCCCCGGGCAAGCCTGGCGGCGACGGCAAGATGAAGCTCGATACGATCCTCAATCGGCTTGAAGAAGATCCGCTTTGCCTGTTCGACATCAGCGGCGAATTGCGGGCCTTCCTCGAGGCGTATCTCAAAATCACCGTCGGGCCGGTCACGGTCTTCGACGTCCGGAAGCGGTTTGTGAACGTGCTGATCGCCTCCTTCAACCACGACTGCCCGCCCGCGGGCGCCGGCGCGATCACGCAGTATTTTGCAGATACGAAGACGCTCGAACTCCGCTTCGGTGGCGCCGCCACCGGCGACGGGCTCAACTACCAGGCGCAGTATCTGCCCGGCGGAGAAGATGGCCTTCTCACCGCCGACGATCGCAAGAGCCTCTATAGCTACGCCTTCGCATCGACGACGAAGACCGACATCGAGGGCACTGGTAAAGACACGCAGCTCATCAAAGACAAGAACGGCCGCGACCTGAAGACTCTTCGATCTGGCGAATCCAAGCCCGGATTCATCGCGGTCAAGTCGCGGGGCATGGTCGAGGTATTCACGGCCGATCAGGTGAAAAACCTCTTTACGGTGGGCAGCGCTGCCGCCGACACGTTCATCATCGATGCGGGGATCATTGACCGCCTCGATTCTGTCGACTTCTCCGGCGGCGCCGGCGACGATACGTTTAGCTTGGGAGGCGATGGCAAGGCTGTGACGATTGTGCAGGGCCATGTGCCACGGATCATCGTCAAGGGAGAAGAAGGCGACGACAACTTCCTCGGTAGCGTGTATGCCGACGAGTTCTGGGGCGGCACTGGCTCAAACCTTGTCATGGGCTACGCCGGCGATGACAGGCTCTACGGCTATGCTCCTGCGGACAGCATCCCGGCCGGGGCACTCGCTGACGACAGAAACCTGCTCGTGGGCGGCGCTGGCGACGACGCCATCTACGGAAGCGTTGGTGACGACGAGATCTACGGTGACGATCAGCCAGTCGCCGCCGAACCTGGCGGCGAGCCAGCGGCCACTCCGGCTGTTGGAAACGATCAGATCCACGGGCTGGCGGGCGCTGACGTGCTCTACGCCGGCGGCGGCACAAACACCGTCTGGGGCGACGCTGGCGACGACACGATCCTCGGCGGGAACGGCGTCGACACGTTCTACGGCGGCGACGGCAACGACACGCTCTCGGGCGGCATCGGCGCCGACAATCTCTTCGGCGAGGCCGGAAACGACTCGCTCGAAGGCGGACTGGGCGCCGACACAGTCGACGGTGCCGCGGGTGACGACACCGCGGTTTGGCAGGTCGGCGACGGCCAGGATTCCTTTATCGGCGGCGCGGGCAGCGACCAGGTCTCGTTCCGCGCGTACGTCATCAATCAGGCCAACTTCAGCGCGGAAGACCAGACTGCCAATCCCTACCTCAGTGACGACGGACTGATCGACACGGTGCGGCTGGAGGCTCTGCCAACGCTCGACGCCGGCCAAGCGAAACAGCTGAAAATCAACTGGACCCATGGCGATCGAGGCGCCAAGCTGCAGATCACGCTCGGTGGAGTGGAGTTGGTGCTGCTCGATACCGGCAAGGGCATCGACGACATCAACATCGGCAACCTGAAAGACACCGCCACCGACAACGTCCGCGTGAACAGCGGCCTCGACCGGGGGCTTGTGTCGGAGGCCCGGTTCGCCCGCAATTCCTCCGGGGACGCGGTCGGCCAAGACCTCCATATCAGCGGGAACGTCGGCGACCTGTTCCGACTCACGATCGGTGCCCGGGGGGCGATCACCGCGCCGATCGAGATCGCCGGAGAGGTCACCAACGATGAAGCCCAGACGCCTGTCATCGACCCCGCCACGGGCCGTCAGAAGATCGATGCGATCACCACCGCGGCCAATATTGCCGATGCCTTCCGCAAGCTGGGCAATGGCTTCAGCGATGTGGCCGTCGTCTATGACGCCGAGCTCGGATACAAGGTGAGCGGGCTGGGCGATGTGGCCGATGCCCTCCGCCTTGAGTCGCTTGCTGCCGCCGCCGCCACGATTGTGGGCCAGGAGCTGGCGATCCCGGTGAGCGTGGGCGACGTGTTCCGGCTGCAGCTGGGGGCCGCAGGCGAGC
>Ga0209829_10001028_pt1 | contig 23647 bp, 12 predicted proteins | sample C_140205_EF_Meta_FD_187311 | JGI IMG/M metagenome (GOLD analysis project Ga0209829, IMG submission 187311) | Freshwater microbial communities from Lake Croche, Canada to study carbon cycling - C_140205_EF_MetaG (SPAdes) (version 2) | ecosystem: Environmental > Aquatic > Freshwater > Lake... | reverse complement strand
TGTGTAGTTTATAAAGGGACATTATAATTAAAATCAATGATACAAAATTCAGACCGAATCCAGAAAATAAAACCGCCAAAAATATATCGGATTTTGAACCAACATCTGACATATCAATGACATCCGTTAATATAAAAAAGGTAGTGATGAAATTCACAGTGAACATCAATCCGAACCCAACTAATTCTAAATTCTTATTCATCATACCAACAAACGCTAATATATATATAATCAATAATACGAGATAGCGCAATGAAGAAAAACAATCAAACGCCATTATGTAGATAATATATTATAATCATTCATTTTATTTATCTACTATTCTTTTTCTCTTCCTAAAAATTATTCACCACAAACATTATATGTTGTTTTTATCCAATCGACGAGAACCTCTGCATCACATACGGCAAATCCCTGACTAAACTTTTTAATATTATAAAACTCGGGGGTCTTCATATCCGGTCGTTTATAATACACATAAGCGCCAAATTTCCCCTTTCGCACACTCATATTCGAAGATAGCACTCGTAAAATACTTGCATTTTGTGTGGGAGGAGGCGGTAATCGAGGTTCTGCCGTGGAATCGGTCAAACTTGGACCATGTTTCGCCTCGAGAATCACAATCACATCTGCAAGAGAAATCTCGTCCAATGGTTTTAAAATACTTTTTATACTCTCCTTTTTCGCGCCCCATTCCACGTATGGACCATATCGCCCCGTTTTGATATAAACATCTTCGTCCAAATATTTCCCCAAATAATCATCCTTTATTTCGACCAAATCATCAAGCGAATATTCGCCCCGTTCCAATTTATCTAAATCCAGCGGCACGTCCGATTTCACCGATTTATATTCGACCTGTCCGTCCAAATCCACACGTTTCAACGACGCGCCATATTGATGAAACACCAAATCATGCTCTGCATCAATTCGATAGGTCCGCTTCGATACATTTGCAACCGGTTTCGCCAACAACACAATTTCGTCGTAACATCGACGACAAATTGCGTGCCATGGTTCGCTCGACTCATCGAGACGTAATCCATTATCCAACGATTCAGTCTGACCTGAAGGACTATGTCCCGGCTCACGGCGCGCCAAAATCGCCCCGGTCTCGACCGCGCAGCGGGCGACAGCATCCGTTTTCACCAACGGGTCCGATATCTTGTCCGAAATCTTGTCCGATATCTTGTCCAAGTCGTCCTCCATATTTTTGGTATAATCATACGAGAACAATTTCTGAAAATGTAGCAATAAGAATTCAATGGTTAAAATGCCCGTAGGTTGTATCACCAATTTGTTTTTTTCGTTCCCAAATACCTTCTCTTTTTGAATTTGTTCGAGAACATTACTATTATTATTATTAGATAATTTATAGTCCAAACAAGTGATTTTTTCTCCCTCCAAATTCATGATTTTTACATATCCACGTTCCTGTATCGTATCCACAATCGTCGCGAATGTCGATGGTCGACCGATGCCCAAATCTTCTAATTTTTGAATCAGAGTTGCCTCCCCATAATGACGATGCTTATGTTGTGCCGAAACGGTACAATCGACCGAATTATAGGGAATCGGTTTGCCTCCGTTTACTGCAGCCAAAAAGAACTGTTGTAGTCCGGTTTGGCCATTTTGTTCGTCTGTATTATCGCCTGACTTTTCGACTGCACGCTTCCATCCCAAAAACACGGGTATTTCCAAAGTATAATTATAGGTATGGTCTTCAGGTGCCGATAATTTGACGAGAACATTATTATATTTGGCGTCCGACATGCAACTTTCAATCGTATTTCGCCAAATCATCCGGTACATAGTACCCATTCTGGAATCAGTGCACGACACAGATGATTGTTCTATGTGGGTAACACGAATCGCTTCATGGGGATTGTTTTTGTCCGTGTTCTCTAATTTTGTAAAATCGCCGACATAACGGTCGTCTGTAAACTCATCCACTATGTATTTACGCGCCTGTTCCAAAAACGTCCCGGCGTATTTCACACTATCGGTTCTCATATAAGTAATATGACCCGCCTGATATAACTGTTGACACAGGGACATGGTATCTTTGGGAGAAAGATGGAGAACATTACTCGCCGTTTGTAAAAGACGCGACGTATTAAATGGTTTTGGGGCAGAACGTATTGATTCTTTGGCCTGGCCGACGGTTAATTCGTGGGAAAATGTTTTTGTTTTTTCCAAAAACGCAACGACTTTGGTCGATTCACTGAAATCATGATTCAGGTCAAACAATATATTCTTCGAAAAAAAACGACCCACCGTTTTGTATTTGAGTTCGAGTCCGCCCTTTTCCAATCGTTCCTTTTCATTATCATATACGAGTCGAAGAGCGGGCGTTTGACAACGACCAGCCGACAAGCCATTTGTTTTATTATTATAAATATATTTCCATAGAAGCGGGGATATTTTAAATCCGACAATCATGTCGAGAACCTGTCTCGCTTGCTGGGCGTACACAATATTCATATTGATTGTTGACGGGGTTTGTATTGCTTGTAAAATGGCGGATTTGGTTATCTCGTGAAAAATAATACGAATGGTTGTTTCGACCTGTAAGTCAAACACTTGGCAAATATGCCAAGCAATCGCTTCGCCTTCCCGGTCATCGTCAGTCGCCAATATAATATTTTGTTTTTGGAACTGATTGATAACGGATTGCATATACGAAACATGTTCCTTTTTTTCGTCAATTATCGAGAACGTGGTGTGAAAATTGTGTTTAGTATCAATCGATTTTAAATTGTCTATGTGCCGAATATGTCCTTTACTCGCAATGCATGCATATTGATTCCCCAAATATTCTTCGATTTTTTTACATTTGGAGGGCGATTCGACAATGACCAAATATTGGGCGGACGACGAAACAAGGCATCGACTGGTTTGGTTATGAATTGATTTTTCTGGATATGCCTTTTTTTTATAGAATATTTTTGGAGGCATGAGAGAACCTGGCAAAATGATATATATTTATAAACATTTGTTTCTATTTGGTTTACGTAATTGTTCTATCAGAAAAATTGTAAAAATCAGTCAATGTTTTTTCAAATGCTCGACAAATATCGTTTTCATCTTGAAAAATCTCGACATTGTGCAATTGATAAATATCTTGTAAATCTTGGTCGATTAAACATTTTAATTTGTATCCTCTTGCATAATTAATCGTCGATGTTACTTTATCGGAATAATATTGTGGATGTGTGTTTTTTGTAATTAGTGGCAAAATACAATAGCAATCAGCAAACGATTTATGGTAATCGATAAAATTCAAATCTGATAATACTTCGATTTTATCTTTGTAATGTATTAACTGGTCCGGTAACGATCCGCGCCCCACTATTTTGAATTTAAACTCGTACTCATAGGGTTGGCTCAATATTTTTTCCAACAATTTATAATTTCTGCGAGAACCATCGATTGCTCCTTGAACAACATATATAGGGATTTGGACCACGTTTTTAATATCATTATTATTAGAGAACGGCAATACATTTGCATAAAACAAATTATAACTGGACAACGGTGTCAAATAAAAAATATTCGGAGCATTGTTATAAACAGACTCGTCGACTCGATGACTAATATAAAAATGGGTGGTTGTGTCTTGGTCTTTTATGTTATCGTAATGTTGCGGATATATTGTCGAGTTAATATAATAATCATACGTAGTCGGAATTCCAATTCGAACATAAGGATATTTTTTAATAATATAATCAATGAAACTTCGATTATTGTGTTGACCGATTGAGTTTAAATAAATGCTGGTGACGTTATTCAAGCCTACGATTTGTTCGTGTTTTACAATCAAACTTTCAATAATTTCATAATGATAATCGCCTGTTTGTTGAATCAATAGTATTTTTGTTTGCATATTTATGGAAATATTGTTCGATACATAGTCATGATTTGTTTCGTTTGATTGCCCCGTTACGCGAAATAAAGAATAATCATGAATTATGCTTGCAGTTAATTGATATTTTTGTAACAAAAAAGGCAGCCAATGTTGGTCTCTATGTCCGACTGAAATGATTAATTTGAATAATTCGACAGAAAGGTCAATCAACCGTTGATTTTTATTGTTTTTAATTATCGCGTTTGTCCAATAGGTTTGGTCAGGTTGTTTCACATCATAATCATTTTGAACCAAATATTCGATAACCGATTGTTTCATATCCATATTCATTCGATTATTGTTTATGCACCATTCAATATCGACACCTACATTATTTAAATATTGAGTTCTCGTGTAAATTGGACAAGTGTCAATTTGGTTTACCAAGTCAATTATTTTCATTATTTCATCGATGCATTCGTGGTTTGGTGAAATATGAGAATCGACCCATATAATATTATCATACTCTGGTAAATATACATGAGTTAACCATTTTACGTGTTTTGTTGCATGAACGCCGCTGACAAATTGCGTATCTAATTCGATAATATTCCATTCTGATAAATCATACATTTGACAACATTTTTCTTTGTCGTTTGTAAATAAAAAATAATCAAATCCTTCGATTTTACAAAAAGAACCACAATCGTCCATTATGTCAAAATCAATTAAAAACATGGCAGTTACTACGGCAATTTTTAAATCAGTTTGTTTATTCGCATGGTGAATAATCATTTTAAAAGACATGTCGATTTGTTCCGGCAATAAATTTATATTTTTTAAAGTGCCATGAAATAAATCATTGATTGATGGTACTTGCATAGAATCAGAAATACATGTGTGAAATGGATCGGTATCAACCGTTTGACCGTGTTCAATAATTGGATTTAAATCATGAAATAAATCATTGATTGATGGTATTTGTGCAGTGTCTGAATTGTATATGTGAAATGGGTCAGTCTCAACCGTTTGACCGGATTCAACAATTGGATTTAAATCATGAAATAAATCATTGATTGATGGGATTTGCGTAGTGTCTGAATTGTATTTGCAAAATGGGTCGACTGAATTTTCTTGTGATGGTTCAGTTCGTTGTTTTGTTTCACAAAATAAAGAATTGAAATTAACTGACTGTGGATATATTTTGGTCAATAAATCTTGCACAATTTCTTCCACACAAGTTTTTTTATCTGATTTGACAATGTATCCATTTCGACGATTTGTAACGATTATTTTATTTTGAATCTCTCCTGATACGATAATCGAAGGAGTTTGATTCGGAACTATGTTTACTGGAGGTAGTTGAGGTGATGCAGTCGACGACGCAGTTACGGAGCTAGAATACTTCGCCTGCATTCCGTATTCTGGTATAGATTCAGTCGCTACGTCGCGTTCCCTAACTAATTTTGATTTCGGATTAATTGTATTTATATTATTATTGGGCACATGTTTTTTTTTGGTTGGCCATTTTACTGTGCTATAATGTAAAGAATTCATTTTTATATATAAACATATATAAAACTATATAGACGGTATGCAATATATATATATGTTAAATTATTTTATTAAAACGCGATGAGACAATATAAAATACTGATATCGGACCGCGAGTATTCGTCGTGGTCGTTTATAGATTGCGAAACCCGTGCCGAGATATTGCCAACGTTTTGTCCACTAGGGCTTGAAACAGTGAATCCAATCAAATACAAAATGTTTTCACAAGATGTTTTTAGTATTATTAATTGTGAAGATACTTATCATCAAATCAAGTCAATTTATTCTCCGGTCAAATCACACCAACTATTTGCAGGAGTACTCGTTTTAGCGGATAATAAAACCCTCGGCCGAACAGATAATAAAAAGAGATTATTATATAAATGTTTGCCCGATGATAAACATTTGCCCGCGTTTTTAATCCCTTATAATATTCAAATCGGATTCTCTAAAGTTAAAACGAACAAATATGTTGTGTTTCGGTTTGATAAATGGACAGATATTCATCCACAAGGGATGTTGGTGGAAACATTGGGTGATGTGGATAATTTAGAAGCCTTTTATGAATATCAATTATATTGTAAAAGTTTACACGTATCGATTAAAGATTTCACAAATAAAGCGGTGAAAACATTGGACAACAAGCCGTCCGATGAACATATTAATGCAATTATGACCAATCCTAATTTTGCCGTGGAAGACCGGCGGTCCGAGTACGTTTTTACGATTGACCCGCCAGGTAGTTTGGATTTTGACGATGGGTTTAGTATTGAACAAAGACCCGACGGAAAATGGACAATCAGTGTCTATATCGCCAATGTGTATTTTTGGCTGGAAACATTGGGCCTATGGGATTCATTCAGTAAACGGGTAGCGACTATTTATTTACCCGACCGACGCAGACCCATGTTACCGACTATTTTATCAGACGCTCTATGTAGTTTACAACAAAACCAATCGCGATTTGCTTTTGTAATGGATGTTGTTGTCGATAATGACGGTAGATTATGTAGTGAGTGTCCAATTGAATATAAAAACGCGCTGATAAAGGTATCTAAAAATTATGCATATGAGGAAAGCCGTATGATAAACGGCGACGCAAAATACAAACAATTATTCGATTTGTCGACAAAGATGGACCGGTCGATAAAAAACAGTCATGATTTGGTTTCGCAATGGATGATTTTTATGAATACGAAATGTGGAGTGGAAATGTATTCGCGCAAAATCGGCATATTTCGGTCGGCGGCGTTTACTAAGCCCGTCGACAATAATAATAATACTAATTGTTTAGAATACTTCACTAGCGTTCCGTATTCTGTGTCTGCGAAATCGTCTTCGACTTCTTCACATCCACTACACGATGAAACGCAGCGAATTATTCAATCGTGGAATAATACATCGGGACAATATGTATTGTTCGAAGAAGGGATTAAAATAAATCACGAAATTATGGACACACAATCTTATATACATATTACGAGTCCGATTCGTCGATTGGTCGATTTATTGAATCAAATGATGATGTTTATCGATTTGGGATTAGTTGGGCAAATAAGTCCATCCGCCAAATCGTTTATGGATAATTGGACGGGCCAGATGGAATATTTGAATACGTCGATGCGGTCGATTCGTAAAATACAGACCGATTGTTTTGTATTACATCGATGTTTCGGGGAACCGGACATTATGAATCAGACACATGAAGGAGTGGTGTTTGATAAGATAGTGAAAAATGACGGGACCATTAGTTGTATGGTTTATTTGGAAAAATTGAAAATGTTGTCGCGCATAAATGTGAGGCAACCATCAACCGTTTCGAATTACGAAAGGGTACAATGTAAGTTATTTTTATTTGAATCGGAAGACAAGGCGACTAAAAAAATCCGACTTCAACTAGAATAATGGATATTTCCGGATACGATAGTGCTGCACAGCAAGGAACTCGAGAAAACTCCGTCTAGCGTATGATTCTGAATAATTGACCACATAAATGACAAACTCCTTCGCTTCAGTTCCGAAAGCTACGGAGTTTAGTCGCTCACCTACGCCTCGCTGCGCCTTGCTTCGCATTCCGGCTCGCTCCAAATGGATAATTATAAATTTTATCTCATAAAATTGAAATACCTTTTTCGAAATAAAAGAATGGTATCTTTTAACCAAACCAATAAGTAAACAGCAAATAAGCAAAAAAGTAAGTAAGCAAAAAGTAAGCAAAAAAGTAATAACCGTAAACAATGTCGAATAACTATGAATGTTCATTGGACCACTGCATACAGAATGTAATGGGAAACAATGGGTATTGTTCCGACAATGACGAACCCGTTTCATTCGAAATTGACCGAACACCAGAGCAATCTCATATGGATGACCATAGCAATACGTTTGCTACTACGTGCGTTAGTACGTGTGCAGGTTGTATCGAGGACCAGCCCGGTCAAATGGCCCACATGGGTCAAGGCGGATGCATGGGTCAAGACGGAGAAGAATTCGAAATAAGCTATGCAGATGATAATGATAATATGTTATCCGATTACGAATACGGAGAACCTCCCGAATTGGTTCGAGAAAATTCTGGTAGGTGTTATTGTTATCAGTGTAGACTTGACAATATGTCAGATGACGATTCTGTCGAACCACCACCATTGATTCCAATACGTACTCCGACAAATAGTCCATTTAGCGACGACCGAAAAGAAATTCGAAGTTGTGGCATAAATAATAATTTCTATTCCTATGACGGCGAATTATACACCAGCACATTCCCGGGTGAATGGGCATGTGAACACCTTCCCGGAACCGGTCCCAAGGAATGCGACGAATGCCGGGAAGTCGGCGGATGGAACGGAGTCTTTATCGCGTATTGTGGACCATGCGCACGAAAATACGATTTTGAACGAGGCACCGGATTTGATTCAGTCGGACACGATTTGCACTCAACCGCGTCAAACAGCGCATCCAATACGTATCTCTATGGCATCGAGTGGAATGATATTGGCGACACAGACATATATGATTCATATGAATCGTCATTGAAGCATGTGATTCGGTCTGGCGACGGGCAAGATTATTTCATCCATAACCGAGCATTGTATTCCGCGAATTTTTCGTCTCAATGGGCACATGAACATATTCCCGGCACGGGTCCAAGCGATTGTTCAAATTGTTACTATTACGGTAGTTACAATGGCATCTTTCAGGGCTATTGCGGGAATTGTATCCGGGAATACGATGGCGCAACAATTGGATACAGCAATGATGGCAAAACCGGGTTTTATTCTGAGTCGACCGATTCACTAGATGATTCTGATGATAATCCTATTGTTAGAATATCCTATGTTAACGACGCGCATGGATACAATGGCGATTATCGTGGCAATGTGAATATGGAAGACGGCAGTCGAACCGGTCAAGGCACGATGATATTCTCCGACGGTTCGCATTATCACGGCTTTTGGCTTGATGGTCTGCCACATGGCCCGGGACGAATTGTAGAAAAATGTATCGATTCGGATGAACCGTGCGTATATGAAGGTAATTTTGTAAATGGTAAGCGCACATATGGTAAAATCATTTTCCAAGGCGAAACGTCTGCATATGTAAATACTGTAAATGGAAACGACACATTTACGCCTCAACTAAGACGCGATTATAGTATGTTTTTGTAAATAAATCGACGAATAATAAATTATATATATAGTGGACGTAACGAAGGCGACTTGCGTAGCATAGAAGTTACGGACACAGAAACCGTAGCGACAGCGAAGGTTTCTGTAATAAAAACCACAAAAAATAAATAAAAATAAAAATAAATAAAAAACACAAAAATAAAAACACAAAAAATAAAATATATTTGTAAATATTGTATTTTTTATTGGGGCATCTTTACAATTGTTCGAAATTATGTTTTAAAAAATGGCTTTTATATGTTGTTTCGGATAAAACGCCATTTGCCCAAATACCATATAGTCTATCTTCGCCATCATTTTCCAAGGCCAAATGATAATATGTATATATTTGTTTATCCATCAATTGTTCAAAATTGTCCGACATACCGGGCAACAAACAAAATTTATCATCTATTTTCAATGTTTTTCTATTATATTTTTTATTTAATAATAGTTCATTTGAAGTAAGTTTATCGACTAATATTGCATGACAACCAGTAACAATCAAATCGTCGATTAGTCCATTTTCATCTGTTTTCGCCATTTTAAACATGCATTTTTTCCAATTAGATGGTTCATTTACCATTTGTTGTTTACCAATCATTGCTACCTTTCTATAACCATGTTTGTATGTTTTTACTATGTCATTCCGCCTTATATTTTGGATGGGAATATATTCTTCTTTTGATTCTTCCATTAAACATAGAATTTTTGTATTTTCATTATAACAAATGATTGGGCCAGTTGGTCCGGTTGGTCCGGTTGGTCCGGTTGGTCCGGTTGGTCCGGTTGGTCCGGTTGGTCCGGTTGGTCCGGTTGGTCCGGTTGATCCGGTTGGTCCAGTTGGTCCAGTTGATCCAGTTGGTCCGGTTGGTCCGGTTGATCCGGTTGGTCCGGTTGATCCGGTTGGTCCGGTTGGTCCAGTTGGTCCAGTTGGTCCGGTTGAGCCGGTTGAGCCAGTTGGGCCAGAATTTTGCGTAAGACTTTTTGGTAAATAATCTGTTACAATATGTCCTGTATCGAAATCATATAAATAAACATCTATATTTGGGAAAGATATATTTACGCTATGGTCGTGTATGCCGATAACTTGTAATTGATATCCATATATATGATTTAAACCAGTACAATTTGAAAATGAACCAGTCAGTAAGTGTGTGTCGGGGTTTGAATCTATTGAAAATGTAATATTTGTCAAACTTGTACAACCGTAAAATGCATTGTTACTAATATCCGCAATACTACTTGGTAAATGAACGGTTGTCAAACTTGTACAATTATAAAATGCAAACGCGCCAATAATTGAAATCGTGTTTGGAAGCGTAATATCGGATAAACTGAAACAGTTATTAAATACATAATTGCCCATGCTTGTAACCGAATTTGGAATATGAACCGTGACTAATTGCTCACAACCACTAAATGCGCTATTGCGTATCTCAGTTAATGTATTTGGAAGATTAACCGTTACCAAATGTATTTGGTTTATAAATGCGTTTTCATTAATAACTGTTGTTCCGGTTAAAATCGTAAGTGTGGTAACAGTAACGGGTAAAATGAAAGTACTTAATATCGGAATCGTCATTTGGACCAAACTTATACACCCGCTGAATACGTCTGTTGTAAAAAACGTATTTAATCCATTTATCGATACATTTGTCAAACTGGTACAGTTTTTAAATGCATTTCCACTGATGTCAATAACTGATGCCGGGACACTAATTGAAGTCAATGAAGAACATCGTTCAAATGTATGTTCTCCTATGTGCTTCGCTGATGTAGGAATCGTAATGGATACAAGTCCACTACAATTTTGAAAAGCATACCCGCTAATATCTGTCACCGACGATGGCAGCGTAACCGTAGTCAGACCAGTACAACCTTGAAATAAATAACGGTTTATATTATTAACCAATGATGGTATAGATATCGATAACAATCCTGTACAACCCTGAAATGCATTATCTCCAATACCGGTAACGTTATTTGGAATGGAAATTGATGTTATGCCCGTACAACCATAAAATGCATAACTGTCAATATTTGTAACCGAAAGCGGAATTGTAACTGTTATTAGACCGGTACATTCTCGAAACGTGTTGGTATTAATAGTTGTAACCTGATTTGGAATAATAAATGACGTCAGCCCGGTACATCTATCAAATGAATTATCGCTAATATCTAAAATAGTATTGGGCAACGTAACGGTTATTAAATTTATATTGCGTGAAAACGAATTGGCATTTATATGAATTGTTCCGGTTAAAACATTAACGCGTGTTACGCTGCTCGGTAATACAAAATTATTTATTAATGGCATTGTCATTTGAACCAATTTTGTACATCCATTGAATGTGTTTGTTACAAAAATGGTATTTAATCCCAAAATACTTACGCTTGTTAAATTTACGCAATTATTAAACGCGTAGTTTCCGATGTTCGTAACCAAATTAGGAATCGTAATAGATGTTAACCCGGAACAATCGGTAAACGCGGACTCTCCTATTGTCAAAAGACTACTATTTGATATAAATGTAACAGTGCTCAATTGTGAATCGCCGGAGAAAACGTAACTACCCATAGTTGTAACGGATTTTGGAATGGAAATTGATGTTATTCTTGAACATCCGGCAAATGCATTATTTTCAATTGTCAACAGTTGACTATCCGACGTAAATGTTATTGCAGTTAGTCCGCTACAACCCGAAAAAGCATAACTGCCTATATCAGTGACAGAATTTGGAATTGCAATAAGCGTCAACCCGGAACAATCGATAAACGCATTCGGTGATATAATTAACGTACCATCTAAAATCGTAAGTGATGTGACTGTGGTTGGCAAAACGAATCCGGCACGAATTGGAATGGTCATTTGTACTAATGACGGACATCCAATGAATGACTCGGTCGTAAAAACAGTCGTTAATCCAGATATGACAATATTGGATAAATGTGTACAGTTATTAAACACATTCCCCTTTATTTCTATAACGGTCGAAGGAAATATCACGATTGTTGGTTTGGTACAATTTTGAAAAGCATAGTTACCAATTGTTAATGGCGAACCCGATATGTCGTTAAAAACAATTGTATTTGCATTTGTACACCCATCAAATGCATAATTATCTATGACAGTAACTGAACTCGGAATATTTATATTTGTCAAACTGGTACAATTTTGAAACGCCCGTTCGCCAATCGTCAAAAGATGAATCAAATTATTGATAGTAAGATTGATTAATGAGCAACCTTGGAATGCATAATTACCAATGCTTGTAATTGTATTTGGAACATTAATCGATGTTAGATTCGTACATCCTTGGAATGTATATTGCCCGATTGCCAATAGTTGACTCGGCGTGCCGCTAATATCGATTGTGTTTAAACTGGTACAATTTTGAAACGCATATCCGCTAATATCGATTATTGATTCTGGCAGAGTAACAGTCGTCAATACAGTATTCGACCTAAATTTGTTAGGCGGAATCGTTGTTATGCCGTTTAAAATAATAAGGTCGGTAACTGGCGCCGGTAAATAATTTCCATTTAATATAGTGGTTGTCATATGTGTTAATTTTACACAACCCTGAAATGCAGTTGAATCATATATGGTATTTAATCCGGATATGACCACATTGGATATATTTGAACAATTTTGAAACGCGCTTTGTCCAATTGTTGTAACCGACTGTGGAATGGTAACCGATATTAGTCTAGAACAACCTTTAAATGTAGAATTACCAATGATTAAACTATGATTTGATACATCTATAAATGAAATCGATGTTAATCCAGAACAATCTTGAAAGGCCGAATTACTTATATCTATAACAGATGCCGGAAACGCGATTGAAGTTAGTCCAAAACATCCTTGAAACGCAGATTGTCCAATTATTGAAAGTTGACTCGGTGAATTTGGTACAGATATGTCCGAAAACGTAATGACAGTTAAACCTGAACAATCTTGAAAGGCTGAATCATGAATATTTTGAATCGTATATGGTAAATGAACTGTGGTTAAATTTGGATAATTATTAAAAGCACCGGTTAATACATCTGTTCCGGATAGAATTGACAGCGTGGTAACTGTAGTTGGTAAAATAAATCCACTATTGATTATATTTGTATCAAAAATGGTCATTTGTGATAAATTTGCGCAATTATAAAACGTATTTGAACCAAACGCCGTATTTAATCCCAAAATACTTACGCTAATTAAATTTGTACAGTTATTAAACATAAAATCCCCAATATTTGTAACAGATGCCGGAATTATAAATGACGTTAGTGCAGCACAACCATCAAATGCATTATTATTGATATTGGTTACTTTATTTGGAATGGCAATCGACGCCAGATTTATACAACTTTGAAATGCATTTTGTCCAATCGTTTTAAGATTATCAGATAATGTAACAGTTGTAAGCCCATAACACTGGAAAAACGCATTTGCACTAATGTCTAAAACGGATGGTGACATAATAATAGTTGAAAGACCGGCACATGCTCTAAATGTACCCTCATCAATCAGTTGTATTTGATTTGGAATAATTATACTCGTTAAATTCGGACAATTAAAAAAAGCGCTCGAGCCTATGCTTTGAATTGAGTTGGGAAGATTAATCGTACTTAAATTTATACAACCACTAAACGAACTATTTCCAATACTTGTAATTGTGTCGGGAAGTTGAACTGTAGATAAATTTGTATAATTTTTGAATAAATTGTTCGAAATACTTGTACCAGCACCAGACAAGATATTCAGATTTGTAATAGTGCTTGGTACAATAAAATTAGTTAGGACCGGTGTGGTCATTTGAGTTAAATTGGAACAACCCGAAAATGCAGTATTACTAATATTTGCACTGGTTGACAAAATTTGGATTGATAAAAGACCGGTACATAATTGAAATGCGTTGTCGCTAATATCTGTAACCGACCTTGGAATAATAACATTTGATAAATCCGTACAATTTGAAAACGCATATTGTCCAATTGTCAAAAGTTGGCTCGAAGCATCTACTATAATTGTGCTTAGTTTACTACATGCTTGGAAAACATTATTCCCGATGCGTTGAATTGTATTGGGGAGAGTAACCGTATTTAAATTCGAACAACCATGAAAAGAGTTATTTTTAATCGTATTTACGCTTGCATCAAATGTGATTTTATTAATGTTTAGATTGCCAACATATGTATTATTATCCAAATCAATTTGATATACAACTATTTGTGCAATTGTAAGACTTTTGGGGTTATAACCGGCAACTATGCCGCCTGGGTCTGCACTATATAATGTAATGTCGATATTTCCATAAGAATTGCCGGCGTTTATGACACTGTTACCATGTATTTGTATTATTTGTGGTTGATATCCATACATGGAAGTTAGGCCGGTACAATTCGTAAATGCACCAGTTTCAATCGTCGCGACTGAAATTGGCAAGGAAATGCTTGACAATTTTGTGCAACCATAGAATGCGTTTATTCCTATGTCATTAACGGACGATGAAAACGTTATTGATGTCAGTCCGCTACATTTTTGAAATGTATTGTCGTAAATACCTAAAATATTATTAGGTACCGTAAATGATACGAGGCTCGAACAATTATAAAACACCGAATCCATAATATTTGTTACCGAATTCAGATCTGTAAATGTAACTGATGTTAATCCGATACAATCATAAAATGAATTTGACTCAATGGTTGTAACTTTTGATGGAATTATTATCGATGTCAGACTTGAACATCCTTTAAATGTATCGTTATTAATAATTGTTATTTGATTGGGCACTATAAATGATGTGAGTTTTGAACAATTTTGAAACGCGAAATCCAGAATACTTGTTACCGAATTCAGATTTGTAAATGTAAATGTTGTCATATTTGAACAATTTTTAAAAGCATTCATTTCAATGGTCTCAACTAAAGATGGAATTGTCATTGACGAAATGCTTAAACAATTAAAAAACGCATATGAATCGATACTTGTGACTGATGATGGAATCGTAAATGACGATAGGTTTGAACAATCGTAAAATGTATTTTCTCCGATCCTTGTTATTGTCGACGACCCTGTAAACGTACACGTAGTTAAGCTAGTGCACCCATTAAACACATTGCTACTTATATCGGTAACCGAGTCTGGTATGGTTACTGTTTTTAACACGTTATTGCCGGAAAACACGCCTTCATTAAGTTTTGACGTGCCAGCCAATATCTGAAGAATAGTAACTGTACTTGGTAAAATCAAACCATTAAAACAGGGGGTAGTCATATTTGTTAAATTTGTGCATCCGCTGAATGAATTTGTTGAAAAGTATGTGTTTGAACCGTTTATGACAACATTGGATAAGTCGGTACACTTGCTAAACGCAAGCTGATCAATGGTTTGAACCGACGATGGAATTATAAGAGTTGGAGTTGATTTTGCACTCGAACATCCTTGAAAAGCACTAACTCCGATTGTTAATAGCTGACTTGGTCCATCGGTAAATAATATACTTTTTGCAGATGAACAATTTTGAAATGAAGAACTTCCGATATTTTGAACAGACGAAGGAATTGTAATAGATGTAAGTCCTGAACAATTTTGAAACGCGCTATCACCGATAGTTAATAGCTGACTTGGTCCATCGGTAAATACAATGCTTGTTGCAGATGAACAATTTTGAAACGCAAAACTTCCGATATTTTGAACAGACGAAGGAATTGTAATAGATGTAAGTCCTGAACAATTTTGAAACGCCAAACTTCCGATATTTTTAACAGACGAAGGAATTGTAATAGATGTAAGCCCTGAACAATTTTGAAATGCATTGAAAGATATGTTTGTTACAGTTGATGCAATATTTACTGTAGTTAAATGTCTTTTATTCAAAAATGCGCTATCCTGGATTATGAGTGTACCATCAAGCACAGTAAGAGTGGTAACTGTTCCAGGCAATTCAAAATTTGGAACCATGGGTATCGTCATTTGAGTCAAATTCGTACATCCATTAAATGATAATGTGTTAAATAGTGTGCTTAAACCATTTACAGTAACCGTATTAAGTGATGTATCATTTGCGAAAGCATAATTCCCAATGTTTTGAACAGAGGATGGAACATCGATTGATGTGAGCTTGCTACATCCATAGAAAGCATACCCACTAATATCAGTAACCGATGATGATGATATGTCAAATGTTGTAAGTGATCTACACCCATCAAATGTACTGTTGTTTATAATTTTAACCAGATTCGGAATATTTATTGTAGATAAACTAAAACAACTATCAAACGCTTGACTTCCAATTGTCTCGACCGAATTTGGCAAAGACACGGTAACCAACCTTGAACAATTTTGAAATGCAGTTGGACGAATATCCTTTGTTCCATTTAGTACAACCAAATTTGTAACGGTACTTGGTAAAAGGAATCCACTTTGATATGATGCATCACACGGAATCGTCATGCTTGTTAAACTGGTACACCCGTAAAACACGGATGAATCAAAACTTGACTTGAATCCATTTACAGTAACAATATTAAGAGATGTATCATTTTCAAATGCATAATTTCCAATGGTTTTAACCGATGATGGCGTAGAAATTGATGTCAGTGCAGAACATCCACTGAACGCACGAAATCCAACATTTGTAACATATGATGGTATAGTGACCGGATTCAGTTTTTTACAGCCCTGAAATGCAAAATTATCAATATTGGTAACAGACGGTGGAATGGATATAGTGGTCAATCCGCTACATCCGTTGAATGCCGCATCTCCAATATTAGTAACAGACGGTGGAATGGTAACTGTAACCAACCCGGAACAATCTTGAAATGCTGAATCACTTATATTGTTTACGGATGCATCAAATATGATATTGACAATGGAAGTGTTTCTATACGTTTGATTATCCAAATCTTCTTGATACACAATCGTTCCAACATTTTGCCTAAGACTTTTAGGACTATATCCGGCAACGATTCCACTCACGTCGCTATCATATAACGAAATATTGATTTTTGAAAAGTCTGGACGAGTGCCATTATCATGTATGCTGATTATTTGATGTTGATATCCAGAAATATCATTTAGTCCGATACAATCTTGGAATACATTGAATGAAATATCGGTGATTGTGTTTATTATATTTACGCTTGATAAATTTGTACATCCTTGAAATGTAGAACCTCCAATAAATGTTACCGATTTTGGTATAACGACGCGTGTCAAACCAGTACAACCTTGGAACGCATTCGTATCGATATAATTCACAGTGGATGGAATAATCACCGTTTTCAGACCACTACATCCTTGAAATGAATATGAATAAATATAATTCACAGAAGCATCAAATGTTACATTTTGAATTGTTGTATTGTTTCGATATATTGGAGCAAATGGATACATATCCGAAATATACACCTTGACTGGATAATTTTGCGTAAGACTTTTTGGACCGTATCCATTCACTCCATTCACTCCATTCACTATTCCGCCTACATCGGCATCATATAGATAAATATCGATTTTTGAAAAGTCTGGACGAGTGCCATTATCATGTATGCTGATTATCTGAGACTGAAAACCATATATTTCGGTCAATCCGGAACAATCGGTAAACACATTATTTCCGATGGGAACATTTGCGTATTTACTGATAACGGTGTTTAAATTCGTACACCCGGCAAATGCACTATTACTGATAGTATTTACCGATGGATCGAATAGAACACTAATGATATATGTATCTCCTGCATAAAAGTTTGCCGACAAATCGCTCTGGCCAACAGTGACCGAATATTGATTTTGTTTATAATTTACGTTCAGACTATTTAATACCAAAGGTTTATTGACATAATGATGTATCGGATAATTTGCTGTAGTGTATAAATTATTTTTGGAAATATCGGAAAGAGATGCGTCGTATAAATAGACATCGATTGTGGGAGTATTTTGAAAAAATACACCGGAACAATCCAAAAACTTGTATATTTGTGAATAATAACCATATATAGATGTTACGTGTGTACAAAACATGAATGCATCACTACAAAATTGTGTATTTGGATTTGTAAATATAATTTGTCTTAAATCATAATTGGCAGCAAACGTTCCGTTTCCAGAAATATCAGTAGTCGTAGTTTGTGAACCAATATAAAGTAAACCGGTTGGAAATCGGATACGCCTCAGCGCGCTTGCATAGAATGTTTGTGTGCCGATATTTGTAATGGAAGACGGGATGAGAAAATGTTGTAAACTGCCATGACTGAATCCACTCGCATCAAGTACTGAGCCAAACATTCGATTACCGAGTCTTGTCAGTTGACTCGAACTATCAAAAACGACATTACTTAAAGACCGACAATTATCGAAAACTCGATCGCCCGTAGTTAAAATCGGGCGGGTAATGTTCACATTTGCCAAATTCGGGCAATTTATGAACGATTGTGCAGGTATATTTATCACATCCAATGCAAAACTAATGTCTGTAATTACAGCATTATTTTTGTATAAATTATTAGTCAAATCGGCATTAGTAACAGTCGTAAGAACCATCGTTCCGATAAATGCCTAATATATATATAATTAGATATTAACATCTATCTATAGTTCGTGACGTATTTTGGAAATTTCCGGAGAAAGTACTAGTAGTAGTAGTAGTAGTAGTAGAAAATTTACTAAATTCCTTCTTTGTCAAGCGACTGAACTCCGTCTGCACTAGCTGAAGGAGTTTGCCGTGCTGCGCTATGGCGAACAATCCTCTAAATTCTGTACTTTTATAAAATTGAAATATAATAATTATATTTTAAACAATATAAAATATCTCTCGTATACTTATATATACAACAAAAATGTTTGCTTTTAGACAACTCATCGTCGCGCTAGTTGCGTGTGCTAGCGTTACCAGCGTAATGGGTAGAATCCATTTGATTGATCGTTTCAATGTTTGGGCCAAGAAATTCGATATCATTTTCCAAAATGAACCCCACTATGCCGGCGTCTTCGCCAAGTGGGTCTCCAATGAAGATTTCATCGAATCCGTCAACAGCCAAAACTTGACATACACATTGGGACACAATCAGTTTTCGGGCATGAACCGAGGCGATTTCCGTGAATATTTAGCCAAGTCATCCGGCGCATCGTCTTTTAGACAACAGTCGGTTGAGGCTGCATATTGGGACTTGACTTTGGGTCAATCTTCACTCAGACAATCCGTCGAAAAGTCCGCTGATTTGTCCAAGGCAAAAACCACTCCTTCCTCCGTTGACTGGGTCAGCGCCGGTGCCGTGACTCCAGTCAAGGACCAAGGCCAATGTGGTTCATGTTGGAGTTTCTCCACGACCGGTGCTTTAGAAGGCGCCTACTACAATAAATACGGCAATCTCCAGAGTTTCTCCGAACAACAATTGGTCGATTGTGATTCGACCAAGAACGGTGGTCGTGACCATGGATGCAATGGTGGTTTGATGGATAACGCGTTTACTTGGATCGGAAAGAACGGCGGGCTTTGTGACGAGGCGGCATACCCCTACTCTTCCGGCGTTACCGAAACCGCGGGCACTTGCCAAAAGACGTGCTCAGTTGTTACTGGAAGTAAGGTCTCCAAATATGTCGACGTCAGCGCCAGCTCTGATAGTGCAATGATGACCGCTCTTGCCCAACAGCCCGTTTCGATTGCGATTGAAGCCGACCAACGCGAATTCCAGTTGTACAAGTCTGGTGTGTTTTCTTCGGCATGTGGAACCAATCTTGACCATGGTGTGTTGGCCGTCGGATACGGCACTGAGTCAGGAGTCGATTATTACCAAGTGAAAAATTCTTGGGGAACGACTTGGGGATTGAACGGATACATCTTGTTGGGACGTGGAACGGACCCCGCGACCAAGAAGTCTTACAATGATGGCAATGGGCAATGCGGCATGTTGATGGAGGCGAGTTATCCCGTGCTTTAAAAATATAAAAAAGACTATAAAATAAATAACAATAAAAAACGAATAAAAATGAAATAAATAAAAAGATAAAATTGAACTGTAAATAATATTATGTATTGAGTGTATTTTTTTACACATACTATTATTTTAAAAATGTTTCTGGTATTGTTACAGGTGTTATGGTTAATTTATGTTGCAAGTCGAAATGAACAAATCGTAAATCGAATGGTGGGTGCAGAGCCAATTTATAATCATCTGGACGCGGTTATCATGGATAAACAAAATAATACGATAAACGTTTTCGGGAAATATCCGGTTATTATAGAATAACATATATATATAAACTCTTTGTAAATGGATGACCAAGAATGTATTTTATATCCCGACCAATATAATTTTCTATGGAAAACCTCATTTTGTTCAGCGGTATAGTGGACGTAACGAAGGCGAAGACGAAGTTACGGACACAGAAACCGTAGCGACAGCGAAGGTTTCTCATCATTATGTGCAATATATAACGGGTATTACGATTTAGGAGTTGTAAATGGTTGCGTATTTTTATCATCCATTTATTATTGGCGAAAACCTGATTATTCCTGGAGAAGATATCTAGATATGGGTTTGGTAAAAACCGCGCTTACGTACAGCGTAATCAGAGCATATAATGCCGAATATGCTAAAACATATTATACCATGTTGTTTATGGGCGTCGGGTTTTATCCTATTAGCATTATGTATTATCGAAACAAAATGTACTGGAAGTCGACGTATGCGCATAGCATGTTACATGTTGTGGCCAATTCAGCTAAGATTATTTTATATACTGGGGCGATTGTTCCTATTCGAATGAATCCATTTTTTTTACATTTTACAACGTTTTAATCTGATTCGTGCGAACATAAACAATATTATCAATTGTTTTGTCATTAATTTTTCGAACAGATGCGCCAAAATCAGGAGCAAACCGCGATGCGTTCACTACCCAATTATGTTTTTTGTTACTATCACTACAATCCAACTTCCCTGATTTCAGGTCTTCTTTTATCATCGTAAACAATTCTTTGATTGTTATTTTGTTCTGTGCCTTTTTTGTTTTTACGTAATGTTTCATTCCATCTAAAATCGGTTTTATATGCGAATCTTCCACTTCGAATCGAATTTGAAGGTCTTTGATATATTGTACAAACGGTTTTTGTATGATTTTCGCGTTATGTTCTTTTTCTTGTTCCGTGAATTTCGATACATACCCATGTTTATTATACCACGTTTCGCCCGTGGCCAAAATGTTAAAAAATGATAACATAATTGAACAACGACCATATCCAGACGCGGCGGAACGCATACTTGGTTTGCCAACGATTTCGGCGGCATCTTCTAATTCAATTGTTTTGTAACCATTTGTTTTTGCAAAATGTTCGATGGCGCGTAATACTTCCGTTCCACTGAACCCAGTACATTTGTATAAATTATTCAAGTATATGTGCGATTCTGATTTTATAATTATGTCTGCACACAATGAAGATTCCGATGGATCGCCTTGTTTTTGTGATTTGATGGTGATTTTGTTTTTTGATCCAAGTGTAAACAAATAATCTGGATTAGCGGCATTATAAGTATCAATTTGTTCTTGTAGTATATTTTTTGGCGAAGGTGGTTTGACTGGTTCAATCTCTTTTTTGGGCGATGGTGGTTTGACAGGTTCAACCGTTGGTTCAATATCTTTTTTTGGCGAAGGAGTCTTATCCTTCTTTTTTTGTGTTTTGTTTCGCGAAAATAGGCGTTTTGATATGTTACGTATGCTACTAAATACGTTCATCTATTATACATATTATTGATATTTTATAAATCGGACAATAAAAAATATCATAAATATGCCAACGTTTTATGATATTTTCGTTTTTATAATTTTTATTTTGTTTTTTTATTTTTTTATTTTTTCAAATACGTTGATCCTCTAATCCAAACATCGCTCGTTCCGCTCGTTCGTTCGCCGAATCTTTGACGGCTTTGGCTATAACTGCAATCGAATCGGCAGCATTACAAATGTCGTCTAAATCGTTATCCAATTGGTCGATGTACTCTTTTGTGTATTTTGTGTCGATTTTACTGGTTCGTCCCGTCAACATGGCGAGAACATCATTAATCGTGTATCCCTTTAATGTAAACATTTTCACCACAGTTTCGAGTTCGCCCTCGACGTCATCTTCATCGTCGTCGTCGTCGTATTCCTCCTCATCCTCCTCATCCTCATCATCATTGATTTCAATGTTTTCATCATCTTCTTGAAGCGGTGCTCGACAACATGGGCAAGCATTACTCCTGGCCAGTGTCTTGGCTATACACTTAAAACAGAATTGATGTCCACACGGGGTGGTGCAGTTGTTAGTAGTTGAACTGATGGATTCGAAACAAATACAGCAATCGGTTACGCTGCTGTTGGAGCGAGCTGGATTTCCGAAGGTAGAAGGCGAAGGTGAGCGACTTAACTCCTTGGTGGGCACTTTGTGCCCACTGAGAGGCGACAGCCGAAGGAGTTCATTGTTTACAGTTATCGTGTCGACCGCGATCGGTTCGGCCATAATGGCCTCGAACACGGTTGGTTTGTTTTCTAAGTTATTCATATTATTAGCTGCAGACATTTTGAAACGCAAATATATTGATTGATTGTAAAGTTTGCAAAAAGAACAAATCGAAAAATGTATTTCAATTTTACAAAAGAAAAACTAAAAACTAAAAACAAAATAAAAAAGAAAGGTTAATTCTTTAAAATTTGTTTAATTTTTTCTTTTGTTTTTAATTGTTTAATTGTTTTTAATTTTTTAATTTTTTTTAAAACCAATATTTAAAGATTAACAAGGTGTTGTTTGAAGTTGTTTAAAGCGCGGTCGAGGTTAATGCTGCGGGAAAGGTCGGTTCGAACAGGTTTAAAATATTCGCGCCGACAGATAGGGCAATTGTTACATCGAGGCAAACAGTTCCGACAGATGCGATGATTACAGTTTGTTTCGACAAGTTTCGCGACAATGACAGTCTCAAGGCAGACGGGGCAATCCTCGTCGAGAGTTTTGTCGAGAGGAATGCGCAGGTTACAGATTAGTTTGGATAGACGAGTTCGTTGCGCTTCGAGAGTTTTCACCCGTTTGAGTCCGACAGAAATATTGGCATCAAAACCGTCGCGACAGGACTGAACGCGACGAAGCAAATTGGTTTTAGAATTTGCGTCAACGATGCCGTTGAGAGCGACGATATCGTTCCGAAGTTGTCTGGCGTATCGGTACACCTCAACAATGATACGATTTATTTTTAGTTTTTCTATGGAGATTTCTTGACGTACTTGAACGAGAGTTGGCTCAGCCGGAAAGGCAGGAAAGGCAGGAACGGCAGGACGGGGAGCGATTTCCCGGTCATACAGTATTTCTCCGCCTCTTAAGAGGAAGGGGTTTTCTTGAGCGAGAGCCATTTCTGAGTCGTTAATTAGTGGACGTAACGAAGGCGAAGACGAAGTTACGGACACAGAAACCGTAGCTTTCGGAACGGAAGCGAAGGTTTCTGGTTTAATAATGATTGGTTAAGAGAATTTGCCGAAAGAAGAATTCGAAAAAGGTACTTCAATTTTCTGAGGCGCGCCAAAATCCTCCAAAAAGTCGGA
>Ga0209829_10001027_pt1 | contig 23649 bp, 19 predicted proteins | sample C_140205_EF_Meta_FD_187311 | JGI IMG/M metagenome (GOLD analysis project Ga0209829, IMG submission 187311) | Freshwater microbial communities from Lake Croche, Canada to study carbon cycling - C_140205_EF_MetaG (SPAdes) (version 2) | ecosystem: Environmental > Aquatic > Freshwater > Lake... | reverse complement strand
GGCGCTGTCACCGGCATGCTGGTGGTTGGCTTGGGTTTGTTGGGCGTTGGGGGCTTTTTTTGGTTTTTGGTGGGCAGCGGTGAGCTGACTGCAAAACAACATCTCGCCGACCTCCTCGACCCACTGATTGGCTTGGCCTTTGGTTCTTCCCTCATCTCTATTTTTGCAAGACTGGGGGGTGGTATTTTCACCAAAGGCGCTGATGTGGGCGCTGACTTGGTGGGCAAGGTCGAAGCGGGCATCCCAGAGGACGACCCTAGAAATCCTGCGGTGATCGCGGACAACGTGGGAGACAATGTGGGCGACTGCGCAGGTATGGCCGCCGACCTCTTTGAGACCTACGCCGTCACCCTGATTGCCACCATGCTCTTGGGTGCTTTGGTCGTGACCTCTGCACCTATTCAAGCGGCTTTGTACCCCTTGGTCTTGGGTGGCGTGTCCATCATCGCCTCGATCATTGGATGCTTTTTCGTCAAAGCTTCTCCTGGCATGAAAAACGTCATGCCCGCTTTGTACAAAGGATTGATTGTGGCGGGCGTTTTAAGCTTGGTCGCCTTCGCTTTTGTCACGTGGAACATGATGCCTGACGATGCCATCAAAGCCAGCGGCTCGCGCATGGCCTTGTTTGGCTCTTGCGCAGTGGGTCTGCTGCTGACAGCCGCACTGGTTTGGATCACTGAGTATTACACGGGAACCGACTATCCACCAGTCAAGCATGTTGCACAAGCGTCGACCACGGGCCACGCCACCAACATCATTGCTGGCATTGGCGTGTCGATGAAATCAACGGCCTACCCTGTCTTGTCGGTTTGCTTGGCCATCTTGGCCGCTCACGCCATGGCAGGTCTTTACGGCGTGGCCGTTGCAGCAACAGCCATGCTCAGCATGGCCGGCATCATCGTGGCCCTGGATGCCTACGGCCCCATCACCGACAACGCGGGCGGCATTGCAGAGATGGCGGAATTGCCCTCTAGCGTTCGGGACGTCACAGACCCCTTGGATGCGGTGGGCAACACCACCAAGGCGGTGACCAAGGGTTACGCCATTGGTTCAGCCGGTCTTGCTGCTTTGGTGCTCTTTGCCGACTACACCCACAAGCTTGAAAATGTGGGCCAAGACATCACCTTTGACCTTTCAGACCCCTTGGTGATCGTTGGCCTCTTCATTGGCGGCATGATTCCTTACCTCTTTGGAGCCATGGCCATGGAGGCCGTCGGTCGTTCTGCCAGTGCTGTGGTTGAAGAGGTGCGCAGGCAATTCAGAGAGATCAAAGGCATCATGGAAGGCACGGCCAAACCCGACTACGGCCGTGCAGTTGACATGCTCACCACTGCGGCCATCAAAGAAATGATGATCCCCTCTTTGTTGCCCGTGGTTGTGCCCATCTTGGTGGGCTTGATCTTGGGTCCAAAAGCCTTGGGTGGCTTGCTCATGGGCACCATCGTCACAGGCTTGTTTGTTGCCATTTCCATGTGCACGGGTGGTGGCGCTTGGGACAATGCCAAAAAATACATCGAAGACGGTCACCACGGCGGCAAGGGCAGCGATGCGCACAAAGCAGCGGTGACAGGTGACACGGTTGGCGACCCCTACAAGGACACGGCAGGTCCTGCCGTGAATCCCTTGATCAAAATCATCAACATTGTGGCGCTTTTGCTGGTGCCTTTGTTGCCCATCACACACGCACCAACTCCAGGAGGGGCACCGATGAGCTCGCCTGCAGCCGTCGTAGCACCCGCCGTGAGCGGCCCTGCTGCTTCCGATGCTGCGGCAAATCCTGCACCCGCCCCTGGAGCGCCAGCCTCAGACGCTCCTGCTGCGAAATAAAGCAAGTGCTATAGGTAGGTTAAAAGGGAGCTCCGTTGGGAGCTCCCTTTTTTTCCAGCTCACCTGCGCGAACACGGCTTGGAGACCCCTGGGCCAGCAAGCCTGATGCAACACCCAACAGAACACACACCAGAACACCCATTATTGGTGCAAAATACACTTGTATGTCTCAACGAATCATTCCACTGCATGACGAACGCTCAAGCTCGAGCAAATTGGCTTTGCCGCAAGAGGCCTTCAAGGCGAGCGGACGCCTGAGCGACCTGCGCCACAGGCCTTTGCACGATTTGCGCATCAGCGTCACAGATCGTTGCAACTTTCGCTGCCAATACTGCATGCCCAAAGAGGTCTTTGACAACCAATACAAATACCTGCCGCATGCTGATTTGCTGAGCTTTGAAGAGATTGCTCGTTTATCGCAACTGTTTGTCAACCATGGGGTGAAGAAACTGCGCCTGACCGGTGGAGAGCCCTTACTCAGAAAAAACATTGAAGTTTTGATAGCCCAATTGGCAGCGATCAAAACTCCCGACGCCTCACCCTTGGACCTGACCCTCACCACCAATGGTTCATTGCTCAAGCAAAAAGCTCAGACGCTCAAGGATGCCGGTCTGCAACGCATCACCGTGAGCCTTGACGCCATGAGCGACGATGTCTTCAAGGTCATGAACGACGTGGACTACCCTGTCGCGGATGTCTTGGCAGGCATTGAGCGTGCTCAAGAGGTGGGCCTAGGACGAGATGCCTTGGGGTATTTTAGTGGCCTCAAAATCAACATGGTCGTCAAAAAAGGCACGAACGACCAAGAGATCCTCCCCATGATCAGGCACTTCCATGGCAAGGGCATGTCTTTGAGGTTCATTGAGTTCATGGATGTGGGGTCGACCAATGGGTGGCAAATGAAAGACGTCTTACCGTCTCAAGAGTTGATGGAACGTGTTGCCAAGGAGTTTGATGTGCAAGCCCTTGACGCCCACTCAAAAGGCGAAACCGCCAAACGCTATGGCTTTAAAAATCAACGGGGCCAAATCGATCCCGCCCTAGGAGAAATCGGCTTGATCAGCAGCGTCACTCAAGCCTTTTGCGCGGACTGTAACCGCGCCAGGCTCTCCACAGAGGGCAAGTTGTTTTTATGTCTCTTTGCAAGCACGGGCTACGATCTCAAAAGCTTGCTACGTAACCAAGCAAGTGACGAGGACATCACCTCAGCAATTGGACACATTTGGAGTGCTCGAGAGGACCGCTACTCAGAAATCCGGTCTGAAGTCCAAGGCAAGCCTGATGCAGGCCATCCCATTCAAGCCCTCAAACGTGTCGAGATGAGCTACATCGGGGGCTAGCTTGATGGCCAACAAGGAGCTCATCCAAGCCCAAGACATCAGCGCCATTGTTTTGTGTGGTGGCCAAGGCTCTCGAATGGGCGGTCTTGACAAAGGCCTTCAACATTTTCGCGGTCAAAGCCTGGCTCAAAACATTGTGAACCAACTGCGGCCTCAAGTCTCTCGAGTGATGATCAACGCGAATCGGAATTTGGCGATCTACCAAACGATTTGCCAAGAGGTGTGGCCTGACCCCGAGGGGGAGTTAAAGGGTCCCTTGGCAGGCTTTTTGGTGGGCCTCATGCATTGTCCTGGCCCCTACTTGATGACCGTTCCTTGCGACACCCCCTTGTTACCCAAGGATTTGTGTCTTCGCCTCAAGCAGGCCTTGTCTGATTCAAACGCGCCGCTGGCCATGGTCAGAAGCTTGAACAGTCAAGCGGGCATGGGCACGAGGGAGCTCAAAACACAACCCGTTCTGAGCATGATGAACGTCCAAGTGAGAGACCATTTGATGGCCTATTTGAACGAAGGGGGTCGCAAAGTTCAAGCATGGGCTCAACAATTGAATGTGGTTTGGGTAGACTATGACCAAGAGGGAGACAACCCCATGTCTTTTTACAACATCAACACCTTGGATGAACTCCAAGCGCTTGAGCGCTTGCAGGCCCCAACACCGAGCGCACAGCACACGGCTTGACACTCAAGGACTGGCCCATGGATTTGCGATGAAAACGCTAGACCCCTCTTCTCAAAACACACAAGCGTTCAACACCGAAGCTTTGTCCCTTGGGCAAGCCCAGCAACTGATTGGTCAATGTGTTGAAGACCTTCTTCAACACAGGTCACTGCGAACCGAGCGCATCCCTCTAGAAGAGGCGTTTGGCCGCACATTGGCCGAAGACATCACCTCGGGCGTCGATGTACCAGCTCACACCAACTCGGCCATGGATGGATTTGCCTTTCGAATGCCACCAAAGACCAACACCGAGCCCACCAACATGCGCTACAAGCTCGTTGGCGAGAGCTTGGCTGGAAAACCCTTTACAAAAGCCGTGGCGCATGATGAATGCATCAAAATCATGACTGGAGCGCTCCTGCCCCTTGAACTTGACACGGTGGCGCCCTTTGAATCCGTCATGATCGACCCGCTGGGCGAACGCACGAACAAGCTGACTTGGGGCCAATGGATCGACATGGATGGAACTCGCTTTAAAGCTGGCGACAATCGACGCTTGGCGGGTGAGGACATTCCAAAAGGTGCCCGCGTCTTGCTACAAGGGCAACGTTTGCATGCGGCCTGCATGGGTTTGATGGCCAGCCTTGGCGTTGCGCAAGTAAAGGTTCAAGCCCTCTTGAAAGTGGCCATTTTTTCAACGGGAGATGAACTTCAACGCCCTGGTGAGAGCTTGAAACCCGGCATGATCTTTGACTCCAATCGCTACACCTTGAAAGGCCTGTTGCAAGGCCTAGGATGTGAGGTCATTGATCTAGGCATTGCAGCCGACGAACCCTTGGCGCTCAAGCACATGCTTAAAGAAGCCGCCAAAGTCTGCGACGTCATCATCACCAGTGGAGGCGTGAGCGATGGAGACGCTGACCACACCAAGGCGATGATGCAAGACATGGGCGAGGTCTTCTTTTGGAAAATCGCCATGCGCCCGGGGCGCCCCTTGGCTTTTGGAAAAATCGGCAGCAGCTTGCTCTTTGGTCTACCGGGCAATCCAGTGGCGGTGATGGTGACGTTTTTAAGCCTGGTGAGGCCAGCGCTGCTTCACATGATGAAACGCCAAGAGGACCCAGCCTTTGACATAGCCACTTTAACGGCCCTTTGCGAGGAGCCCATCCGAAAAAAACCCGGTCGCACTGAATTTCAACGTGGCTTGACACGGCGCAACGCCAACGGGCAATTGTGTGTCCGTCTGAGTGGCCACCAAGGATCTGGGATCTTGAGCTCGATGGTGCAAGCAGACTGTTTGATTGTTTTGGAGCACGAGCGGCCCGACATCAAGGCCCAAGAAACGGTCACCCTCTGGCCTTTACCAAGGCTCATTTGAACATAAGCTCCAAGAGCGAATGCGCTTGCCTTGACCTTGAAGGCACCCCCACAAGCATGGCTTTATCGCTCACAAGCGGGCTTCATCAAGTGCACCGAGCGCCACCAAAGCCACAAGCAAAACATTCATGGCGCTTGCCCAAGCGCCATCAAGACCCCTTGGTTGGCCAACTCATCTGCACGTTCGTTGCCAGGATCCCCCGAGTGACCTTTGACCCAATGCCAAGAGATTTCATGTCCACTTTGATGCACCAAGGCGTCCAACTCTTTCCATAGTTGCGCATTCTTCACCGCTTGCTTGGAGGCGGTCTTCCAGCCCTTTAACTTCCAAGCATGGATCCATTCGGTGATGCCTTGCCTCACATACTGACTGTCCAAATAAAGACTGACCTTGCAGTTTTCCTTCAAAGACTCTAAAGCCTTGATCACGGCCATCAACTCCATTTGGTTGTTGGTCGTCAAGAGCTCTCCTCCGAAGAGCACTTTCTCATGTTCTCCAAAAGTCAAAAAGGCACCCCACCCACCAGGGCCTGGATTGCCCTTGCACGCACCGTCTGTATAAATCACCACATGTTTCATTGAAGGGGACTTTTCTTAAAGAAGTTGTTCGTCTTGGGTTTTTTCTGCCGTGTGCTTGGACGTTGCACTGGGGCGGGTGAGCAACGCACCTCGGTGAAGGGGCTTCTTCCAAGAGGCCCCCAAAAGCCTCATGCCTTTGACGCGTTTCACGGCCGTGAGGATGTACGCAGAGCCCAAAATAGGCCACCAACGGTTGCCTGCCAATTCCATCCAATTCAAGCTTGACAGCCATCCTGGGGACTCAAAGGACGGTTTGTACAAACCAAAGCCCCCTCTCTCCACTTCAAAACCCAACAAGGTCAGCCAGTCCTTCATGCGATGCGGACCAATGAGCTCGCTGTGAATGGGCATGAAGTTGTGGGTTGAACCCAATCGAGCGTAAAAGCGCTCCCTGATCACCCTAGCGCCCCAAAGCGACAAAGGATTCAAGCCTGCAATGATCACCCGTCCCTCGGGCACCAAAACTCGCTCAACCTCTCTGAGCGTGGCATGCGGGTCTGGGTAGATTTCAAGCGTATGGGGCAAAATAATTAAGTCAAAACTCTGCTCAGCAAACGGCAGTGCTCTAAAATCAGTTGCAACCGAAGCCAAAGCGTTCTCACCTGAAAGAGCTAGCCATTGGTGTGGCATGCGATTGGCTCGCAAACCTTGTAGTTGCTCAAAACCCAATTGAAGGGCATGAAAGCCAAACAAATCACCCACCAGGGCGTCCATCTGTTGTTGCTCCCAATCGATCAAGTACTGACCCGCAGCAGAGCTCAACCACGTCTGCCATTCTTTTAACCCATTGTTTTCTTCGTTCATGAAACTAGTTGCCCTACCTGCTTTTACAGACAATTATCTATGGCTTTGGCACAACGACCAAAAGGCCATCGTGGTCGACCCGGGACAGGCGGGCCCGGTCTTGGAGGCTTTGACCCGTTTGAATCTGAGCCTAGAGGCCATTTTAGTCACACATCACCACAAAGACCACATTGGTGGCATACCCGAGTTGCTGCAAAAAACAAATGCGCTGGTGTTCGGCCCCCAGCACAGTGCCATGCCCCTACCTTTTCAAGCGCTGAGCGACCAAGACCACATCCAACTGCTTGATCAGACCCTTCAAGTTTTGCATGTGCCTGGTCACACCGCAAGCCATTTGGCCTACCTCACCTCCAGGCCCTCGAGCCAAGAGGATCAAATTCTATTTTGCGGTGACACCTTGTTTTCTGGCGGTTGTGGTCGCCTCTTTGAAGGCACGCCCGAGCAAATGTTAAACTCACTGGCGAAATTCAAATCACTGAAAGATGAAACACTGGTGTGTTGTGCGCATGAATACACCTTGTCAAATTTAAAATTTGCTTTGCACATCGAACCCCAAAACACCCGCTTGCTCAGCTACAACTCGCACTGCAATATGCTGCGAGAGCAGCATCTCCCAACACTCCCCTCCAGCATCGGTTTGGAGAAAGAAATCAATCCTTTTTTAAGAGCCCACTTGCCCAGTGTTCAACAATCGGCTCAACACTTTGACCCCAAGGCAGTCGATGAGCTTGGCTGCTTTGCAGCCCTCAGAGAATGGAAAAATACATTTTGAAACACGGCCCTCAACCCTCTGCCTTTTTAAACACGCCGTACCAACGGACTTTTTCCCTAGTCTTGACCGCCTTGGTGTGCGCTCTCTTGGGCGCATGCCAATCCATTTCCCTGAACAACGCAAACACTGACAACACTGGCAACACCAGTTGGGGCTCCAAGGAGGTCACCTCAGCGCCCGCAGCAACCCTACCCAGCAGCACTCAGGCGTCCAGTTTGCCGCCCAATCTCAACATGGCCTTGTCGCCCTTGCCCAGCAATGCCTTGAGCAGCAGATCGGTCACCCATTTGAGCTTGCCCAATGACATTTGGGAGAGGGTCAGAAAGGGCTTTGCCATGCCCGACTTGCAAAGTGACTTGGTGACAGATCGCGAAGTTTGGTACAGCGCCAAACCGGACTATTTGGTTCGCATGACCGAGCGCTCAACAAAGTACATGTACTTCATCGTTGAGGAATTAGAACGCAGAAAAATGCCCACTGAACTCGCCTTGCTGCCCTTTGTGGAATCGGCCTTCAACCCCCAAGCCGTCTCCTCAGCCAGAGCCAGTGGCATGTGGCAATTCATGCCCAAGACGGGTAAAAACTTTGACCTGAAACAAAACGCCTTTCGCGATGACCGCCGAGATGTGATGGCCTCGACCAAAGCGGCACTGGATTACTTACAAAAACTCTATGTGCAGTTTGGAGACTGGCATTTGGCCTTGGCCGCCTACAACTGGGGAGAGGGCAATGTGGGCAAATCCATCGCAAAAAATCAACGCTTGGGGCTAAATGCGGGCTATTTGGACTTGAGCATGCCAATGGAGACCCGTTTTTATGTCCCCAAGTTGCAAGCGATGAAAAACATCATCGCCAACCCACTGAACTTCCAAGTGAAATTGGCCAACATACCCAACCATCCTTATTTTCAATCGGTCCCCTTGCTCAGAGACATTGATGTGAGCTTGGTGTCTAAACTTGCAGAAATTCCCATCGAAGATTTCAAAGCCCTCAATCCCTCGGCCAATCGACCCGTTTTACTGGCCGCTGGCACGCCACAAATTTTATTGCCGTGGGACAATGCGGAGATTTTTCAAAAAAACTACGACAACTTCACCGGTTCTAAATTGGCCAGTTGGACCGCCTGGATTGCGCCTAAAACTTTGAAGGTGTCCGACGCAGCCAAGCAACTGGGCATCAAGGAAGAAGAGCTCAAAAGCCTCAACAACATACCCCCAAAAATGTTGATCAAAGCGGGGTCTGCACTGTTGATCCCCAGAGGCAACACCAAGGAGGAGGATGTCTCCTTTCGCATTGCCGATCAAGGCCAACTGGATTTGTCTCCGGAACAATTTGGCAGGAAAATCAGCCACAAAATAGGGGCCAAAGACACCTGGCAAGGCCTTGCTCAAAAGTACCGCGTCAACACCAAAGAGATCGCTCTTTGGAACGACTTGTCGGTCAATCAACAACTGAAGGTGGGCCAAACGCTCACGCTCTTTGTCAATGCCAAGTCTGGCACCAAGAAAAAATCCAATTCGAAAACGTCTCTTGCTAAAGCAAGCAGCCCTCCTCATAGCGAGGTCGGCACCAAAAAGTCAGCGCACAAGAAGTCTTGAGTTGATCAACTGCTGAAAGAACGCAACTCAAGTGGCCTTGCGATCTGCCAATGCATGGGCAATGGTGCCCAAATCAACATACTCCAACTCGCTGCCCAAAGGCACCCCTCTTGCCAAGCGGGTCACATGAAGACCTCTTTTTTGAAGCGCTTTGGAGAGCACGTGCGCACTGGCCTCACCTTCGGCCGTAAAGTTGGTGGCCAAGATCACCTCTTGCACCACCCCATCCGTTGCGCGATCCAAAAGGGTCTTGACGCCCAGGTCTTGGGGACCCAACCCATCCAAAGGACTCAAAGCCCCCATCATCACAAAATAAAGACCCCTGTAGGTCTGGGTGCGCTCAATGGCCGACTGGTCCGAGGGCGACTCCACGATGCACAGGCGTGACGCGTCCCGGCTCTCATCGCTGCAAGTCTGACACATGAAATCCTGCGTCAAGGTATGACATTTTTCACAGTGCCCTACATCCTTGACCGCCTGCGTCAAGGCATGGGCCAAGAGCTGGGCACCCGCACGGTCGTGCTGCAACAAGTGGTAGGCCATGCGGGAAGCTGACTTCACCCCAACGCCAGGCAAACGCTTGAAGGCCTGGATCAGGGCTTCTAGGGCGTGCAAATCACTCATGCGACAAAACCATCAAAATGGCAATTTCATCCCGCCAGGAAGTCCTGGCATGCCGGAGGTCAATTTACCCATTTTTTCTTCAGAGGTTTGCTCAGCCTTTTTGGCCGCATCGTTAAAGGCCGTGGTGATCAAATCCTCCAGCATCTCGTGATCATCGGCCATGAGGCTTGGATCGATCAACACTTTTTTGACCTGATGTTTGCAAGTGATGGTGATTTTGACCAAGCCATTGCCCGCTTCTCCCGTCACTTCAATAAAGGCCAACTCATCTTGGGCCTTTTTGAGATTGTCTTGCATGGCTTGGGCTTGCTTCATCAAACCCGCCAATTGTCCTTTGTTAAACATACGTGTATCTCTTTCTGTTAATGAATCAAATCGTTTTGATCGAGCCAGGGACGATTTTTGCATCAAATTCTTGCATCATTTGAATGACAAAGGGATCGTTCAATATTTGAGCCTCTGCTCGTTGTTGTTTTTCAAATGCAATTTGAGCCAAGCGCATCGCAGGCGTGTCTTGCACCGGCGCCAACTCAAAGCGCAACTCGAGGTCGTGCCCCAAAATAGACAAGCCCTTGGTGAGTCGCTCGAGCGAACTCGGGGTTTTTAAAGACTCTCGCTCGATTCTCAACAACCAACTACCCGACTCTTTGGCAATCAACTGCGACTGCAAGGCCAACTCTCTCGCCAAGGACTGCACCAACTCGGCTTGTATCAATTGTTGCACGACTGACAGCCAATCATCGCCTTCTTTCGTAGGCTTGAGTTTGGTTTTGAACTGCTCTTTGGGTTCACTCACGCCCACATCTGCATTTTGGGATGCGACCCGAACCGCCACTTTGAGCGCATTGCTTGGGGCTTCTTGGACCACTTGGGCTTGCTCGACTTGGGCGTTGGTGAGCAGGGCATTGGCAGGTGAAGGCGCCTCTTGCTCTTGAGTCCATCGATCGACATCTGCCACCTCCTCGGGCTCATGCAGATCTTCTTGATCGTTGTCGCAGGCCAGGCCTTGCACTGCGACGGGTGAGATGGACTTGGCGCGCTTGGCCATGTCTCGAACCGGTAAATTGAATCCCATCCCGCCACGGCCCGGCTCTGGATCATGGCGCACGGGGGAGGCCTGGACTTCAACTTCAACTTCAACTTCAACTTCAACTTCAACTTCAACTTCAGGCTCAGGAGGCCCGTGGACCTTCTGAGAACCTGAACTGACCGCGCTGCCCGAGCTCGCCGCGCTGGCCGAACTTGCAGGGCTGTTCAAAGACCTGGCGTCGTTCTCTACAGCAATGGGTTTGACAGTTTCAAGAGTTTTTTTTTGAGCCTCTTGGTCGACCAAAGTACGCTCTTGAGGGCTTGGGCCTGCAACAGACACTTGCGGCACTTGCGGCACTTGCGACGATTGCGACACCCGTGTCATGTCGGGCTCTGGCTTAAAAGCCAACAACCTCAAGAGCACCATGGTCAGACCTGCGTATTCATCGGGGGCCAAGCCTATTTCCGCTCGACCTTTGAGACAAATAGAGTAGAGCAACTGTGTCTCATCTTTGGGCATGAGCTCTGACAAAACTCGCGTCCTGGCCACGTCGGGATCGATCTCGGAGGGGTCTGGTGCTTTGCTGGCCGAGAATTGAAAAACCGCCATGCGCTGCAGCACATAAGAGATGTCCTCCAAGGCTTGAGAGGCGTTCAAACCTTGGTCACGAAGTTGCTCACAAATTTCTACGACCTCTTGACCCCGAGCATGCGCCAAGGCCTCAATCAAGCCAAACACATGATCTTTGTCAACACTGCCAAGCATCTGTCGAACCTCTTCGTCCTTGATCTCAGCGCCCGTGTAAGCTATGGCTTGATCGGTCAGGGACAGCGCATCTCGCATGGACCCCCTGGCCGCACGGGCCAAGCTAAAGAGGGCGCTCTTTTGCGCCACCATGTTCTCCAAACTCAACACATGCTCCAAGTGTTCGAGAATGGTCTCTGGGGCCATCGGGCGCAAATTGAACTGCAAACAACGCGAGAGCACCGTCACGGGGACCTTTTGAGGGTCGGTGGTGGCCAAGACGAACTTCAAATACTCGGGCGGCTCCTCCAAAGTTTTTAAAATCGCGTTGAACGCATGGTTGCTGAGCATGTGCACTTCATCGATCATGAAGACTTTAAATCGACCCGTGACAGGCTTGTAGACCGCTTGCTCAATGAGACTTTGTACCTCTTCAACGCCACGGTTCGAGGCGGCGTCCAATTCCGTGTAATCGACAAAACGACCCAAATCGATCGCAACACAATTTTCACAAACCCCGCAAGGCTCGGCCGTGATGCCCTTCTCACAATTGAGCGACTTGGCCAAAATTCGAGAGATGGTCGTCTTGCCAACACCCCTGGTGCCTGTAAAAAGGTAAGCATGGTGAAGTCTTTGCTGTGTCAAGGCATTGGTCAAGGCTTGCACCACGTGCGGCTGCCCCACCAACTCGGTGAAGGTCTTTGGGCGATACTTTCTGGCAAGGACAAGGTAGGACATGGCGACATTCTAAATCGACAAATGAACAAAGGCGGTCATTTCAACGACGCCCTTTAAATAATCGGCCCATGGCCATTGGGTCGAATCAAGTCACCCCAAACAGGCCTTTGAGGAAAAGCCCTTACAATAGACATCGACGGGCCTTCCCGCATGGCAAAGCGGCCAACCGGGTCAGGTGGGGAACCAAGCAGCCCTAACTGTGGAGTCAGTGCCGGGGTCAAGGCTCGTCACCCCTTGCCCTGCGTGCCTTGGACATGGGCCCAAAGCCCTTGAAGAACCAGGCAACTTCTCTAAGCCCTGCTTCCTCTGGCCCCGCGAACAACATGATTTCAATCGACCGCTTTGATCACATAGGCATTCGCGTTGCACAACGTCAAAGGGCCTTGGATTTTTATGCCTTGCTCGGCTTTCAAGTGGTTCTTGAGGTGGACTTTGATGCTGTCATCGTCCTCAAAAACGACCAAGGCCTGGAGCTCAATTTGATCGTGAATGGACTCGACACGTTAGAGGCAAAAAACATTCTCATGGATGTCCCCCAAAAATACCCTGGGATCACCCACGTGGCGTTTGGGGTCAAGGACATCAAGGCCTGCATCGCTCACTTGAAAGCGCATGAGATCCCCATCACCCAAGGACCGGTGAGTTTTGGTGACGGCCATGTTTCCATTTTTTTTCGCGATCCTGACAAAAACACCTTGGAACTTAGATGCCGGCTAGAAAGTGCAGAGGCACAGTCCATCGAGGGCTTGAGCTTTTACGACCCCAAAGCTTGATCTGTCAACCACTTTAAGGCACCAAGGTCAATGGTGTTGATGATCGGCGCCCTGCATGCCCTGCATGCCCTTATGGCCTTCAGTGGCTTGCAAGAGCACGGGGACACGCATGTCCACCTGTGTTTTTTTACCCGTCGCGTCTTGAAAGGTCAATTGCAAATCGATGTTGCTGTCTTTTTCAAGGGTCTTTTTTAAATCCATCAACATGATGTGATAGCCACCGGGTTTTAAATCCACGACGCTGCCCGCGTCCAAGGCCAAGCCGTTGGGCAAGGCGGTCATTTTCATGACGTTGTTTTGCATGCTCATTTGATGGATCTCGCTCACTTGGGCAACAGAGGAGCTGACGGCCACCAGTTTTGTAGGGCCCACGGCCTTCAGGCTCATGAAGACACCTGTCGCGTTTTGCCCTTTGACGCTTGCTCGCGCCCATGCATTGCTCACGCTCACGTTTTGCGCCAACACCCAGGGACTGATCATCAAAAGGGCCAGCAGGCCACTGTATGTCTTAAAAAACCTCATGCCACACTCCTTGAACAACCATAACGACAACACGCTCTAAAAAGGACCATTGTCTCATAGACCCTGCAGACACCAGGCAAGCGGTGCTATGGCAAAGGGAAAACCTGAGTCCATTCATCCGACAGGACCTTTAAAATCGCCCCTCCAGTTCACACTTTTTTTATGCTCAAGCGCACCGGTTCTGTTCATCTCTCACTTGCTCTGCTTCAAAGTTTCATGGGGCCCACACTTCATGCCCAGGAAGAAATACAAACCATTGAAATCATTGCCAACACACCCACCTTGGGGGCACTTGTCAACAAAAATACACTCGCCTCCAACGTCCAAACCGCCCATGGGGATCAAATTGAAAACTCGGGCTCCTTGAATTTAGCTGACTTTTTACAAAACAATTTCACAAGCGTTCACCTCAACGACAACCAAGGCAACCCATTCCAAGTGGACTTGAACTACAGGGGCTACAGTGCATCCCCCTTGCTTGGCACCCCTCAAGGCCTGTCTGTGTATGTCGACGGGGTCAGAATGAATCAACCCTTTGGCGACATTGTTCAATGGGACTTGATCCCGAATTCTGCCATTCAAACCATCAGTCTCTTTGCGGGCTCCAATCCGGTCTTTGGCATGAACACGCTGGGCGGCGCTTTGAGCATCCAAACCAAGGATGGCCTGAGCTATCAAGGCACGGAAATGGAGACCGGTTGGGGCAGCTTTGGTCGCCAAAGCTTTGAGCTCGAACACGGTACAAGTTATTCAAACGGTCTTCACAGCTACTTGAACTTCAAGGATTTCAAGGACCAGGGCTGGCGAGAGCATTCCCCTTCAAGTGTTCAGCAGCTGTTTGGCAAACTTGGCTGGCGTGATGGCTCGAGCGATATCAAAGTTTCTCTCTCTACCTTTGGCTCTGCTCTCAGCGGCAACGGTTTACAACAAGAGAGCTTGCTGCATCAAAACTACAAGGGGGTGTTCACTCAACCAGACCAAACCAACAACACCTCCACGGTGCTCAATTTGGAGCTCAAGCATGAGCTGAGTCCCGCTTGGTCACTTTCAGGCAACACCTACCTCAGGCGCATCAACAGCACCACGCTCAACGGTGACTTGAACGGCAACGCTTTGGGTGAGAAGGTCTATGGCTACAACGCTGCAGAAGGCAACTGGCTTTTGGCCCATCAACTCTTGAGTCTCGGTGCTCCAAGCAGCGTGACCCCAAGCACCCAAGGCTTGGGGCTGCCCAGTCTTCGTTGCTTGGCCCAAGCCGGCTTGAACACCGAACCCAATGAAAAATGCGATGCCTTGATCAATCGCACCCAAACACAACAAAGAAGCTGGGGCCTCAATGCACAAGTCAATGGAAAAAGCAACTGGTGGGGCCAAGCCCACCGGTTCAGTCTTGGAGCGTCCATCGATCTGTCTGAATCGATCTTTCGTCAGCAAAGCCAATTTGCTTACCTCACCCCCGAACGCTCGGTGCTGGGTGTCAATGCATTTGCCGATGGATCGCAAAACTCTGAAACCGCGTTTGATCAACGCGTTCAACTCAAAGGACAATCTCTACACACCCACTTTTTTGCAACGAACACCCTCTCGTTTTCAAAGGAGCGAGCGCATCTGAGCACCTCTGGCATGTGGACTCGCACCAACATCGACAACACGGATTTGCTCTACCCTTACGCCCCCAATTACTCAGCGCTGGCCACGCAAGGTGGGCTGCAAAGGGGCACCCTGACAGGCTCGAGCGCCTATCAAAGATTCAACCCTGCTCTGGGTTTGTCCATGACGCCCAGTTTGTCCTTCAACCCTTTCATCGGTTACAGCGAAAGCTCTCGCGCTCCCACTTCCATCGAACTGGGCTGCGCCGACCCCACCTACGATTGTCGCTTGCCCAACGCCATGTCAGGCGACCCGGCCTTGAGGCAAGTGGTCACCAAGACCTGGGAGTTAGGAGCCAGGGGCCAAGCACAAGACCCCAACTTACAGTGGCATGGCGCCTTTTTTGTCGCTCAAAACCAAGACGATATTTTGTTCGTCTCAAGCAGCACGCATGCGGGCTCTGGGTACTTTAAAAACTTTGGTCAAACCAAAAGACAAGGCTTTGAAGTGGGTCTCAAAGGTGCACTGAAAAAATTTAATTTTGGATTCAATTTCACCAGTCTCAAAGCCACTTATGAAACCACCGAGTCCGTCGTGAGTGCACTCAACCCTCAAGCCAATGCGCTGGGACAAATCACCATAGCGCCGGGTCATGCCCTGCCCTTGATGCCTTCTCATTTGCTCAACGCAAGAGCCGGTTTTTCCTTCTCACCCCACTTCAAATCGGGCCTGAGCATGAACGCGGTTGACGCGAGTTTTATGCGAGGCAATGAAAACAACCTGCCTTCAGCAAAAGTGCCAGGCTATGCGGTCTTTCATTGGAACAGTTCTTACAAGGTCGACCAAGACACTGTGGTGTATGCCAACATTTCCAATTTGTTGGATAAAAAATTCAGCACCTCTGGCGCTATCGGCCCTCAAGCTTTCACAAGCAATGGCGCCTTCACCAACTCTACCCTTGGAGCCCTCTTTCAAGCACCTGGTGCACCACGCATGTTCAACGTGCATGTGAGAATCATGTTGAATTGAGCGTGCGTTCTCCTAGGACCCCAAAAAAGGACCAGCATGCATCAAACGGATGCAGACTCGCTCAAAGCTTGGTCCATGGCTTCGAGCAAGGTGTTGGGCTCTTGTGCCCCGGAGACCCCGAGCTGAGAGTTCAAAATATAAAAAGGCACACCATGGATGCCCAGTTCTCGAGCGGCTTTCTCTTTTTCCTGAACCGCTTGATGGAGCTCAGGGTTTGAAAGCCCCTCTTCAATGGCCTCATTCGTCAAACCAGCGCTTTGGGCCAACTGCGCCAACACCGCCTTGTCTGTCAAATCCATGGCATCCAAGAAATAAGCCTTGAAGAGCACCTCCACGAGCTTGGCTTGCTCATCGGGGCTTTTGGCTTGAGCAATCAGACTGTGCGCAAAAAGTGTGTTGGGCTGACGTTTGATGTGATCGAATTTAAAATCAAGGCCCACCGATTGGCCCACGGCCGATACGCGCTCATAAACCGACGCCGCTCGCTCCCCGAATTTCTCTTTCAAATACTGAGAACGCTCGATCCCCACCAAAGGCAAATCTGGATTCAATTGAAATGCGGACCACCTCACCAAGGGTGTGGCCTCTTTGGGGTACTTTTCTTTAAAGAGCACAAGCGCTGCTTCCAGCCGCCTTTTGCCAATGAAACACCAAGGACAAACCACATCGGACAAAACATCAATGATCAAGGGCGTTGGGGTAGGTGTTGGCATGATGGGTCTTCGCATTTGAATAACAGATGTTGAATTTAACCACGAAGAGCTTGAGATTTTTGAGCACTTGAGCATTCCGTGCTTGTTTCTGTCAAAATAGAGGTATGTCATCTTTAATGTATCTCTAAGTTGAAAGATCCCCATGGCCAACGAACTCATCAAGCACACCACCGACTCGACCTTTGAGGCCGACGTCCTCCAAAGCACGCAACCTGTTTTGGTGGACTATTGGGCCGAATGGTGTGGTCCTTGCAAGATGATTGCCCCTATTTTGGACGAAGTCGCAACGGCTTACGAAGGCAAACTTCAAATTGCCAAGATGAATGTCGATGAAAACCGCGAAATTCCAGCCAAATTTGGTATCCGTGGGATTCCCACCCTCATGCTCTTCAAGGACGGTCAATTGGCCGCCACCAAGGTCGGTGCCTTGAGCAAGGCGCAATTGAGCGCCTTCATCGATCAAGAACTGGCTTAAAAAAACTTTTGATGTTTTTACAAGCACCCTGTGTGGTGCTTGTTGGCCTCAAACACTCTCCATGGAGAGTACTTTTGTATTCTATTCTGAGCTTTGATTTTCTTCTTTCCCCACGCCCTCACTTTGACGATTTTGGGGCTGGCATCAGCTATTCACAAATTGGATTTTCTCTGACATAATACAATCCAGTGACAAAGAGCAACCACAAGCTTGCATCATTAACCGGTCACGAGCCTTCGGCTCACTTCTCCAAGACCATCCCCCAAACCTAATCAACGAACTCCCATCTGGAGTCTCTTCATGCATCTGAACGAACTCAAGGCACTGCACGTGTCTGAAGTACTCAAACAAGCCGAAGTCCTGGAAATCGAAAACACGGGACGCATGCGCAAACAAGAACTCATGTTTGCCATCATCAAAAAAAGAGCGCGTGCCGGCGAACAAGTGTTTGCCGATGGGGTGCTTGAAATCTTGCCAGATGGCTTTGGCTTTTTAAGAAGCCCAGACACCAGCTACACCGCAAGCACGGATGACATCTACATCAGCCCCAGCCAGGTTCGACGCTTTAACCTGCATACGGGTGACATGATCGAGGGTGAAGTTCGCATCCCCAAAGATGGCGAGAGGTATTTTGCTCTGACGAAATTGGACAAAGTCAATGGTGACTTGCCAGAGAACAATCGCCACAAAATCATGTTTGAGAACTTGACGCCGCTTTTCCCCAAAGAGCAAATGCGTCTTGAGCGAGAGATCAAAAGCGAAGAGAACATCACCGGACGGATGATTGACATCATTGCACCGATCGGCAAAGGTCAACGTGCCCTTTTGGTCGCCCCCCCGAAGAGCGGTAAAACGGTCATGATGCAACACATTGCGCATGCCATCACGGCCAACTACCCCGACTCACACATGATGGTCTTGCTCGTGGATGAGCGTCCCGAAGAGGTCACCGAGATGCAAAGAAGCGTCAAGGGCGAGGTGATTGCTTCCACCTTTGATGAGCCTGCCGCCAGACACGTTCACGTGGCTGAAATGGTCATCGAAAGAGCCAAGCGACTCACCGAGCTGAAAAAAGACGTGATCATTTTGCTCGACTCCATCACGCGTTTGGCCAGGGCCTACAACAACGTGGTCCCAAGCTCCGGTAAAGTCCTCACCGGTGGCGTTGACGCCAACGCTTTGCAAAGACCCAAGAGATTTTTTGGTGCAGCCAGAAACATCGAAGAAGGCGGCTCCCTCACCATCATTGCCACCGCCTTGATCGATACAGGCTCGCGCATGGATGAGGTCATCTTTGAAGAATTCAAAGGGACAGGAAACTGTGAGATTCATTTGGACCGCCGTCTCTATGAAAAACGTGTCTTCCCAGCCATTCAACTCAACCGCAGTGGCACCAGGCGCGAGGAGCTCTTGTTGGCCCCTGAAATTTTGCAAAAGACCCGTATCTTGCGCCAGTTCATCTACAACATGGATGAAGTTGAATCCATGGAACTCATGCTTAAAAACATGCGCTCCACGAAGACCAATGTCGACTTCTTTGACCTCATGCGTCGAGGCGGTTAATTCTTTTGTATTCCAATTGAACACCCTACAACACCCAAGTGCCCCCTTGAGTGTTGTCTAAGCCCAGAAAATCCCTTACTCAAACCAACATTCCTGCTACAATAGTGGGCTTTACGGAAAGTGTGTCAGATCGGCTGACATGGCTACCGGCTTTACCAAGGACACCAACACCATGAAAGAAGGCATTCACCCCAACTACCGCGAAGTTTGCTTCGTCGACTTGTCCAATGGCTTTAAGTTTGTTACCCGCTCATGCGCGAACACCAAAGAATCCATCAAAATGGACGACGGACGCGATTTGCCTTTGTACAAACTCGACACCTCCAGCGAATCACACCCTTTCTACACCGGTACACAAAAATCTGTGGACAACATGGGTGGACGTGTTGAGCGCTTTAGAAACAAATACGGTAAAACAGCAGCAAAGTAATTGCTTTTTGTTGATCCCACACTGCTCTGACACGTTCAGAGCCAGCAACAAGGCAGCACGGTTCTCCGCGCTGCCTTTGTTTTTGGTGACAGACCGATCCACCAAGGTGCATTTGACTTGAAACAACCTACGCCAGCCATCGTCAGTCAAGACGCGGTTCGCCGCTTGCCTAGGGTCGCACTGTATGTGTTTTGCATCGCCTACGTGATCCCAGGGTTTTGGTTCCGTGAGGCATGGAAGTCCGTGGACTTGACGTCCTTGGGGTTCATGTTGGAACTTGCCCTTCACAACAGCGACTGGTGGCATCCCACGCTTTTGGGTCAAACGCCTGAATTGGACGCCTTGCTTCCCTATTGGTTGGGAGCCTGGTCCATACAAGGCTTGTCTCCTTGGCTTTCTGCTTCCAAGGCCGTTCGCGTGCCTTTCATGGCCTTGAGCTTTTTGAGTTTGAGTGCTTGCTGGTATGCGGTGTACGCCCTTTGCAAAAGCCAACGCGCTCAACCCGTGGCTTTTGCGTTTGGGGGCGAGGCCAACCGCAAAGACTACGCCAGGGCTTTGGCCGATGCAGGGCTCTTGGCACTGATATCCAGCCTGGGACTGGCGCAACCCATGCATGAGGTCACGCCCATGCTGGCTCAATTTACCTTTGTGAGCATTTGTTTTGCTGCACTTGCAAGCCTGCCCTTTCACAAGGCATGGAGCCTTTGGACTTGGGTCCTGGGCTTGGCAGGTCTGAGCCTCTCTGGAGCTCCAAGTCTCGCCTTGATCTTTGGCGTGCTTGCAAGTTTGATGTGCCTGCTGGACACTGAGCTTGAGCATCCCAGACAAACCGCTTTGCTGATCGTGCTCGGCTCATTGCTCGTTGCTTGGCTGACACCACGACACATGTGGCATTGGCGAGTGCATTGGCCAGACATGAGCGTGGCGCATTGGCATGGACAACTGCGCTTGTGGCTTTGGTTCACATGGCCGGCCTGGCCCTTGACCCTATGGACACTTTGGAGATGGAGACACCATTGGTGGGCCACCCAACAGAGTCGACACCTCATGATCCCCCTTTGTTTAGGAACGGTTTGCGCTTTGAGCGCCATGCTCAGCGTGCCCCCTGAACGTGTGCTGCTTTTATCTTTGCCCTTTTTTGCTGCTTTGGCCGCCTATGCTTTGCCCACTTTGCAAAGAAGTGTCCGCGCCTTGATTGATTGGTTCACGCTCTTGTTCTTTAGCGGTTGCGCCTTCATCATTTGGGTGGTTTGGCTTGCGATGCAAACCGGTTGGCCTCCCCAGCCTGCGGCCAACGTGGCCAGACTCCTGCCTGGCTTTGTGCCATCTTTTGGTGCGGCAGCTTTTGTGGTGGCTTTGCTCGCCACACTCACATGGGTTTGGCTTGTGAAGTGGAGAACCGGGCAGCACCGCTCTGCGATTTGGAAGAGTCTGGTCTTGCCTGCTGCTGGAGCTGCGTTGTGCTGGCTTTTGCTGATGAGTTTATGGCTTCCTCTTTTGGACTACGCCAGAAGTTATGTGCCCATGATTTTAGAGGTCGAGAAAAGCATCACGGCTCAACGCCTTTGCCTGAAAGATCTGAACTTGGCTCAAATCACGGCGTTCAAAGTGCACAGTTCACTTGAGATTGAACTGTTTGAAGCTGAAAAGACTCACCTGTGCACTTGGGTCATCACCGAGAGCGATCACAAAGGGCAAATCGCTCCACCTGCGTCCCTTCACATTGAAGGCTTTGAATGGATCAAAACCATCCCAAGGCCTTCAGACGACAACCAAGAGATGGACCTCTTTAAAAAAATATCAAGCCTTGAGAGAGCCAAAGATTGACTAAAAAAACCGAACGCAAGCTGATCTTGGGACACGCCTCGACCATTTTGGTGGGTCAACTTGCGGTCATGGCCTTTGGGATCACCGACACCCTGGTTGCTGGACGTTACGACGAGAAGGCATTGGCTGCATTGTCGGTGGGATCAGCCGTGTACATCAGCGTCTTTGTGGCTTTGATGGGCATCTTGCAAGCCTTGTTGCCGGTGCTCTCAGAGATGCATGGCGCCCAAAAACCGCTAGAAGTTGGGCGGCAATTCAGACAAGGCCTTTATATGCTCTTGGCTTCATCCGCCTTAGGCATTGGCATTTTGCTCAGCCCCAACTTGATCCTTGAATGGACCCAAGTCCCTGAAGCCCTCAAGGCAGACGTGAGCTCTTACCTGGCGGTCTTGTGCTTGGGCTTGCCCTTGGCCTTGCTCTTCAGGATGTTCAGCACCTTGAACCAAAGCATTGGTAAACCCAAACTTGTGACTTGGATTCAAATCACAGGCCTGCTTCTTAAAATACCGCTCTCCATGGCCTTGACCTTTGGGGTTTTTGGCATGCAGGCCTTGGGGGTGGTGGGCTGCGCTTGGGCGACTTTTTGCGTGAACCTAGCGATGGTGTTGCTGTGCCTTCTCCTGCTGAAAAAACAAAGCCTGTACAAGCCCTTTCACATCTGGCGCCCACTTGAAAAACCTGACTGGCAAAGTTTACGCAATCTGCTTCGCATTGGACTACCCAACGCATTGTCCGTGGCCGTGGAGGTCACGTCATTCACCTTGATGGCGCTCTTTATTTCAAGACAAGGCACCACCTCTGCCGCCGCGCATCAGATCGTCACCAGCCTAGCGGCTTTGCTCTACATGGCCCCCCTGTCTTTGGCCATTGCAACCAGCGCGCGCGTGAGTTTTTGGTTAGGGGCACAAGACCCCCACCAAGCACACATGGTGATGAAACAAGGCTTCCTCATTGATTGGAGCCTGGCAGCCGTGGTGAGTGTCATCATTTTCTTTTTGAACCCTTGGATCGCCCCCCTGTTCACCACTCACCCAGAGGTCGTGAGCGCTGCCTCAGGCGTCTTGATTTGGTTGTCCCTCTACCATTTGGGAGACGCGACCCAGGTGATGTGCTTCTTCATGCTCAGGTGCTACAAAATCACCGTCATGCCCTTGTTGATCTATTGCATCTTTCTTTGGGGTGTTGGCTTGATGGGCGGCTATCAACTGGCCTACCATGGCCTGGAGGCACTGGATTGGCCAGCCATGCCTTCTCCCAAAACCTTTTGGCTGAGCAACACGGCGGCCGTGTTTGCCGTGTGCGTGTGCATGCTGGCGCTGCTCAATTGGGTATCGAAAAAATCAATTCAGGAGCGTTAGTCCAGGCGTCTTTTCTTTCCACCTGATCCTAGATTTGGGCAAGGTCCATGAAAACTCAGATCCTTTGCCCAAAACACTTTGAATCTGCATCTCGCCTCCATGGCGCTGCACGACGTGTTTGACAATGGCCAAACCCAGGCCTGTGCCGCCCGTTTCTCTAGAACGGCTTCTGTCGACCCTATAAAAACGCTCCGTCAGTCTAGGAATATGCTCGGGTGCGATACCGACCCCATTGTCTTTAACGCCAAATCGCCACTCACCGCTTGGCAAGACCTGGCAACTCACCCTGACTTGCGCACCCAATGGCGTATAACGTAAAGCATTGCTGATCAAATTGGACATGGCGCTTTGAATTTCACCCTTGTTACCTGACAACTCGATGTCCTCGACCTCACCCTCGTATTCAAAAACCAGGTCATGAGGCGCCTCATTGTCTTGAAGCAGTGTCTTTGACAAGCCCCTGGCCTCAGCCTCACAACTCTTGAGCACCAAGCCCATCTCAAACCAATCCAAGTTAGAAGGCAATGGACTGCCCTCCAACTTGGACAAGGTCAGCAAGTCTTGAACCAACGTTTGCATCCTAGAGGCTTGTTGCTGCATCAATGCCAAATACCGACTTTGCTCCTCCTCCTCAAGCTTTAGGTTCTGCATGGTCTCCACAAAACCGGCAAGAACGGTCAAAGGTGTTCGGATCTCATGAGACACGTTCGCAACAAAATCTTGTCTCATCAACTCCGCTTGCTCCAAAGCGGTGATGTCTCTGGTGAGCATCAATTTACGCCCGTCCCCATAAGGAAACAGCTGAAGGGATATTTTGGAGTGCTTTTGAAATTGACTTTGAACACCCTCAATCACCACCTCATGGTCATAGATCAAGGAGTGCGCATAAGCCGCGTAGGCAGGATGGCGCACCAAGTTACCGATCAGTTGGTCCTTGTCCCGATCAAAATCAATACCCAGGTGAGCTTTGGCCATTTCGTTGGACCACTCAATGCGCCCCTCTGGGTTGATCAGTAGCACACCGTGTGGGGAGGCTTGAATGGCCGATAAAAATTCAGTGAGCCTTGCGTCACTTCGAACTATCTCGCGGTCCTTGGCACGAAGAGCCCTGTAAATCCGGTCTCCTATCTCACCCCAGATCCCACGAACATAAGGGGGTGAGTCGCCGGGTTCATTGCGCACCCAGGCCAGGGTGATGAAGGCACGGTTGATATCGACCAGGTACAAAACCACACATGTCAAGAGCAGAGAAACAAAGGCACTTTCCCAGTAGTTGCT
>Ga0209829_10001025_pt1 | contig 23663 bp, 21 predicted proteins | sample C_140205_EF_Meta_FD_187311 | JGI IMG/M metagenome (GOLD analysis project Ga0209829, IMG submission 187311) | Freshwater microbial communities from Lake Croche, Canada to study carbon cycling - C_140205_EF_MetaG (SPAdes) (version 2) | ecosystem: Environmental > Aquatic > Freshwater > Lake... | reverse complement strand
GGGGTAGTAACAATGATGACTCTTCATACTGCAAAGGGACTTGAGTTTCCAACCGTTTTCTTAACCGGCATGGAGGAAGGAATATTTCCGCACTCAAGAACGCTGGGCGACCCAGAGGAGTTACAAGAAGAACGTCGCCTTGCCTACGTTGGCTTAACTAGAGCAAGAGAGAATTTATTTATAACCAGGGCTGAGTATCGCTCTTCCTGGGGAGCACCTAATTACAACGCACCATCTAGATTTTTAAGTGAGATTCCAGATTCGGTAATTGAGTGGAATCAAGCGCAAGAAAAAATGCCATCAATTAAAACTTCAATTAGGCGAACATTTGCTCCTGCCAAGGCAACTGGAAAAGTTAGTAGCACTATGCAACTAGAAGTAGGTGAACGAGTATCACATGACACCTTTGGATTAGGAACTGTGATTGCCGTTACTGGTGAAGGTGATCGAGCAGAGGCAACCATTAATTTTGGCTCATTTGGTGAGAAGCGACTGCTACTTCGCTATGCACCAGTTGAGAAATTATAAATTTATTCACTTTCTCATTACTATTACCACCTTACGTAGCAAAATTTGATCGGGGATAATTAGTGGATCTTTTTGAGTATCAAGCACGCGATCTATTTGAGTCCCATCAAATTCCAGTCTTAGCTGGCGCAGTTGCAACTACTCCAGAAGAAGCACATGCTGCTGCTGAAAAAATTGGTGGCAAGGTTGTTGTTAAAGCCCAAGTAAAAGTTGGTGGCAGAGGCAAAGCCGGTGGCGTGAAGTTGGCCGAAAATGCAGAGGATGCTAAAGAAAAAGCAAAAGCAATCTTAGGTATGGATATTAAGGGTCATATTGTTCATAAAGTAATGATTGCCCAAGCAGCACCTATTGAATCTGAATATTACTTAGCAATTTTGTTAGATCGAGCTAACCGAAACTTTTTAGTTATGGCATCAGTTGCTGGCGGTATGGAAATTGAAGAGGTTGCTCATAAAACTCCAGAAAAATTAGCAAGAGTTGGAATTGATCCAAACGTTGGAATTGATAAAGTGAAAGCTCTAGAAATTGCAAAAGGTGGAAAATTTCCAGTAGATGTTATGGATCAAGTTGCTGAAGTATTAATCAAATTATGGCAAGCATTTGTTAAAGAAGATGCAACCTTGATGGAGATTAATCCATTAGTTAAAACGATAGATGGAAAAGTAGTGGCTCTAGACGGCAAGGTTACTTTGGATGATAACGCCGGGTTTCGGCATCCAGAACATGAGGTTTTAGTAGACCATGCGGCAACTAATCCATTAGAAAAATTAGCAAAAGAGAAGGACTTAAATTACGTAAAATTAGATGGTCAAGTAGGCATTATTGGTAATGGCGCAGGTTTAGTTATGAGCACACTAGATGTTGTTGCATATGCTGGCGAAAAATATGGAGTAAAACCTGCAAACTTTTTAGATATTGGTGGTGGAGCATCCGCTGAGGTAATGGCCAATGGATTATCAATTATTTTAGGTGACTCTGATGTTAGAAGCGTATTTGTAAATGTGTTTGGTGGAATTACCGCATGTGATGCAGTAGCAAATGGAATTGTGCAAGCCCTTGCCATGCTTGGGGATAAGGCAACTAAACCAATTGTGGTTCGTCTTGATGGTAACAATGTTGAACTGGGACGAAAGATATTAAATGAAGCAAATCATCCACTAATTCAGCAATTAGAAACTATGGATGGCGCCGCTGCTAAGGCAGCAGAGTTGGCGGCGATCTAATGGCAATTTTTGTAACTGAAAATACCAAGGTAATAGTGCAAGGTATGACCGGCTCTGAAGGTACTAAGCACACAAAGCGAATGCTTAAAGCTGGAACAAAGATTGTTGGTGGCGTGACCCCTGGTAAAGGTGGCCAAACTGTTGATATGGATGGCGTGTTAATTCCGGTTTTTAATTCAGTAAATGAAGCAATGGCATCCACTGGCGCAAATGCTTCTGTAGTTTTTGTACCACCAAAGTTTGCAAAGGCAGCAGTTATAGATGCGATTGATGCTGCTATGCCATTAGTAGTAGTTATTACTGAAGGTATTCCAGTTCATGATGTGGCAGCTTTTTATGCCTACTCAGCCAGTAAAGGAAAGACCCAAATTCTTGGACCAAACTGTCCTGGAATTATCAGCCCAGGAAAAACAAATCTTGGAATTATTCCTGCTGATATTACTGGACCTGGAAAAATTGGTTTAGTTTCTAAATCTGGAACTTTGACTTATCAAATGATGTTTGAGCTTAGAGATTTTGGATTTACCACCGCGGTTGGAATTGGTGGCGACCCAATTATTGGTACTACTCATATTGATTGTTTGCGAGCTTTCCAAGATGATCCAGAAACAAAAGCAATTGTCATGATTGGTGAAATCGGTGGCGATGCTGAAGAGCGCGCTGCGCAATTTATTAAAGAGTATGTAACTAAACCAGTTGTTGGTTATGTTGCTGGATTTACCGCACCTGAGGGCAAAACTATGGGTCATGCAGGCGCAATTGTCTCAGGCTCTTCCGGAACTGCTGCTGCTAAGAAAGAAGCACTAGAGGCTGTCGGTGTTGCGGTTGGTAAAACACCAAGTGAAACCGCTAACTTGATGCGCAAGATATTGAATGGATAAATCGCAGATAGGAAAATAATGGTTGCGCGTACGTTATGGATAGCGCTGCAACAAGTAATTAGATCAATACTAATTTACCTTTTTCCACTTTCATTTATTGCATTATTTGCTTGGGCGACCGCTGGAAGTACTTATGGAACTACCTCAGATCCAATGCGCGCTGCAGTTTGGCTTTGGCTTGGCTCTCACTTAACTCCGTTTCATATAACAAGCAATGAAATAACTGGGTATCTTTCTTATCTACCAATTGGCGCAGCAATATTTCCCATGCTTACAATGCGAGTTGGTTTTCGCAGGGTGTTGGAAGTAGTAGGAAATAAAAAAATAAGCAGAGCATATTTCATAATTTCCTACCTATTAGTTTATTTACTTCTAGCTTTTGTTGCCTCAAACTCTCAAGTATCTGTTGATTGGCTTCGCGCAGTTCCTACTTTATTAATTATTCTATTTATTGCAACAACAAATATAAATGCAGAGGTTCTTGTAAAGGCACCTTTTAATCTCTTCACAATTATGTTGGGAGTTGGTGGGCTATTATTTTCAATATCTTTACTACTTAATTTTTCGATCGCAAAAAACCTGACTATTGTGGTTCAGCCTGGCATATTAGGTGGATTACTTCTACTACTCCTTCAACTCCTATATTTACCAAATATTATGTTTACCTCTGTTAGCTATGCACTGGGTGCTGGATTTTCACTTGGAAGTGGCACTAACTTAACTCCATTCATATTTAATCTAAGAGAGATTCCTGCTATTCCAGTTCTAGCAGCACTTCCTAACGGTAAATTTCCATGGTTAATATTTTTAACCCTAATAGTTTCTATTTATGCTTGGATAAATATTTATTTAATTGATAAACAAAAAATTGATGCAAAAAGTAAAATGCAAATTACAATAAGATTTTTTATAATCTCAACTTTTACCCCAGTAATTTTTGCATTCATCTCATCAGGTTCACTACTTTCAGCAAATATGTCACCAGTAGGGGTTAATCCAATACGAATAGGTGCAGTATTTGCACTGCAAACTTTTGTTGTTTTTATTATTATGAAATATTTACCTAAATTGTTTAAGAAAAAGCAGGGCAAGGGTAGGCTGGCTATATGAGCGCAGTAATAATGAATGGCAAAGCCCTTGCTGAGCGGATAAAGGGTGAGATCGCTAATCAGGTTTTGAACATGAACAAAAAACCTGCACTTGGGACAATATTAGTTGGAAGTGATCCGGGTTCAATTGCATATGTAGATGGAAAACATCGCGATTGTGCCCAAGTTGGAATCAAATCAATAAAAATGAATCTGCCAGATACCGCAACGACAGCACAAGTATTATCAGCGGTCGAAGAGTTAAATAAAAATCCAGAGTGCACTGGATTTATTGTGCAGCTGCCACTACCAAAGACGGTTGACACCGAAAAAATCTTACTTGCTATCGATCCCAATAAGGATGCAGATGGTTTAAATCCAATAAACCTTGGTAAATTTGCGTTAGGTACTGGCTCAATAATTCCATGTACGCCCAAGGCAATTATTGCTTTACTTAACGAGTACAAAGTTAAGTTACCCGGTGCAAATGTGTTAATTATTGGTCGCGGAACTACTGTTGGCCGGCCACTTTCGATTTTGTTATCTCAAAAACCAAGTAATGCAACCGTCACACTTGCTCACTCAGCAACATCAAATTTACCTGAATTAATAAAGAACGCAGACATTGTGGTGGCAGCTATTGGCTCTGCTCATTTTATAAAAGTGGGAATGATTAAAACTGGCGCAGTAGTTATTGATGTTGGAATTACTAGGACCAATGAGGGCTTACTTGGCGATGTTGATCCGCAAGTTGCACTCACTGCATCAGTATTTGCACCTATGCCAGGTGGTGTTGGACCAATTACTAGAGCGATGTTATTGACTAATTTAATTGAGTTAGCAAAATGAAGGATAGTTTTACTTTAGATCAAATCCGTAGATTTTCCTTAGCTGTTGTAGTCATAGGTTTAATTGTTGCGGTCAGTGGCGCGGTTCGTACTGGCTCAATTGTTATATCCCTTGGCGCAGCTAGTATTGCTTTGGCAAGGTACTCACAACTTAAAGTGAAGCGAAATATTGAATTAATCCTGCCAATTATGATCTGCATCATGCTATTTGCTTTGGCGCTCTCACTTCCTAACGCTAGGTAGGTAGCGGATTTAGGGCAAACGACTCTAATCAGTAATATTGGCCGTATCGCCTTGAGAGGATTAAATGAGCAGATCTGGAAAAGTAACTGTTGTCGGAGCAGGTTTCTATGGTTCAACTACCGCACTTAGGCTTGCTGAATATGACATTTTTGAAACAGTAGTTTTAACAGATATTGTCGAAGGAAAACCTGAAGGTATCGCCTTAGATATAAATCAGTCTAGATCAATTGAAAATTTTGAAACAAAAGTTATTGGTGCAACTACTACTGCAACCGGTGGTGGATATGAAAAAACTGCTAGCTCAGATGTAGTAGTTATTACTGCTGGCCTTCCACGCAAGCCTGGTATGAGTCGAATGGATTTAATTGGTGTAAATGCTGGAATCGTTCGCGGTGTTGCAGAAAATATTGCAAAGCATTCACCGAACGCAGTAATCATTGTGGTCTCTAATCCACTTGATGAAATGACTGCACTTGCTCAAATTGCGACTAAGTTTTCTTATAACAAAGTTATCGGACAAGCTGGCATGCTAGATACCGCTCGCTTTACTAACTTTGTTGCTGAAAAATGTGGAGTTCAAACCTCTGCCGTTAAAACTTTAACCCTTGGATCCCATGGTGAAACTATGGTGCCAGTTCCAAGCCGTTGCACTGTAAATGGAAAACCACTCTCTGAGGTTTTATCTGCCACTGAAATTGCAGAGTTAGTTGAGAGAACTAGAAATGGTGGCGCTGAGATTGTTGCTTTACTTAAGACTGGATCTGCTTACTACGCACCATCGGCAGCAGCAGCCCGAATGGCTAAGGCAGTAATTACCGATTCAAATGAGGTAATGCCAGTCTGTGCCTGGGTAGATGGTGAGTATGGAATTAACGGAGTTTATTTAGGAGTTGAAGCGCAGATTGGTAAGAATGGCATTAATAAAGTTATAGAAACAAAGCTAACTGCAGAAGAGTTAGCTTCGCTAAAAGCTGCCTCTGAAGCGGTTCGAACTAAACAAGCCGATATTAAAGATCTCTAGGGGCGGAGTTAATTATGAATAAAATCAAAGTAGAGGGCACCGTTGTTGAATTAGATGGTGATGAGATGACCAGGATTATCTGGCAGTTCATCAAAGATTCTTTAATCCTTCCTTACTTAGATATAAATCTTGAGTACTACGACTTAGGGATTGAATACCGCGATAAAACTAATGATCAGGTGACTATTGATTCAGCCCATGCAATTCAAAAGCATGGCGTTGGAGTTAAGTGCGCAACTATCACTCCAGATGAGGCCCGGGTTAAAGAGTTTAATTTGAAGCAAATGTGGAAATCACCAAATGGAACTATTCGAAATATTCTAGGTGGAGTAATTTTTCGCGAGCCAATTATTATTAAAAATGTACCACGGTTAATTCCACACTGGACAAAACCAATTGTGATTGGCCGTCATGCATTTGGTGATCAATATAAAGCCACAGATTTCCTAGTGCCAGGTGCCGGCAAGCTAACCGTTACCTTCACACCCCAAGATGGTTCAAAGCCAATGGAGTTTAATGTCTTTGATTTCCCATCATCTGGTGTGGCGATGGCGATGTATAACCTAGATGATTCAATCCGTGATTTTGCAAGAGCAACATTTAATTATGGATTGGTAAGAAAGTATCCAGTATTTCTTTCAACTAAAAACACAATTCTTAAAGCATACGATGGCAGGTTTAAAGATATCTTTGCTGAAGTATTTGAGAAAGAGTTTAAGACTGAATTTGATAAGAACAAACTTGAGTATGATCACCGATTAATTGATGACATGGTGGCAACCTCACTTCGCTGGGAGGGTGGTTATATCTGGGCATGTAAAAATTATGATGGTGATGTTCAATCTGACACCGTTGCCCAAGGTTATGGTTCACTCGGTCTTATGACCTCAGTTCTAATGTCACCAGATGGTAAAACTGTTGAAGCAGAAGCAGCCCATGGCACAGTTACTCGTCACTTCAGAGATCACCAAGCTGGCAAGGCAACATCAACTAATCCAATTGCATCAATATTTGCCTGGACACAAGGTTTAGCACATCGCGCAAAGTTAGATAACACTCCTAAGGTGGCTGAGTTTGCAAAAACTTTAGAGCGGGTATGTATTGAAACTGTTGAAAGTGGAAAAATGACAAAGGATCTTGCGCTATTGATAAGCAAAGATGCACCTTGGCTTAATACCCAGGAGTTTTTAGCAGCGATTGATGATAATTTAAAGAAGGCGATGGCTTAAGAGTTAAAATAAAAAGCCCCACTCAAATTGAGTGGGGCTTTTTTAATTAGGAATTAATTTATTCGAGCACCAGATGTTGCATCAAATAGGTGAACAACATCAGGGTTAACACCAACAGTTACAGTTTGCCCGGCCTTAGGTGGATTCTTTGGATCCCATCTAATAATTACTTGGCCAAGCTCCTCGGTGGTGTTAGCAAACTTCAATGCCTTATCAACCGGTTTGCCGTAGACATATGCATCTGAACCTAACTCTTCAACTACCTCAACTGCTACCTCAAAGCCACTAGATGCTGGAATTAAACCCTCTGGCCTGATTCCAACTGTTACTGATGCGCCAGCAGATGATGGGACTGCAATTCCAAGATTTCCTAGCATTGCCTTCCCACCAGAGACTGATGCGGTTAAGAGGTTCATCGCCGGTGAGCCAATAAAGCCAGCTACGAAAACATTTTGTGGTTTTTCATAAAGATTTCTTGGGGTATCAACCTGTTGTAGTAAGCCATCTTTAAGAACAGCTACTCGATCACCCATTGTCATCGCTTCTACCTGATCATGGGTTACATAAACCGTAGTAATTCCAAGGCGGCGTTGCAGGGCTGCAATTTGGGTACGAGTTGCAACACGAAGTTTTGCATCTAAGTTTGATAATGGCTCATCCATTAAGAAAACTTGTGGTTCGCGCACAATTGCTCGTCCCATAGCTACCCGCTGGCGTTGACCACCAGAAAGTGCTTTAGGTTTGCGATCTAAGTAATCCTCTAAATCTAATAATTTTGCAGCCTCTAAAACTCGGCGATCGCGTTCTTCTTTTGCAACGCCAGCAATTTTTAGAGCAAAACCCATATTTTCAGCAACTGACATATGTGGGTAGAGGGCGTATGACTGAAAGACCATTGCAATATCGCGATCTTTAGGTGCAACATTTGTTACATCTTTATCACCGATAAAAATCGATCCAGTATCAATCTCTTCAAGGCCTGCCAACATACGAAGTGATGTTGATTTACCGCAACCAGAAGGTCCGACTAATACAAGAAACTCACCATCATTAACTGTGAGATCTAATTTATCTACCGCAGGTTTTGTTGTTCCGGGATAGATTCGTGATGCTTGTTTGAATACAACTGAGGCCATGGTTAGCACTCCTTCTTCCGGGTAGGTACGTACCCGACGATCCGTTGGATGAAGGTCTCACGGTTGTGAGAGTTGGCAAAGGTTACGACAGAAAGGTCAAAAAGGGGAAGGGGCGCGAGATTAGGCGCTCATTTAGCGAGCCCTGCTTATCCACAGTTATCATTGGAGATATGGCTGATGGCGCTTTAAAAAGCATCGCAATCGTTTTAGCTCTAATTGCAGTGGGCGGAATCTTTGTCGCCGCAGAAATTGCACTTATTTCCTTGCGTGAGTCCCAAGTGAAACAAATCGCAAATCTTGGCAAACGTGGCGCCCGAGTTGCCGCCTTAACTAAACATCCAAATAGGTTTTTGGCTGCCGCCCAAGTGGGAATTACTGTTTGTGGATTTTTATCAGCCGCACTCGGTGCTGACCAGTTAGGGCAGTATGTAATTCCACAGTTAGAACAGCTGGGCGTATCAACAGGTACGAGTGAAATTTTGTCGATCGTTGGTATCACCTTAGTGATTGCATATATATCTTTAGTATTTGGTGAGTTAGTGCCAAAGCGGCTGGCGTTATATAAGACTGAGGCGATTGCGCTCGCTTCGGCTGCAACAATTGATCGAATCGCAATCGTATTTAAACCAATTATTTGGCTGGTCTCGCACTCAACAGATTTAGTGATGAAACTTTTTGGCATTAACGCAAAAACACCTCGAAGTCAGATATCTGAGGCTGAGTTAATGGATTTAGTTAGTGGGCACGCTGATTTAACAAAAGAGGAACGAGAAATTGTCACTGAGGTCTTCAAATCTAGTGACCGATTAATTGATGAGGTGATGGTGCCAAGATCTGAGGTTGATTTCCTAGATGCCTCATTGACGATATCGCAAGCTAGAAAAATTGTTGTAAAACTTACTCACTCTCGCTACCCAGTTGTACGTGGCAGTAGTGATGATGTAATTGGATTTTTGCATGCCAGAGATTTATTAGATCCAAAGTTTGATGATGCCCAATTAACAATTATGGAGATTGTTAGAAACATAATGTTTTTACCTAAAACTAGTCAAGTATTGCAAGCATTAACTGAGATGCGTAGTAAACGTCAACATATTGCAATTGTGCTTGATAAAAATGGTGGTACAAATGGAATAATTACTCTTGAGAACTTAGTTGAGTGTCTAATTGGACAGATTCAAGATGAATATGATGGTCATGAAACACAACCACAACCTAAAGCACGAGTTGGTGATATTGAGATTAGTGGTGAGGTTTTACTTTCAGATCTACTGGAATCAAAGGGTATTTTGTTGCCAGCCGGTCCATATGAAACTGTCAGCGGCTTTGTTACCCATTATTTGGGCCGAATTGCGCAGATTAACGATGTCATTCGAATTAACGGAGCACGCTTTACAATTATCAGCATGAATGGCAAACAAATCAATAAGTTATTACTTACCAGAGATTCTGGGAATTAATGAGCAAAAAACGAGTTCTATCTGGCATCCAACCAACTCATGATTCATTTCACCTTGGTAATTACCTCGGCGCTCTAAAACAGTGGGTGGCGCTGCAGCAAGAAAATGATGCTTTTTACTGCGTAGTTGATTTACATGCCCTTACGGTTGAAACTGATCCAAAATTATTAGAAAAAAGAACACTTTTATCAGCAGCCCAATTAATTGCTATTGGTGTTGATCCAAAACAGTGCACATTATTTATTCAATCTCATGTTCCAGCACACAATCAATTAGCTTGGGTACTGGAGTGCATAACTGGCTTTGGTGAAGCCGGGCGCATGACCCAGTTTAAAGATAAATCACAAAAGGGTGGAACTGATCGGACCAATGTTGGTTTGTTTACCTATCCAATCCTGCAAGCAGCAGACATTTTGTTGTACCAAGCAGATTTTGTGCCAGTCGGTGAGGATCAACGTCAACATATTGAATTGACCAGAGATTTAGGGCAAAGATTTAATAGTAAATACAAAGAGGTTTTTAATATTCCACAAGCTCAAATTATTAAATCACTTGCAAAAATTAATGATCTGCAAGATCCAACCGCCAAGATGAGTAAATCTGCTGCTTCCATGTCTGGCGTAATTGAGTTACTAGATTCACCTGAAGCAACAATTAAAAAGTTTAAGTCAAGTGTGACCGATGCTGGCAAAGAGGTTAAATTTGATGAAAAAGAAAAAGCTGGTATCTCAAACCTACTAACTATTCACTCCGCTCTTTCTGGTCAACCAATCACCGATTTAGAAACTCAGTTTGCCGGTAAAGGTTATGGTGACTTTAAGACCGAAGTTGCCGATCTCGTTGTCCAAGCACTTTCCCCAATCCGTAAGCGAACTGAAGAGTTAATGAATGATCAAGCAGAGTTACTTCGCCTATTAAAGGCCGGCGCTGAGAAAGCTAATCAGGTAGCTAATAAAACATTATCTGATGTTTATGCCGCCTTAGGTCTGATTAAAAATGGCTAAGCGCTTACTTTCATTTGCCTTATCGCTTTTACTAACTACAACTGTTTTAACCCCGCCAGCAAAAGCCGCTACGGTAAAGATAGCTATTGCATATGAAGTGGGTGGTAAAGGGGACAATGGCGTAAATGATTTAGCATCTGTTGGGCTAGAGCGAGCTATCAAAAAATACAAACTTTCCAGGTTAGATATTCGAGAGCAGATAACTGACGGCGAATTAGGTGATCGCATAACTCGAGTTCGATTCTTAGCAAAGAGTAAGTATCAACTGATTATTTGTGTCGGCCCTGGCTATGCCGATACGGTAAAGCGGATTGCTAATGAATTTCCCAACACCCAGTTTGCAATAATTGATGATGAATCAGTTGGCCTAACAAACGTCTCTAATCTATCTTTTGCAACCAGTGAGGCAGTTTATTTCGCTGCAGCCGCAATGGCTTCAGTCAGCAAGAGCGGGAAAATCGGATTTATTAGTGAAAAATCATCGGTTAACGTAAATAGTTATGGATCAGCTTTTACCCGAGGGGCAGAAGCGGCAAATCCAAAAATTAAAGTCAGTAATTTATTAGTAGATCAAGTAGTTTCAGAAGAGGTTAAAAAACAGGTTAGTTCAGGCGTTGATCAGATTTTATCGACTTGGTCAAAATCAGATGAGGTTATCTCTACAGTTGCTGCTTTAAATAGTGGTGCCAATAAGAGTTTTGTTTCAGGTCTTTTACCAGAGCAATACTTTTTAAATTTTTCAGCTGGAAAAAAGAATCAGTATTTAGTGATTAAGAAACGATTTGATATTGCAGTTGAGCAGATTATTGCAACTGAATTAGCCGGAAAAAATATGTTAGATATTCTTGATGCCAACAAGGGGATCTATGGTCATCGTTATAACCTTAAGGATGGCGGCCTTTCGGTAAATCTGGTCAATGGGGGTTCATTTTCTACAAAAACTCTCAAGACTCTTGAAGACATAAAGGCCGGGCGAGTTAAAAACATCACAAATCAGTAGTAACTGCCTTAAAAGTTTAAACTCTATATTTAGAGTTTAATCAAATCTAAAGAAATCGTAATGAACCACCATGGGCGCCGCTCAAGCATGAAGCACCTTCCCCGATAGGGTCAGCACACAACTTACCCATAAAAATTTGGGTCTTAGTCCTTGGGAGGGATTTTGAAAAAATCATACAAGCTCGTAGTGGCTATTGCAGCCGCGTCATTAATGACTTCTGTTGCAGTTGCTCCAGCAAATGCTGCCGGAACTAAGCAGAAGGTTTGCGTTGCGCTAGATACTGCTGGCATTAACGACAAATCATTTAACCAAACTTCATATGAAGGTGCTAAAGCTGCTAAAGCTGCAGGATATGCATCAACAATTGAGTATTTACCAGCTAAATCTGGTGCAGATTACGCACCAAATGTTCAGAAGTTCGTAGATAAGGGTTGTACTTCAATTATCGGTGTTGGATATTTGCTCGGTGATGCCATTGGCGCAGCTGCTGCAAAAAATCCAAAAATCAACTTCTCACTAGTTGATGGCTGGTCAGGCGGAGCAAACCAAAAGGGAATTACCTATAAGACTGATGAAAACTCATTCTTAGTTGGCTACCTAGCAGCCGGAATGTCAAAGACTGGCAAGGTTGCTACATATGGTGGTCTGCAAATTCCTACCGTAACTATCTTCATGGATGGTTATGCAAATGGAGTTCAGTACTACAACGATGTAAATGGAACTAAGGTTGAAGTTCTTGGTTGGAATCCTGCTACTAAAAAGGGAACATTCCTTGGTAGCTTCGATGACACAACAAAAGCACTGTCAACATCTGTTGCATTTGAACAACAAGGTGCAGATTTTATTTTCCCTGTAGCCGGAAATATGCAAGCAACAACAGCTGGTAACAGTTTGAAGTCATTGAAGTCAAACGTTATCTGGGTAGATGCTGCAGTTATGGATACTGGAAAGCAATTCGAAAGCGTTACACCAGTTTCAGCTCTTAAGGGCTTAAAAGAGGGTGTACTTGCAACTGTTAAGGAAGCTTATGATGGCAAGTTCTCAAATACTGCTTACGTTGGAACTCTTAAGAACAAGGGCGTTTCAATCGTAATCACACCATCATGGTCAAAGAAAATCCCTGCAAAGTTACAGGCAGAGATTAAAGATCTTGCCGCAAACATTGCAGCTGGATATATATCAGTTAACTAATTGATCGACTAATAGTCGGTCGTTCTGTAGTATCGCTGGGTGAGTTAGATTTCTAACTCACCCAGTTTTATTTAAGGAGCAGCAAGTGTCGTTAGAACTTAAAGGAATTACCAAGAAATTTGGAGCCTTAGTTGCTAATGACCAAATCAATTTAAAAGTTGAAAAGGGTGAGATTCACGCCATTCTTGGTGAAAATGGCGCTGGTAAATCAACCTTAATGAACATCGTCTACGGTTTATTAGAGGCAGACAGTGGCTCAATTTTTGTAGATGGCAAACAAGTAGATATTAAAGAACCATCTGATGCATTAAATTGCGGAATCGGAATGGTTCATCAGCATTTTATGTTGGTGCCAGTTTTTACAGTTGCAGAAAATATCGTTTTAGGACACGAACAAACTAAGCACGGAATTCTCACCCTTGATGACGCAAAGGTAAAAATAGCAAGTATTGCCAAAGAGTTTAAGTTTGATATTAATCCAGATTCCCTAATTGAGGATTTATCAGTAGGTATCCAACAGCGGGTGGAAATTATTAGAGCACTAATGTATGACGCAAAGGTTTTGATTTTAGATGAACCAACCGCTGTTCTTACTCCGCAAGAGACCGATGAACTTTTAAATATTATGCGAGCATTGAAAGCTAAAGGAACAGCAATAATTTTTATTACTCACAAATTGCGGGAAGTAAAAGCAGTGGCAGATAAGATCACAGTAATCCGTCTCGGTAAGGTAGTTGGTGTAACTTCACCTACCAGCTCTCAAGAGGAGCTAGCCAGCATGATGGTCGGCCGTTCAGTGGATTTGATTCCAAATAAATCGGTAGCAAAACTTGGTAAAACGATTTTAGATATTAAAAATTTAAATATTTTTAACTCAGTTGGAAGAAAAATTGTAAATAGCATCTCACTTGAGATTAAGGCTGGTGAAATTCTTGCTATTGCGGGCGTTCAAGGAAATGGCCAATCTGAGCTAGCTAGGGCATTAGTTAATCTAGAAAGCCATGTAACTGGCTCAGTTAAGATCAATAATGAGGAAATTTTAGGAAAGAGTGTAAGAGATTCACTTCATGCCGGAGTTGCTTTTATTCCTGAATCAAGAGAGTTAGATGGGCTAATTGGGAGCTTTAGCATTGCTGAGAATTTAATTTTAGATACTCATGATTTAGCACCTGTGGCTGGGCGCGGTCAGATTGATAAGGAGTTTGTTCGAGAAAATGCCAGTAAATTGGTTAAAGAGTTTGATGTAAGAACCCAGAGTATCTTTGAAAATGCTTCATCACTTTCTGGTGGAAATAAACAAAAAGTTGTACTAGCTCGAGAGCTTTCACGTACAGTTGAGCTTGTTATTGCATCTCAACCAACAAGAGGATTAGATGTTGGTTCAATTGAATTCGTTTATGAGAGATTATTGGCAGAACGAGATGCAAATCGAGCGGTGCTATTAATTAGCAGTGAATTAGATGAAGTAACTGCCTTGGCGGATAGAATCGCTGTTATTTATAAGGGAGAAATAGTTGGCATAGTTTCTCCTGATATTACAAGAGAAAAACTTGGCTTAATGATGGCCGGAATCAAATAATGAAAAAATTACTTGAAAAGATTCGTAGCAACACCTTGCTGCCTTTTTTAGCATTTATTTTTGCGTTTCTAATTGGTGGAATAATTATTGTTCTCACAGATGCAGCAGTTATGTCACAGATCTCTTCGCCCGGAAAATTTTTAACTTCAGCAGGAGCAAAAATTGGAAATTCATACTTAGCGGTTTTTCAAGGATCTATTTTTGATATTAATTTATCTAGGCAATCTGGAGTGCTCCATGGCTTTTACCCTTTATCTGAAACCATCGTAACTTCAACACCTTTAATTCTGAGCGGACTTTCAGTTGCATTAGCATTTCGATCAGGATTATTTAATATTGGCGCACAGGGACAATTCATTTTTGGCGCAATTGGAGCCTCATATGTTGGCTTTCATTACAATTTTTCTCCTGTACTTCATGTGACTATCGCAATTTTAGTTGGAGTTTTATTTGGTGGTCTATTTGGAGGATTAGTTGGATTATTAAAAGCTAAGACTGGTGCACATGAAGTTATTGTGACCATCATGCTAAATTATGTTGCGGCTTTATTTATACTTTGGTTACTAAAGACAACTGTATTTTTACGGGAAGGAAGACAAGATCCGCTTGCGCCGGAGGTAAATCCAAGTGCACAGTTACCAAAATTATTAGGTGAAAATTTAAGAATTCATGCCGGAATTTTCATCGCATTATTTGCAGCAGGTTTTGTATGGTGGTTATTAAATAAAAGTACTCTTGGATTTAAATTTCGAGCCGTGGGAGCGAATGCCAATGCGGCAAGATCTGCAGGTATTTCAATCCCATTTGTTACTACTACAACTATGTTTATCTGCGGTGGATTAGCAGGCCTAGGTGGTGCGGTGCATCTTCTTGGAACCGAGCATGCACTTGCTGCTGGAATTGCTGGAAGTCTTGGGTTTGATGCAATTACCGTAGCGTTATTAGGACAGGCAACGCCTATCGGAACAGTTTTTGGTGCATTCTTATTCGGCGCGCTTCAAACTGGCGGACGCACTCTGTTATCTAATACCGGAACCTCACCAGATATTGTTCAAGTTATTCAAGCCCTGATCGTCCTATTCATCGCAGCTCCTGCGCTAATGAAATCTATATTCCGAATAAAGAAATCATTTGCTGATAAATCTATGACTGCTAAAGGTTGGAATGGCTGATGAATAATTTAAGCGAGAAGCAAAAACGTCAAAAACGTGGAGTTATTTCTATGCTTGTTTTTTCAATTCTTTTCACTGTGGTTTTTTACCTAAAATCAAATAAATCTGAGGATGTAACTTTCGGCTTTGTATTAGGTAAAGAATGGAAATTGATTAGCGAATGGAAAATTGCCTCAAAAAGTGGGGCCTTGATATTTTTATTGATTGCATTTTTGGGTGTTCTAATTTCATACCTTCAGTTTAGGAAAAATAAGAATCTAACGTTGGGAAGTTTTTTCTTTGGTTTTGGAAGCATACTTGCATTCTTATGCTGGGCAGCAGCCGGAAAATTCATTCCGTTTACTGGCTTATTACAAGGGGCAATCATGCTTTCAGTTCCCTTGATTTTTGGTTCGATGTCTGGCTTGTTATGTGAAAAATCAGGCGTAATAAACATTGCAATAGAAGGCCAATTATTGTTTGCCGCTTTTGTCTCAGCATCAGTTGCTAGCATCACTCAAAATCCATTGTATGGATTAATTTCAGCGCCAATTGCTGGCGGATTAATCTCCTTAATACTTGCCTATTTTTCAATTCGTTTTCAAGTTGACCAAGTAATTCTTGGCTTTGTTATAAATGTTTTGGTTTTGGGCTTAACTAATTTCTTCTATACAACACTACTAATTCCTTACGAAGATAAATGGAATATGGGCGGAAGCTTCTCGCCAATTCCAATTCCATTACTATCAAAATTACCGATTATTGGACCAACTCTATTTAATCAAACAATAATTGTTTATTTGATGTATGCATTTGTGATCTTTATTCAGATTGCTCTATTTAAATCAAGATGGGGACTTAGGACCCGGGCAATTGGAGAGCTCCCAGTTGCGGCAGATAGTGTTGGAATTGATGTTAATCGTTTGAGATTTAAGAATGTAATGATTGCCGGACTAGTTGCCGGAACTGGCGGGGCGTACTTCACAGTTGGCGCAGTTGGACCTTTTTCTCAGAATATGACTGCTGGCGCCGGATTTATTGCACTTGCTTGTTTAATCTTTGGAAAATGGACACCACGTGGTGCAATCGTTGCAGCCCTTTTCTTTGGTTTTGCTAATAATCTGCAGGGTAACCTTTCAATTATTGGCGTATCAATTCCATCTGAATTTATGTTAATGGTTCCTTATATTGCGACAATAATCGCTGTCTCAGGCGTAGTCGGAAGGGTCCGTGCTCCAGCTGCAGATGGAATTCCATATACCCGCGGTAATAAATAGTTAAATTTCGTAGGAGAATTACCCCATGGAAATTAATTGGGACCAGCTACACCAGGCTGCAAAAGATGTAATGAAAAATGCATATGCGCCATATTCAAAATTTAAAGTAGGAGTTGCTGGCTTAGTTTCAGATGGCAGAGTTGTTGTTGGTTGCAATAGTGAGAATGCAAGTTATGGCGTTGGATTATGCGCTGAGTGTGGATTAGTTTCTTCTTTAACCGCTACTGGTGGTGGAAGATTAATTGCTGTTGTTTGTGTTGATGGTAACGGAGATTACTTATCTCCTTGTGGCAGATGTCGCCAATTACTTTTTGAGCATGGCGGAAATGAAATGTTATTCATGACCCCAGAAGGTCCAAAACCATTTTCAACTTTACTTCCCTGGGCCTTTGGTCCAGAGGATCTTAAATAAATGAGTGAAAGATTTGCAGCAGTAGAAATAATTTCAGCAAAGCGTGACAAACAAGAGTTAACTAACGAACAAATCGACTGGACCATCGACGCATATACTCGCGGTGTCATTGCCGATGAACAGATGTCAGCTTTGCTTATGGCGATTCTTTTGAATGGCATGAATAGCAGAGAGATTTCTCGCTGGACCGATGCGATGATTGCAAGTGGTGAGCGAATGAATTGGTCAATGCTTAATCGACCAACCGTTGATAAGCATTCAACTGGTGGAGTTGGTGACAAAATTACTTTGCCACTTGCGCCCTTAGTGGCTGCATGTGGTGCGGCAGTGCCACAACTTTCCGGTCGTGGCCTTGGTCATACTGGTGGCACGTTAGATAAATTGGAATCTATTAAAGGTTGGAAAGCTTCCCTTTCCAATATTGAGATGTTAAAAGTTATACAAGAGTGTGGTGCGGTAATTTGCGCAGCTGGTACTGGTCTTGCACCTGCCGATAAAAAGCTTTACGCACTTCGCGATGTAACTGGAACTGTTCAAGCAATTCCTTTAATTGCCTCATCGATTATGAGTAAGAAAATTGCTGAAGGAACAAGTGCGCTAGTTCTTGATGTTAAAACTGGTTCTGGTGCTTTTATGAGTAATCCAAAGGATGCTGCATTACTTGCTCGAACTATGGTTGATTTAGGTAAACGTGCCGGGGTAACTACTCGTGCATTAGTTACTGCGATGGATGTTCCACTGGGATTAACCGCCGGAAATTCATTGGAAATACGGGAGACTCTTGAAGTTCTATCAGGTGGCGGTCCAAGTGATGTGGTTGAGCTGACCCTTTTACTCGCAAATGAGATGCTAGATGCTGTTGGTATTAAGCCAAAAGTTGATCCAGCTACTGCCTTAAAAAATGGAATGGCAATGGATGTTTGGCGCAAAATGATTAAAGCTCAAGGTGGAGACAATGATGCACCTCTGCCAGTAGCCAAGGAGAAGTTGGAGATCAATGCAAGTGCATCTGGAAAACTTTTAACTTTAGATGCGATGAAGGTTGGTGTAGCTGCATGGCGACTTGGTGCAGGCCGTCAAAAACAAGGTGAAGTTCTACAACTTGGTGCTGGAATTGAGATACATGCAAAACCAGGAGATATTGTTAAAGAAGGCGATAAAATTTTAACTTTACATACTGATGAATCTGACCGATTTCATCGCGCGCAAGAGGCATTAGTTAGTGCTTTTTCAATCGGTGGTAAGGATGATCAAATTAACCGATTACCATTAGTAATTGAACGAATCGAGGGATAAGTGGCGCTAATAAATACACCAACAGATGATCAAATAAAGCGAGTTCCAAAAGCACTTTTGCATGATCATTTAGATGGTGGTTTGCGACCAGAAACTATTATTGAGATTGCCCAAAAAATTGGGTATAAAAAATTACCGACCGAAGATCCAAAGAAATTAGCAGAGTGGTTTGAAGAGTCCTGTAACTCTCACTCACTTGTTCGCTACCTAGAAACCTTTTCTCACACCATTGCGGTTATGCAAACAAAGGAAGCAATTATTCAAGTAGCAAGAGAGTGCGCGATTGATTTAGCAAGAGATGGTGTTGTTTACGCTGAGGTCAGGGGAGCACCAGAGTTATTTACTGAACAAGGTTTGTCTATAGATCAAGTAGTTGAAGCAACTACTGAAGGCTACAAACAAGGAATGGCAGAAGCAGCACGCGAGGGTAAAAAGATTAGAGTTGAATCATTACTGTGCGGAATGAGACAAAACAACAGGTCGCAAGAGGCAGCAGCAGCAGTCATTAAATATCGTAACAAAGGTGTAGTTGGTTTTGATATTGCAGGTCCAGAGGATGGCTTTCCACCAACTAATCAATTAGAAACATTTGAGTATTTACGAAAAGAGAATGCCCATTTCACTATTCATGCCGGTGAGGCTTACGGGCTGCCCTCAATTTGGGAAGCTATTCAAATTTGCGGCGCAGAAAGGTTAGGCCATGGTGTTCGAATCATTGATGATATTGATTTCTCAAGTAACACACCAAAGCTTGGACCACTCGCTTCATATGTAAGGGATCGAAGAATTCCGTTAGAACTATGCCCTACATCTAATCTTCAAACTGGGGCTGCTAAAACCTATTCCGAACACCCAATTGGTATTTTAGCCAAACTTCGCTTTCGTGTAACTTTAAATACTGATAATCGATTAATGAGTAATACCACTATGACAAATGAAATGACTCAGTGTGTTAAATCATTTGACTGGAAGTTTGCAGATCTTCAGCGAGTAACAGTTAACGCGCTAAAAAGTTCTTTTATCCCATTTGAGGAACGACTTGAAATTATTGAAAAGACTGTAAAACCTGCTTACGCAACAATATCTGCTGAATAATTAAATTCCGATTGGATGCCAGACAGTTTTTTGCTCCATAAAACTAAGTATTCGCTCTGGATGGTTTTCTGAATTAAATCTAAAGATTCTCTTTAAATTATCAGCGCCAACAAGTTTTAATTCCTCTTCTTGTTTTTTACTAAGACCTGCAACATCAACCCCATCAATTTCCATATGAGACCCAACCCAAGGTGCTAATTCAGCGCTCTTACCGGTTAATATATTTACAACTCCACCAGGTACATCACTCGTTACAAGAGCCTCACTCAATGTTATTGCCGGTAAAGGAAAATTCTCACTTGCAATTAAAACTGCAGAGTTTCCGCCAGCAAGTACAGGAGCTAAAGTTCTTACCACTCCAAGTAGTGAAGGTTTATTTTCAGCAAATATCGCAACAACTCCTAATGGCTCTGGTGTAGTGAAATTATAAAATGGACCTGAAACTTGGTTAAGAGAACCAGTTACTGAAGATAATTTGTCACACCAACCGGAGTACCAAACCCAGGTATCAATTGCTTCTTCCACCTGAAGTTTCGCTGCCTTAGTTGTAATACCCTCTAATGCGCAGATCTCATCAACAAATTGCTCGCTTCTACCTTCCATAATTTCAGCAATACGATACAAAATCTGAGCACGGTTAAAAGCAGTCGCATTAGCCCATCCTGCCTGAGCAGATTTAGCTGCTACAACTGCATCTCTTAGATCTTTTCGAGATGCAAGTGCTGGGTTAGCAATAAATTTTTTATTAGCTCCTTTTATTTCATAAACCCGGCCAGACTCACTTCTTGGGAAAGCTCCGCCAATAAATAATTTATAGGTCTTATTTACATCTATTCGACTCATTTGCTTACCTTTGCATCCGAGGTCAAATAACCAGCTAATCCGTGGCGACCACCTTCACGTCCCCAGCCAGACTCTTTATAACCACCAAATGGGCTTGCCGGATCAAATTTATTAAAGGTATTACTCCAAATTACACCAGCTTTTAATTGCTTAGCTGCCCATAGAACTTTTGAACCTTTGTCACTCCAAATACCAGCAGATAATCCATACATGGTGTTATTTGCCTTTTCAATTCCTTCTGCCGGAGTTCTAAATGTTAAGACAGATAAAACTGGCCCAAAGATTTCCTCTCGAGCTATTCGATGTGATTGTGAGACACCAGTAAATATTGTTGGGGGATACCAAAAGCCTTTGCTTGGCAGTTTACACTCAGGTGACCATCGATTAGCACCTTCAGCGTCACCAGTACTAGAGATCTCATGAATTCTATTTAATTGTTCCTTTGAATTAATCGCACCAAGGTCAGTGTTCTTATCCATTGGATCACCTACTCTGATTAAACTCATACGCTTTTTCAGTTTTTCTAGGACCTCATCAGCAATATTTTCTTGAAGCAATAATCTAGAGCCAGCGCAGCAGACATGGCCTTGGTTAAAGAAAATTCCATTCACAATTCCTTCAACTGCTTCATCAATTGCAGCGTCATCAAATACAAGGTTTGCTGCCTTTCCACCTAACTCTAAAGTTGCACTCTTCTTTGTGGCAGATATTGATCTAGCAATCGCTTTTCCAACCTCAGTAGATCCAGTAAAAGCAACCTTATTTATATCTGGATGATTAACAAGTGCAGCTCCAGTGATTCCGTCACCGGTAACGATATTTACTACACCTTCTGGTAAGCCGGCTTGTTGGCAAACTTGAGCAAATAACAATGCAGTTAGTGGAGTTGTTTCTGCAGGCTTTAATACAACAGTATTTCCAGCAGCAAGGGCAGGTGCAATTTTCCAAGCGAGCATAAGTAGTGGAAAGTTCCAAGGAATTATCTGGCCAACTACACCGACTGGCTTTGGTTTATTGCCAACTCCGGCATACTCTAATTTATCGGCCCACCCTGCATGATAGAAAAAATGCGCAGCAGCAAGTGGGATATCGGTGTCACGAGACTCTCTAATTGGCTTTCCATTATCTAGTGTCTCTACCACTGCAAACTCACGTGCTCGCTCCTGCATTATCCGAGCAATTCGATATAAATATTTTCCACGCTCTTTAGCGGGCATCTTCGACCAAACTTTTGTAAAGGCTGATCGAGCACTTTTAACAGCTAAATCAATATCTAACTTATCTGCATAGCCAATCTTTGAAAGTAACTCTTCAGTTGCTGGATTAATTGTGTTAAAGCTTTTACCTTTTTTTGGATCTACAAATTTTCCATTAATAAATAGGCCGTAGGAACTTGCAATATTTGCTATTGCTTTTGATTCAGGGGCACTTGCGTATTCAAAGCCGCTCATAACACCCCTAATCCATCGTTACGTAATTAGCACTAGCGTAGTGCCCAGTCCGTAACTTCATTCGTTGCATAAGTAAATCATTTAGAAGCGCACTTGCACCAATTCTAAATAGGGATGGGTTAAGCCAATCAGGGCCAGCAGTCTCATTAACCAACACTAACTGTTTAATCGCATCCTTTGTGGTTCGAATTCCGCCAGCGGGTTTAACGCCAATTCGTGTACCAGATAAGGCAAAGTAATCTCTAACAGCTTCTAACATCACTAATACAACTGGTACGGTTGCAGCCGGAGCGACTTTTCCGGTACTTGTCTTAATAAAATCAGCGCCAGCTAACATCGCAAGATAAGAAGCTTTACGAACATTGTCATACGTGACTAATTCGCCAGTTTCTAAAATAACTTTTAAATGCACTTTATTTCCGCATAATTCTTTAATAATTCTAATTTCTTCAAAAACTTCACCAAGCCGGCCAGATAAAAATGCACCCCTATCAATGACCATATCAATTTCGTTTGCACCAGCATTAATAGCATCTTTAGTATCTAATTCTTTAACTGCCCGACTTGCTCTTCCAGAGGGGAAGGCGGTAGCAACTGCGGCGACTGGAATATCTGTTCCACCAATTGCATCTAATTCATTGCGCGCAATTTTTACCATATCGTTGTAAACACAAATTGCTCCAACAGATGGAACAGTTAAATCAGTTGGATCTGGCCGGACCGCTTTTGCACAAAGAGCTTTAACTTTTCCAGGTGTATCAGCACCTTCAAGGGTTGTTAGATCAACCATGCTGATTGCCATATCGATTGCCCATGCTTTACTTGAAGTTTTAATACTTCTAGTTGCAAGCATCGCAGCTCTAGCTTCAGCACCAACCTGATCTACCGGCGGTAAGTCCGAAAGAAACTTTTTCAGTGATGCTTCACTGCCATCGATAATCATGAGAGTACTTTAGTCAATGCTTCCTTTATTTGCGATACCGAGGATATTGCCTGAACATTAGTATCAGATACAACTTCTATATAACATTTAAGTTTTGGTTCAGTACCAGATGGCCTAATAATTACCCGAATTTGGTTTTCATACATAAGCCTGATCCCAGGTGTAGGAACACTCTTTGACTTACTAAGATCTTCAGCAATAAGAAGTCTGTTTCCACAAAGATCTGCTGGGGGATTCGTCACAACCCTTGAAAGCAATCCATCAATTTGGGTTAATTTATCAAATCTTAATGAAATCTGTTCGGTCTTATGAAAACCAAACTCTTCATAAATTGAATCTAAATAATCACAAAGTGAAGTTTTATTTTTATGTAACTCACCCGCTAACTGAGTAATTATTACGGCAGCACTGATTCCATCCTTATCATTAACTATAACTGGATCTACACAGTAACCAAGCGCTTCTTCGTAACCAAAAATTAGTTTATTAGTTTTTGAAATCCATTTAAATCCAGTTAAAGTTTCATAAAATGTAATTCCATTTTTATTAGCAATTTTGGCAAGCAAGGAAGATGAGACTAATGAATTTGCTACCGCAACATCTTTACTCTTGTTCTTACTAATCAAATAAAACCCAAGTATTGTTCCAACCTCATCACCTCTAAGCATTCGCCAGCCAGTTCGAAGATCATTTACTGCTACAGCACACCTATCGGCATCTGGATCATTTGCAATTACAAGATCAGCATTATTTTTTTTAGCATA
>Ga0209829_10001024_pt1 | contig 23665 bp, 48 predicted proteins | sample C_140205_EF_Meta_FD_187311 | JGI IMG/M metagenome (GOLD analysis project Ga0209829, IMG submission 187311) | Freshwater microbial communities from Lake Croche, Canada to study carbon cycling - C_140205_EF_MetaG (SPAdes) (version 2) | ecosystem: Environmental > Aquatic > Freshwater > Lake... | reverse complement strand
TACAACTGGTGGTTCGGGTTCTACTGGCACAGGTACAAATGGTGCAGGCGGCGGTGGAGCAGGTATTGCAGGCAACGGCAATACTGCTTCAGGAACAGTTGCTGGTGCTGGTGGGCTTGGTGGTGGTGGAGGCGGTAGCGGTGTTACACCGGGATCAGGTGGCGCAGGGATTCTTTACCTTTTTTATTAAATTTTAATTGCTATACAATGGAGAACTATGAGCGCAACTATTTATTCAAATTCATCATTTACTGATTCCCCTTATGGATTAAAGCTGCAACAAACTTTTACTGCCTCATCAACATCTGTTGTAATCCCAACAGGTATTAACCGCATTTATGCAGTTGTTATTGGCGGTGGTGGAGCAGGAGGCACACAGACTACAGGTGGAGGAGGTGGTGGTGGCGCAGGTGGTTATTCTGCTGGTTGGACTTATATTACAAATGCCGTGACTGTTGGAACTGGCGGTGTTGGAACTTCAGTGAATGGTGCTGGCGCGACTGGTACTTCATCTATTTATGGAATGGTTATTGCTGGTGGCGGCGGTGGTAGTGGAGCGCCCACTGGTGGCGGTGGTGCTGGTGCTACAACAACTGGAAGTGCTGTTGGAAATGTTTCTTATACTGGAGCGCCCGCTGCTGGTACCCAAGGAGCCATTGGATATGCAAGTGGTGGTGGTAGCTCAATTGGAATTTTGCCTGGAGCTGGAGTTTGTACTGGTGGTGCTGGTGGAATTACAACTACAACTGGAAACCAAACCGCTAACGCTGGTGGTCGTGGGTTGATTTGCGGTGGCGGTGGAGCAACTGGAACCGTAGGAATAAATATTTCAGGTGCTGGCGGCACTGGTGACTTTTTTGCTGGTGGTACTGGAGCGGGTGGTACAGGAATAACTTTTGGTGGTGGTGGTGGAGGCGCTGGATACACTGGCGCTGGTTCAAATGCTTCTGCAAATAATGGCGGCAACGGTGGCACAGGTGGCGGTGGTGGCGGAGGTGCCTCAACACTAGGACTTGCTGGTACAGGCGGTAACGGCGTTGTTTATCTTTACTACTAAGGAGTGATTATGGCTATCAAATACGAATATAACTCAACTTGTTGCACACATTACTATATTGAAACTCGCAATGCCGAGGATGCTCAAGTGGTTACAAAGTGCAATGTTTGCGGTCAAGGCGATTATGTTTTGATCCAAGAAACAATTTTAGATGAACCAGCAGCCGAGGTCATAGCCGAATAATTTTTACAGGGGGATTGATGAAAATAGCCGTTTACACCATTGCTCTCAATGAAGCACAATTTGTTGAACGCTGGTATCAATCTGCCAAAGATGCTGACTATTTACTTATTGCAGATACCGGCTCAACCGATTCAACCGTTAAATATGCCAAGAATTACGGCATCAATGTCATCAAGATTGGCATCAATCCGTGGCGCTTTGATGATGCCCGTAATGCAGCTTTAGCAGCCTTGCCTAACGATATTGATTACGCAATCGCCCTTGATATGGATGAGATTCTTAAGGAAGGCTGGCGCCAAGCCCTAGAAGCCGTACCTGACGGGATTATGCGCCCAAGATATAAATACACTTGGAGCTGGAATCCTGATGGCTCCACGGGGCTTACATACGGTGGGGATAAGATTCACACCCGTAATGGTTATCGTTGGAAGCATCCAGTTCACGAGACACTTACCCCAAGCGGTGAGGAATCTCAGGCGTGGATTGATTTGGAAATTCACCATCACCCTGATAATGAGAAATCTCGTGGGCAGTATTACCCGTTGTTGCGCCTTGCAATTCAAGAGGACCCCGACAATGACCGCAATGCTTTTTACTATGCTCGCGAATTATTTTTCAACAATCATTACACCGAGGCGATTGCTCAATTTAAGCGCCATCTATCTTTACCAAAGGCAGTATGGAAGCCCGAAAGAGCTGCATCTATGCGCTATCTCGCCAAAATGGATCACGACAATCAAGAAAGTTGGTTGCTCAAAGCAATCGCCGAATCTCCCATAAGCCGTGAGCCAAGGGTTGATTTAGCAGAGTATTACTATTCAAAAGGTCAATGGCTCGATTGCTATGCAATGGCTCATTCTGTTCTAAAAATAACTCACCAACCGCTCGAATATCTAGTAGAATCAGATGCTTGGGGATACTTGCCACACGATTTAATCGCAATTTCGGCGTATAATCTAGGCAATTACAAAAAGGCTTTAGAACAAGGATTAAGAGCAATCGAACTTGCACCGTGGATTGAACGCTTAAAAGAAAACTTAGAGCATTACAAAGGAGCAACAAATGGTTGATATGAAACCAAGAAATGTTGCTACTTCACAAATGATGTATCGCGAGTCTAGCGATTCAACTGTTTATCATTACAGATACAACGAACCACAAGTTAGATATAACGAATCATTTGTAACATACAATTATTATTCAAGTCGCGGAAACAGTAAACCCCGTGTTATAGCAACGCCAAATATGACATCTACCCCAATTCCAGCCGGAAGCAAGATAGGTATGAAATCCCGAATTTTGGCTACACCAAGTATGAAAGGTAGATAATGGCAGTTTATGATCTAGGCGATGTTGTTGCTCTTGGAGTAACAATCACCAATACTGCAGGCGCACCAGCCAATGCAACTACCGTTGTTGCAACTATTACGGCACCTGATGGAACTACATCAATCCCATCGGTTACTAATTCAGGTACTGGTCTTTATGATGTCAGCTTCACGCCAACAACTTCAGGGCGCTATCTTATCCGTTGGGTTGCCACAGGCACCAATGCTTCAGCTTATCAAGATGATTTTACTGTTCGTGACGGCACACATCTTTCAATCGTGGCCCTTGATGAAGTAAAGGCTCACTTGAATATCCCTGCTGCTAATACTGATTTAGATGAGGAACTTCGCCGTTTCATTGATGCTGCATCTGATTTGGCTGAAAATTATGTTGGTTGCGTTCTAGGCCGCCAAGTATTTACCAATGAATTATATGATGGCAATACAGATATTATTCGCTTACGCAACCCACGAGCAATGAGTATTACTTCAGTATATGAAAGCGGAACTTTGCTTACATCTGAAAATTACTCACTTGATCCAACAGGTCAGCGCATCTCACGCATTACTACAGGTTCAATCGCAGGTCCTAACTACTTTGGTATTTGGGCACCGGGTGCTAACAACATCGAAGTTTCGTATGTTTCGGGCTTTATCAATCCACCAGCAGCAGCAAAGCAAGGTGTGCTTGAAATCGTGCGCCATTTATGGCAAACACAACGAGGCGCGATGAGTGTAATTTCTCGCAATCAAACAGGCGATGATTTCTACCCCGGCTCAACATATTCATTACCGCGCCGTTGTATGGAATTGCTTGACCAAATGAGTTTGCCGGGGCTTGCATAAATGACAACTGTTGCCTTCCCAACCCTTATCACTAATATCATTACGGCTCTTGGAGCTGCAAGTGATTTAAGCGCCGTGCGTGTATTTGATGGCCCTGAAATTGATGAGACATATCCGGGAGATGCAATCGCCGTAGGTCACGATGGAAGTGAAGATGGCGATTTAGAGGCAATGAGCGCCCGCAACTCTTACGATCAACTTGGCGCAAAGCGTATGTTTGAAGATGGCGTTATCAACTGCTCATTGTGGGCGTGGGATGGCACATCTGATTTAACTGCTCGCAGAGTTCGGGCTTATGCAATCTTGTCGGCGGTTGATACTGTTATCCGACTTGACCCTTCATTTTCAGGTGCTTGTTTATACTCAGGGCTTGAAAACCATTCAGCCGTTTACCGTCAAACCAATGCCGGCGCGGTTGTAATTATCAACTTCACCATTGCTTACCGAGCAAGGACATAAGGAGAAAATCGTGGCAAAAGTAAAAAATATCTCGCCTCTTGGCGATTTAGATGTTCCTGCTTTGGGCATTATGGTCAAGGCAGGGGCGATAGTAGAAGTGGCAGATGATGCCGCAGCTTCATTGTTAGAACAAAAAGACAACTGGGCGCCTGCCGACAAAGCAGCAGCCTCAATCACCCCTGAAGGAGAATAATTATGGCAATCGGCTCAGGTATCGGCTCCCAACTTGGAATTGCAACCGAAACAACTTTCAACACACCAATAACTGTCACACGCTTTTATGAATTTACCAATGAAAGCATCAACTACAACAAGACCACTGCAGTCGGTCTTGGCCTTCGTGCAGGTGGACAACTTCCACGCTCACAACGCCGTGTAGTTACAACATCAGATGCAACTGGCGATATTACTCTTGATCTGCCAACAAGCGGATTAGGGCTATTGCTTGCACACGCAATGGGTTCATTCCCAACTAAAGCTGCAGGCGCTTTCACTTTTACACTTGGTGATGTTTATACCAAATCTTTCACATCTCAGGTTGGCGTTCCTCAATACGGTGGAACTGTTACTCCTAAAACAATCGGTGGATGCAAAATCTCATCTTTTGAATTAGGCGTAAGCAATGCTGGAATTGCAACAGGTCGTTTCTCTATTGATGGCGCTTCATTTACAACTGCTACATCTCTTGCAACTGCCTCTTATTCAGCTTCAACTAACCTATTTCACTTTGCACAAGGTGCAGTAACAGTTGATGGTTCAGCAGTTGCCAACATCAAGGACTTTACTTTGACTGTTGATAACTCATTGAAAACTGACCGTTACAACCTTGGTTCAAGCGGAATCAAGGCAACTCAGGTAATCAATGGTTTCCGCAAGATTGCAGGAACAGTTACTGCAGAATTTACTGACACCACTTTGCTTGCTAAGTTCCTTGCAGATACAACAACTGCTCTTGGACTTACTTTCACAAGCGGAAGCGATATTCTTGCAATTACTGTTTCAGCCGTTAAGTTCGATGGATCAGCGCCACAAGTCGGCGGTCCTGAAGTTATTGATGTCAGCTTCACATTTGAAGGATATGACAATGGAACAGATGCACCGCTAACAATCGTTTACACGACTACGGATGCCGCTCTCTAAATGGCAGATATTCAGGTTGATACTAAAGAGTTTGTTGCCTTTTACAAGGCACTTGCTCAATTTGAGCCTGAACTAAAAAAGGCTTTGCGTAAGCGTTTAATGACTCTTGCAAAGCCTGTTGTTGCCGAAGTAAAACAAGCCGAATTGAATTTGCCTTCAAAGCGCGAGATGGGCGGTACCCGTAAAAAGAAGGGTGCCCATCTCGGGCTTCGGGCATCATTGGCGGCGGCAACCAAAGCTGATTTCAACGGTACAGGTCGCGGCGCGGTATTACACGTTCGTGTATCCACCAGCCGATTTCTTACTGTTTCAGGCAGACCACGCACTTTGCCTTATTATATGGAAGGTCGCAGAAAACGAGAATGGCGCCATCCTGTTTATGGCAACAAAGATAATTGGGTTGGTCAAAAACCAAAGCCATTCTTAGGTGAAATTGTTGCTCGCAATAAGCCTGCCTTTGCTTTGGCAGTCAATAATGCAGTTGAAGATGTAGTAAAAGAAATCCAAGCGAAAATCAAATAGGGGGAAACAATGGCACTAAATATCCGTGGTAAATCATATCCAACGCCCAATGAAGGTGATCAGCCGGGCTTGCTTGGTAAAGAGTTGATGGCAATCGAAGATGCTTTTGGCGTTGATGCTCTCACTCTATTTGGCACATTAGAATCAAACAAGCCAAGTGCATTGCCGGGATACACAAAGACCAAGGCTTTCTATGCTCTTGCTTGGATATGTATGGTAAGAGCTGGTGAAATCTTGTCTATTCAAGATGTCCTCAATGATTATTCCATTGATGAGTTTATGGAAGAAGAAATAGAAGTAAAAAAAGAACAGACCGCCTTATCCGAGGCGGTACCCGAGCAAGAATCCGAAGTTATCTCCCAATCCTAATGCACACATATCCCGGCATTACGCCGTGGAATGTGTGGGATTTAGAAATGGATTTAATCAACGATCTGATAGCAGCGGCAACCGCCAAGCCTGAAACATAAGGAGACAAAGTGGGTAAAGATTTATCCTTAACCGCAAGTTTATTTGGTCGCGATGTTTCAATGGGCAAGGCACTCGGCGGTGTTGGTAAACAAGCAAAGACTGCCACGCAGACCCTAGAATCTATGGGTCGCAAAGCAACTGTTGTATTTGGTGCTATTGCTGCTGCTGGTATTATGGCTGCCAAAGCCGCCGCCGAAGATGCTCATTCTCAAACAATTCTTGCAGGCACACTTCAAAATTCTGCTCACGCAACAAAAACACAAGTAGCAGCCGTTGAAGCATATATTGCTAAAACATCTCTTGCAGTTGGTATTGCCGATGATGAAATGCGCCCTGCTTTTGCTCGTTTGGTAAGAAGTACCAAAGACACTGTTAAAGCTCAACAGTTAATGAACACGGCTTTAGATATTACTGCTCAAACAGGTAAACCACTTGAAGATGTTGTCAATGCTTTAGGTAAGGCTTACAACGGCAACTATTTAGGTTTGAATAAACTTGGCTTAGGTGTAAGTGCTGCAACATTAAAAACCAAAGATTTTAATAAAATTATGGCAGTCGTTACTAAAACTGTTGATGGCTTTGCTAAAAAAGAAGCCAACACTGCCGAAGGTAAGATGCGCCGTCTCAAGGTTGCAACGGATGAGCTGAAAGAATCTTTTGGCTATATGCTTTTGCCATATCTTGAAAAAACTGCTGATGCTTTTTCAAAAATGCTTCCATATATTGAGCGCAATAAAGAAACTATTGGCAAAGTTATTGTTGTCATTGCCGGCTTATCGGCGGCAATAATTGCAGCCAACGTAGCACTCAAAGTATTCCAAGCATTTCAAACTGCAAAAATGTTCCTTACAATGATTGCTCGCTGGACTGGTTACACCGTAGCCGTTGAAACCGCTGCCGTGGCTACAACTACCGCCGGCGGTGAAATGGCTGCTGCTGGTGTCGCAGTTGAGGTTGCTTGGGCGCCATTCTTGCTCACAATTACTGCTATTGCTGCAGCCTTTGTAGGCATCAAGATTGCAACCGATAAACTTATTGCAAACCGTAAAGCATTGCTTACTGATCCAAGCAAGATTCCTTCTTGGTCCACCGAGTCAAATAAAACGTGGAATGGTACTTCAATGTCTAACGTGCCAAAGCACGCTAAAGGTGGCATTGTTACTCGCCCTCAAATGGGTATTATCGGTGAAGCTGGCCCTGAAGCCATTATCCCATTGAACAAAATTGGTATGCTCGATGGCGTTACAATCATCAATCATATTCAAGGATCAGTTGTAACCGAAAAAGAAATTGCCCTGCGTGTTCGCAACGATATGGCACAATTACTACGCCGAAAAGGTCTTAGCACTGCAATTTTGGGGGTTTAATCAATGCCAGCATTTGATGGTACCAATGGTCCTACATTCAAAATTCAGTTTTATTACAATGGCGCTTTTACCGATGTGCCTATTGCTGATTTGCGCTCGATTGATTTAACTCGTGGGCGTGTTCGACCTGACCAAAGAATTGATGCAGGCCAGTTGATTGTTACCCTTGACAATCGCTCAGGCGATTATGACCCCGACAATTCGAGCAGTCCTTGGTGGTTATCGGGGCAAACAACTCTTAGGGCTGACTTACGCGCCCGAGTGGTTGCTACTTGGTCGGCTACGGGCTATGTCATCTATGATGGCTATCTTGAAACCACCAAACTCGATGCGGGCTTTGATGCAACTGCCACAATGACTTTTGTTGATGGTATCGGCAAACTTAGCCGCTACACCGCCCCTGCCCTTAAAACTGCAGCTTATAGCGGCGAAACAACATCTACTCGTGTGGGCCGTATGCTCACTTATGCTGGATGGGCAACTGGTACATCGTGGCGTTCATTGACTGGAACAGTAACCCTTGCAAAAACTCCTCAAAATATGCCAATTATGGACATTATCAACCAATGCGAAGATGCCGAGGCGGGTTGTTTTTATATCTCCCGCACGGGCGTTGCCACCCTTGTAAACCTACAGAATAAATTTTCACGCCCAACTCAATTAACCTTTGATGATCAAAGAACTAGCGACACGGTTGAGTATTATGGCATTGATACCACGCCCGGCACATATCAGTTAGTAAATTCTGCCGTAATCAATTATGCGCCAAGTGATAAAAAGGGCAAGCAAAAACTATTCAAAAATACAACTTCGATTGCTAAATATGGCTCAAAAGTTGTCACCGTAGATACCTACATTCTTACCGATGCCGTTGCCAATAAACTTGCTACCTACCTTGCCAAGCGCAACGCAGCTCCTAAAACTCTTGTGCAAAGCATCTCATTTACTGCCTTTGCTTTAGGCGCTCTTTACCCTGATTTGCTTGAAACTGAAATCCAAGATTTGTGCATTGTTAAGCGAACAACAGTTGATGGTCGCAGTCAAACTTTCAATTTAACGATTGAGGGCTTTCGCCATACTATTACCCCAACAAATTGGGATGTTACTTTTTACACAAGTCCGATTGCAGCCACACGAGTTTATCTACCGTAAGGGGTAACAATGCCATTATCACCGCAGATAACAATTACGCCCGAGGATATTACTACTAAGAACTTTGATATTAGCGCCGTCACTTACACATCCTCAACGGCTACTTATACTGCAACAGGTCATACCTTTTCAACGGGTGATATTGTTCTAGTCTCAGGATTAGCCCCTGATGGATATAATGGCACTTTTACTCTTACTGGCACCGCAACTAACACTTTTACCGTTGCCAACACCACCAATGCAACCGTTACTGATGCCGTGGGCAACGCCTTTTGGGTTGATCCAACTGAATATGATTATCAAGATTTGGGAACTGTATTTTTTACAAACACTGATGACCTTAACGATCCAACAGTAAATCTTGCTTTAGTTCAAGCGGCACAAGCCCAAGCCGATGCCACCACCGCACTTGCAAATGCACTAACTGCCTACAATGCAGCCGTTGCATCTTTGCAACCAAGTGCCAGCACAATCGTCAATTCAACCAATCAAATAACTGCTATTGCCACCAACGGTATTACCGTTTACTCAGGCTCATCATCAACTTCAGGCGCTCGCGTTGTAATGAACTCGGCTGGCCTTGCTGGATATGATTCTTCAAACAATGCAACCTTTGCCATTACTGCATCAACTGGCGCAGCGGTCTTTTCAGGTAGCGTAACTGGTGCAACTATTACTGGTGGCACACTAAATATCGCTGGAAATGCCATCATCAATTCAAGTGGTTATTTAACTGCAACTGGCGCAACGATTACTGGAATTATTACCGCAACTTCGGGCAGTTTTACTGGAACAATTAACTCTAGTTCTGGAACTATTGGTGGCTTCGTTTTGGGTTCTACTTATTTGAGCAGTGGAGCTGGTGGAACGGGCTATTACTGGAACAATTCAAGTGGTGCATTATCAACACAACTTATTTATATTCAACAAGCATCAGGATCTACTGGCATTTCAATGCAAAATGGAGCCAACCTTGCTATGGGTGGTGGCAGCATTGCTATGGGTGGTGGAGCAATGTCCGGTGGTTCAACTATTACAACCACTGGCGCCATCACTAGCGGCGGTACTTTGCGCTCAACTGGAAACATTGAAGCTGCATCAATGGCATCACTGGCGGCAACGGGTGTTGTGTGGTCCTCATCTAATCAACGCTTTTATCTGACTACTTCAACCGAGCGCCACAAAAATAATATAACTCCCGTTGATGGCTCTAATTATCTTGCCAAAATACTAGAACTTGAGCCAGTTACTTTTACTTACAAGCCTGAATATACAGATAATCCCAATCAAGTTATTTCAGGACTTATCGCCGAACGAGTTGCAGAAATACCCGAATTTTCGTCAGTAGTAAATTATGACCCTGATGGATTGCCTGAATCAATCGCTTATGATCGTCTTTCTATTTTTATGATTCCAGCATTGAAACAAATCAATGACCGTTTGTTAGCACTAGAGGGGAAGTAAATGCCATACCACATAGGCCCAAAGGGGTCATACGGTTGCAAAGGTTATCCAGTAGTTAAAGATGCCGATGGCAAAGTTATTGGTTGCCATACGACCGAAAAAGATGCCAAAAGACAGTTAGCAGCTCTTTATATCAATGAACCAAAAGCCAAGGGGGAATAATGGAACCGCAAGTAGAAATCGCTGAAGTCCTCAAATCTTTGCGAGAGACAATCGGCAACCAAGCACAAGAGATAGCAATTCTCAAAGCGACTATTGCTATGAAAGATACTCCGACCACATAACCCTACAACCCGAAAGGGCGCAAATGTCATCCGATATTGCCACAATTATTTATTCTTATTTCTTTGTTGCTGCAGGAGTTTTGACTGGTTTTAGTATTATTGCCAAGCATACGATTGCTAAGCACACTGAACATATTGAGGATAAATTATCTCGTATTGAATATGCTCTTTACAATGAGGGCAAAACTGGATTGATTAACAAGGTTGAAGAATTGCTAGAAAACCAACAATCTATCAAGATTGATGTTGAAGTAATGAAAGCAAAGGTTGGAAAATGAGCCAAATTGAGGATTTCTTAGCAATAGCACATAAAGAAGTTGGCACTATTGAAGGCCCTAAAAATAATGAAACAAAATATGGCAAGTTCACTAAACACGATCTACAGCCTTGGTGTGGCTCATTTGTTATGTGGTGCGCTGCTCAAATCAAACCAGCTCTTAAGATTCCCAACTGTGTCTATACACCAGCAGGAGTCGTAGGCTTTCAAGGTATTGGCAAATGGAGCAATGCAGAAACTGCAAAGCCAAAGCCGGGTGATATTGTATTCTTTGATTTCGTTGAAGGCGGCGCCCCCGTAGAACACGTTGGCATTGTTGTCAAAGATAATCTTGATGGTACGGTTACAACCATTGAAGGCAATACATCGCCTGAAAATGCCAAAGGCAGTCAAGCCAACGGTGGTCAGGTAGCAGTAAGAATTAGAGCGTATAAAAAAGTAAATAAGAAAAAAATTCCAACCTACATCGTAGGATTTGGCACACCGAAATGGAGCAAGTAATGAAAATCAATTCAAAAGTATTTGAAATATGGGCAAAGTATCTTGTGTTCAGCGCCATTACTGCCGTTGCAACAATCGGTAAATCTCCGTTTGATTTCTCAGTTCACGATTGGAAAGCAGCCGCCAATGGTATTTGGATTGCACTTGTGCCTGTAATCATTAAATGGGCAAATCCAAAAGATGAATTAACTCTTACAAAGCCAAAGGCTTAAGTATGAATCGGGGGGAAATTCTTGCCGAGGCTGACCGCCTCACACACGGTGATCGCAATAAGAATTACGGCAAACCGATTACCAATCACGCCCGCATTGCTAGTCTTTGGTCTATCTTTCTTGAGTGCGAGATAACGCCGGCACAAGCTGCAATATGCTTAGGGCTAGTCAAGGTTGCACGATTGATTGAGACTCCTGAACATCTTGATAGTTTTGTGGATTTGGCGGCATACGCGAGCATTGCTGGCGAGATTTCAACCGAGTTTGACATATAGGTTTTACCACATAGAAAAGCCCCGCCACTTGCCGTTCCAAGTGTGCGGGGCTTTTCGCCTTTTTAATCTTTTAAGTATGCCTTCAATGCCTCAATCAGAATATGAGTCACGGTTAAATGTTCGGCAGATGCTTTGGCTTTGACCGCATCCCATAAACCTTCGGGAACTCTGATGGAGTGCTTGCTACGCATTACAACACCACGCACTCAGTCATTGAACCCCAACACCAGCCAAGAAACTCGGCTTGGGGTGCGCCGACACCGACCCACCATAGATTGCTGGCAACTTGCCAAATAATGATGATTCCAATCAAGATTGCAACTGCTCGAACTCGCTTGCCTCTTTTAGTTAGTGACATTGACTGATTCCTCTCTGACGATTTGTAGGCATACTTTTGTGATCATTGTGACCGCAATAAGGGTTGATTCAATAAACTCTAAATCGCTACTGACGGAAGCATCCATCAGCTTTTGGGCTGAACTGCTCATAATGTTTGAGGGTGTCTGATATACCTCAATCAATGAATCTTTAATCATATTGGCGTAGTCCATTATGCAAATACCTTTGGCTTAACACCGTTTATTTCAACATATTGATTAAATGTGACTGCGCTTTTATATTCGTTGCAATCAATACAATGACCAAGTGCGGTCATATCAAAACCGCAATACACACACCAGTAACGCTCCATTAGTTTGCCTCCTCAATCCATCGTGCAGGAAATCCGCAATAAGTTCCATCATCCATTTTTACTGTTATTTTCATTGCAAACAAAATTGCTTTGCTTGCATCTTGTGCGCTTTCAATCACGCCATATTCAACGCCTGAATGATGAGTTACTTTGACTCGCATATTGTCGGTGAGTCTCATTATGCACCTGCCTTATATTCAACGGTGCGAACCCATTGTTGAGCTTCTTTAATGCTTGCGTGATAAACCTTTGAATTCTCAACAGGAATTGCCCAACCAAATTTTTCCGAGTATTCCAAATCAATCTCTGCAGAAAACCATTGACGAGGACCGCAATTTGAAATCATAAATTTGTTATCAATCGTCTTGTAAGACCAACCATTGATTTTATTGAACTTAATCATTATTTAACCTCACATTCGCAAAATAATTTTTCATTTTCAAACTCCATACAATCCCAACCATTGCGAGATGCAACACAAGGATTTTGAGCGTGATAATTTATTGCTGAAATGTATGTAACTTTGTCGCAAAGATTGCAAAAAACTAATGTTGCAGTTGTCATTATGCACCTGCCTTTGCAACTGGTTGAACTTTTTCGTGAACAATAGCCAAGCAATCTTTGCACATTAAATCTGTTTCAACTTGATTAAAATGCAATTTGAACAAGTATGATGAGCGATTTCCATTGCGAGAATAAGTTACGCCACAAAGTAAATTGTTTTCACGGCAAGCGCCAACTGAAAGATGAACTTTTTTTCCACCCTTGCCTTGCTTCATAAAAATTGTGTCTTGGTCGTTAAGAATATCTTTGATTCCCTGAATTGTAATCTGTGTCATTTTCTGATCCGTTCTGTAGGGGCCGTTCCCCAATAAGTAAACAATAACACTTGTGCAGTCGTTGTCCATACCAAAGGGGGCAAAATTAGGTCACGATTTGATAACGATTCAGGGTTGGGTATAGGCTCAATTTTGGCGTGGAAAGCCCTTCGGAAAGATTTGGGGAAATGCTACGAGGGGTTTTTTACGCCTTTGCCGTACCATTGGGCGGGTGACTACCATAATTGGCTACCAAGGCTCAGACTTTGCCCTGCTCGGGGCTGATAGCCAAATAACTGACGGTGACAAGCGTATCCTCTCGCCATCAACGCCAAAGATAGTCAAACTTAATAAGTACCTTTTAGCCGTTTCGGGCGATTGCCGCCCGGGAGACATCCTTATGTATAACTGGAAACCACCGGCTTATGACAACACCGATCCTGTGAAGTTTATGGGCAAGAAAATTATCCCAAGCATCATTGCCATCTTCAAGGCGCAAGGTTATGACTTTACCAAGGATGCAGCTTCATACTCATACTTGCTGGCTTTCAATGGCAATATCTTTGAAATCGGCGATGAACTCAGCATCTCTCAATCATCTGATGGCATCTATGGCGTGGGTTCGGGCAGTGCCTATGCAATGGGATACCTTGCTGGCACCGCCGCCAATCTGCGTGAAATTGATTGGGCAACTGGGGAGTTTCTTGAAGCACTAGGAGTCTCAGCCAAGTACGACATCAACACCGCAGGACCTTTTCAAATTGAGGTTCAAAAAAAGATTTAGCCTTTGGCGTGTTGCACCTGCAAATAGGTGTATTGTGTGTCACCCTTATAGAAACGAAAAGGAGACACCCAAATGTTACTTGCACTTGCCATAGGAATTGTCGGCGTAGTCGGCATTTTCTATACGTTGTTAGAGCTAGAAGGCCCTCAAGATTTGATTGAGGGTGATGACGATGGATTTTAATCAATTCAAAAAACCACGCGAGCCATTATTTTCAATCCATACAAGCGATGATGGATCAGTTGCCATTTATCTTGAAGAACAAGATGCAATCAAAGATGTTATTGAAGATGTAGTTGGTCAATGGGATGTAAGTTTACTTGGCGAATTACGGGGTTGTATTGATGGTTCTTGGAAAAATGAAGATTACTTTGAGAACTTAGAAACTTGCCGAAGTAATTTTGAAGAAGGCGCAATCAAGTTGATACATATGAGCGAAGAAGAAGCACTTAATCTTGCTCAAGACATTATCAAAGCAATCAAGATTTCACGCCATATGCGCGAGGAACGGATTGCAGTAAATTTAGGATTGAGGGTTGTTAAGTAAATGGCTAATCCAAACGGGCGTAAGGGCGCACAATTTGAAACTGACGTGATGCGATGGCTTCGCGCAGCAGGTGCCCTTTGCGAGCGTTTGGTTAAAGCTGGTGCCAATGATGAAGGTGATTTAGTTGCCGTCATTGCTGGCAAAACTTATGTACTTGAACTCAAGAATAGAAAATCACTAACTTTGCCTGAATTTTGGCGTGAAGCACAAGTTGAGGCAGAAAACTACGCAAAGGCTCGGGGGATTAAACAAGTGCCGTTGCATTATGTCATCGTTAAGCGAAGGAACGCTGGCATCGAAAAGTCTTGGGTAATCCAAGATTTAACACAATGGTTGGATGAGCGCAAATGACGATTAGAGATGTCCTTTGCGATGCACCTGACTTCGCACAAGCAGTTTGTGCAACTATCGAGGACAAAGATTTCTTTTTCCCTGATGGTCGTGTAAACGAGGCAGAGAGACTGCCACAGTTGAAAGCATTATGCTTCAGTTGTATCCACAGAAAGGAGTGCTTGGAATATGCCATAAGCAAGGAAATCCCTTATGGAATTTGGGGCGGTCAAACGCCTAAAGAGCGAGCATATGTTGTTCGCCCTAATCGAATACCAGTTGGCACCATTGCCAATAGCATCATTGATTTCAATGATCGGGGATTTACTGCTAACGAAATTGCATCCGAACTCAACACATCTCTCGGTTATGTCCGAAAGATTTTGAGCCAGTTTGGGGTAACTAGAAAAGGAGAAATCCAATCACACCAAGAGACAAAAGAAGATTCCTCACAATCCTTGGAATCCTCATCGTGACCGCCATAATAAGCGGAGTTGTTTCAGCGACTCAGGCAGTGCCGGAGTTGATTATCTACAAAGAGCGCACACCGCTAATGCAGGTGGATGCTCGTGAAGTGGCTAAAGAGCTGCTCACACCCAAGGACTTCAAGTGCTTCAATAACATAATGGTTAGAGAAAGCCACTGGAAGGACCACAAGAATCCGACAAGTTCAGCCCGTGGGGTTGGACAACTGTTAGATGATACCTATCGCAATCTCGGTATGAAGCGCAGTAAATCTACTGTTGCTCAGACCGTAGCAGCACTTGCATATATTGGGCGCAAGTATGGATCAGGTGGCCCGTGCGCCGCTTGGTCATTTTGGAAAACCCACTCATATTACTAAGGGGGAACGGAATGAGTGTAGAAATCGAAAAAGGCGTTATTGATTTTGATGTCAATACTGCCGCTTGGTTAGAGCAATACAAATCAGCTCTTGCCAAAATCAAAGAACTAACGGAGGTTGCCGATGTTGCTAGAGCGCATATTGAGCAAGCCCTTGGCGATAGCGAAACTGGAATGTTTCTCAATCGCCCTGTTGTTCGTTGGACTCACGTTGAATCCAAACGATTCGACACCAAACGAGCAAGAGAAATCCTGCCTGAACAAGTAATTGCAGCACTTGAGGTAACATCTACTTCACGCAGATTCACTCTTGTAAATGAGGACAACTAACAAATGACATTCACACCTTTAACCACGCCAGCAGAAAATCTTGGTAGAGATTTAGCCAAGATGATTACCGATGCTGGCATTTATGCACCACGATCACAACAGGTTTATATTGGCCCAAGTGAAGTTGGTGAAAAATGTACCCGCAAATTGGCATACAAGCTGCTGGCGTGGGAAAAGGTCAATGAAGGCTCAGGCGGTAATTGGGCAAGCCAAGTGGGAACTGCAATTCACTCACACTTGGAAAAGATTTTTAGCAAGATGCCTGAACGATATGAAGTTGAAGAAAAGGTCAAGATTCGTGCCAACTTATCAGGCACTATTGACCTATTCGATAAAGAATTAGGCGCAGTCCTAGATTGGAAAACAACTTCACCATCTAATCTTCAAGTGCGAAAGCGTGAAGGTGCCACCGAGCAAAATGTTATTCAAACAATGCTTTATGCCTATGGCAAAGCCCAACAGGGCGTGACCGTAAATTTTGTTGGCCTTATCTATCTGCCAACCGGCGGTTCCATTACAGATATGTATGTGGAGCTGCACCCATATGATGAGCAGGTTGCACTCGATGCCCTTGCTCGCCTTGATTCTATTTACACTTTGCTCTCAACCGTAGATGTTGAAGCAAACCCTGATATGTGGTCAATGATTCCAATCGCGCCGTCACGCCTTTGTAACTATTGCCCATATTTCAGACCCTTTAGCGATGATCCATCTAAGGCTTGTGCAGGAGATACCAAATAATGTGTGAGCGAGATGGTTGCGCCTGCGGTATGCCAGCCAAAACTATCAATGACATTGCCAAAGAACTAGCGGAATTGAACCCGCCCATAGAGTTGGAAAACCAACAACCAAACCCAAGCAATACCCAAACAGAATAGGGGGAGCCAAATGGCTTTCGAAGCACCAAGCGCAGCAACAGAATCAGTGAAGGTTGCTGATCTCAACGGCAAGTTACTCATCATCGAGCCAATCGAATATAAGAGCGGTATTCAAACCGTTCACGGCGAGACTGATGCAATCGAAGTAAACATTGTCAATCTTGACGATAATGCAGTTCACAACAATGTGTTGTTTTTCAATGTTGCTCTTAAGAACGCATTGAAATCTAAGGTCGGTCACAAAGTCCTTGCCCGTATTGGTCAAGGTACTGCCAAGCCCGGCAAATCAGCACCGTGGATTCTGCTAGATGCAACAAATGATGCAACCGCCGTTGCCAAGGCAAATGCCTACATCGGTGGAACACCTGCACCTGCCGCTGCAGTGGCGGCGCCTGTGGCTGCTGGCACCATCACACCTGAAGTAGCAGCTCTACTGGCACAACTCGGGGCAACGCCAGTTAAGTAAACTTCACCTTTTATCCTTTCGGGTGAGGGAAAAGGCGGCGTTGTATTGGATACTGACTTTGTGGGGAAGTCATTGGGTTCGATTCCCAAAACGCCACGCAATAGATTGACTAAACGAACGGGGGAAATGATGCCGAACTATGATTACAAATGCGAGCAATGCGCTCAGACATTCGAGCTGACGTTGCCGATAGATAATAAAGAACTGCCCTATTGTGAAGATTGCGAAAAACCATTGATCCGTATTTATACGCCCATTCTCTCTATCTTTAAGGGTGAGGGTTGGGGTGGCAGCAAGTGAATGTTATGATTAACGAGATATGCGATGATGGTGTAATGGCAACACAGATGGCGTTCCAGTTATCAGATAGCGGTTCAATTCCGACTTCATCGCTCCAATATGTTGCTGGTATTAAATATCAAGAAGCATATGATTTAGTAAAATCATTTCATTATTTAGGGTCAAAGCGTTTTATTGGTCAGTATTGTTTTGGGCTTTACATAAAAAATGAATTACAAGGCGCAGTTGTTTATTCGCCTTTATCAGTTCCCGAATCAGCAACATCGGCTTTTGGTTTACCAAGAGGCAGTTATCCTGAATTTTTAGAAATGAGCCGGCTAGTGCTTAGTTCTCATCTCAATGGCGCCAATTATGGTTCTTATTTAATTGCTCGCTCTTTGCGTGAATTAAAGAAATTAAATATAAAAGCAGTCATAAGTTATGCAGATTCATCTCGTCACATTGGAGCAGTTTATCAAGCTGCAAATTTTACTTATCACGGTTTATCACCTCAAAAAAATGATTTTATACTTTCAAATGGCACAAAACTTTCAAGAGGAAAAGTTAAAGGTTTAGAAGGGCAATGGATGCCTAGATCGCGCAAACATCGTTATCTATATTTGCTTGATAAAAAGATTGTTTGCATATGGCAACAAGAGGCTTATCCAAAGGAGAGCAAGTGACCGAAGAAACTTTGTTTATGTATCTTAAGAAAAACATAATGCCTGACTTGATACCGTCACCGCATCCATATTCCAAGTGGGATTGTGTATCGCCAGCAACTAACTCTTACTTTGAACTCAAATGCCGGCGCACTCACTATGATGAACTGATATTAGAGCAAGCCAAATACGATGCAATGATGACAATGGGGCAGGAATTAGGTTTATCGCCGTGGTATGTCTGCTCGACACCCGAAAACATCTATTTCTTTGATTTGATTCATTTGAAGCCTGAATGGATTACTATGCATCTTCCGCAGACTACCGACTTTGAGAACAACACAAATGTGCCAAAGATTGTCACAATGATCCACACCAAACACGCTTTTAGAATCGCATTACCATAAAGGGGGAACGGATGCAAAGAACAATAGAAATACAGTTGCAAGAGCTGCGTGAGCAGATAGCGGTGGAGATTGAAAAACAGGCATTTGGCATTGCCGAGACTCCTTTTAACAATGGCTTTGCCCACGCCGTGTTTCTTAGTGCCGCTATTGCAAGGGGGCAAGAAATTGAAATCATCTAATCAATTACCAACTGCCCACGCCGATTTGTTGTATAAGTTAAATTTACAACTTGATGATAAATGCTTATTTGCTTGCTGGAAATGTCGTGCCACCAAATTATTGATTGAAATAGCACAGTTGCATAAACCCGATTCTGATGGCTGGTGCAATATATGTCCAGTTCAAGCACCCATTTGCGAAACTATCAAAGCGATGCAAAAGGAATTTGAATGAGCGACTATCCGATTGATTACATTTTTGAACAATTAGATCGTGGCTTTAATTTAGAGTTTATTGCCCGTGATGCAGGCGTTCAGCTTGATTCTCTTACCCGCCGATTGGATAGAGCAAAGAAGGCTGGCAGGTTAGAGCAAAGATATATTTCTATTTTAGAAAAATTAACGGGGGCAAATTAAATGACTGACACACTAACCACCGCCCTTCGCTTTGCGAGCAATGGCATTGTTGCCGTGCCTGTCGCTGGCGATGGAAGCAAACGCCCGGGTCTGTCATCGTGGGTGGAGTTCCAAAAGCGCCAACCAACACCCGATGAACTACTGCAATGGTTTAGCAATAAGCCTGACGGTGTAGGTGTTATCTGCGGTGCTATCTCGGGCAACCTAGAGATGCTCGAATTAGAAGGTCGCGCCGTAGCCGCCAAGATGCACTTAGAGATTGCAGAGATTGCACAAAGTTCGGGCCTTGGCGATTTGTGGCAATTACTCAATCAAGGTTATGTCGAAATCACTCCTAGTGGTGGCCTGCACTGGCTCTACAAAGTATCTGATGGAGTATTGCCGGGAAACACCAAGTTAGCTCGTAAGCCGGGCGAAAATGGTGGGGTTGATGTTTGGGCAGAAACTAGATCAGAGGGCGGTTTTACAATCTGCGCTCCATCTTCAGGTTCAACTCATCCTTCAGGCGGTGAGTGGAATCTCATTGGCGGTTCGATTGAGACTATCCCAACAATTACTATGAGCCAGCGAACTGCATTACATACCATATTTGAAATGTTTGATGAAATGCCAAAGGTTGAGGCAATCGCACAAGATGTAGCCACAAAACGCGATGGAACTTTAACCCCCGGAAATGATTACAACGCTCGCACAACGTGGGAGCAGATATTAGAACCACTTGGCTGGATTCGCGTTTACACTCAAGGCGAAAAGACCGCTTGGCGCAGACCGGGCAAAACTATCGGTGTCAGTGCCACCACCAATTTTGGGGGAACTGACAAACTACGGGTGTTCTCTACATCTACCGCATTTGATGCCGAACGCTCTTATGATCGCTTTGGCGCCTATGTCCATCTCAAGCACGGTGGCGATTTCAAGCGAGCAGCCAACGACTTGCGCTCTCAAGGCTACGGGCAATCTGACCTGAAATCGCTCAATGAGTCAAAAAACTTAATGCCCAAACCTTCGCAAGATTACCTTTTAGATGGCACTGAAGCCGATTTAAGCGAGTTTGTGACAAGTTGGGAGCCGATTAGCCTTGAAGGTTATTTCGATGGCTTATTTACATTGCAAGAAGCAACCTTGCTCAAGCGCACCGATGGTGCTGGATTGCTTTACCCCGGCAAAGTTCACTCATTCTACGGTGAATCTGAATCGGGTAAATCGTGGCTGGCACAGATTGCCTGCGCCGAAGTCCTCAAGAGTTACCAAAAGGTTGTCTATATTGACTTTGAATCCGACCCACTCGATATAGCCAATCGCTTGAAAATCCTTGGAGTCACCAAGCCCGAGGCAATGGCTTACTTTCGATACATCCGACCTGAACGCCGTAATTTACTCGATGACCCTGCTTGGCTGACTTTGTTAGAAGAAGGTTCTGCAACTCTTATTATCATTGATGGAGTAACCGAAGCCCTAACAATGTGGGAAAAGCAGACTAAAGAAAACGATGACATTACCCAATGGATGCGAGAGTTTCCGAGGGCATTGGCAAAATCGGGTGCAGCAGTAGTCCTAGTTGATCACATTACAAAGAACGCCGAGACTCGCGGGCGCTTTGCCATTGGCGGGCAGGCAAAGTTGGCAACCATTGATGGCGCCGCCTACCTTATTGAGCCACTTCGCAACCTTGCCCCCGGCGGTGCGGGCGCGCTGACTGTCAGAGTAACTAAAGACCGCCCCGGCTCAGTTAGGCGCAATGCTGGTATGTGGCGCAAATCTGATAGAACTCAAGAAGCTGCAATTATCGAAATTGATTCAACTTCAAATGTGATGAAGTACGTTATCTGCGTACCAGCCGTTGAAGAAGAAATTGAGGCCAATAAGGAGTTTAAGAAAACTAAGGAGATTGTCGAGTTCATCCACAATCACCCTGCCGCTACTCGCCGATTGGTTCAAGAGGGCATTACTGGGTCAAAAGATGTTATTGGTGATCGCATTGCCGATTTACTTACTGGCGGTTGGATTGAGAATAAGGGCAATGAGCGTTCATTTATTCTCTATGTCACCAATGAGGGCAAGAGCCATTTCAACCTTTTAGATGCCGAAATCACTCAGTTGAAGGCTAACTGATGGTGTACCGTACCGTACCTTTTGTGTACCTTTTCAAAAAGGGAACACAGGCAGAAATGAGCGTGGGCGGTGTGCGTACCGTTCCGTATATGTATATATACGGAAGTAGGTACACCCACATTCTCGGTACAGAAGGGAATAAATAAATGACCTCATCTAACTTTCAAGCCATTGATTGCCGAAGCTGCGGAAACCTTGTTTGGGATGGATTGAGTTATGCAGGCGTTCCTATCAAACTTGATACAGGCCGACTCAGCCTTAGAGATGAAATCGTCAAATTGCTGACAGGGGGCAGGACTTATCAAATCCATCGGACTTCAGTTTCATTTCAGGTCACACCAAGGAGCAAGGCATATATCAACGCCGCCAACCCCATTGTCCTAGCCCTGCACGAGTGTTACCCAATGACCGTATTTAGTGAGTCGGCACCTGACTATTGGGGGCAGGCGAAACAGGAATTAACTACCAGTGAGGAAGTGCCATTTTGAAATGCAATATCTGCGATAAGCCATCCAAGGTTGAAGGCGTTTGCTATAAATGCCAATTTAGGATTTCAGGGCATTTAATGGCGCTACCCGATCTACAGGCAACGGCATCTGATTATCTTAGACCCGGCAGGTCAGGCAATGGCTCGGTCAGCGCCGAACGCTCGATTGGTATCAATGTCTCAGCTCTTGATTTTTCAATGGCTACAGAGTTGCTGGCCATCTTGCACGGATGGGAGATTCTTATCCGCGAGGGGCGCAAATTGACACCGCCGGCGCTGGTCAAGAGATTGGCAACAACAGAGTTAGAAGTCAGAGCCACTTGCCAGTTCCACTTATCGCACCTTGATTGGACATTGAAACAGGATTGGGCAAAAGACTTTATAGTTGAAGTCGGAGAACTCCACGCGAAAGGAATTGCTGCTTGCAAGCAATTCGTTGAGCAACCTAGAAAGATTCCTTGCCCTAGCGATGATTGCAAAAGAAGCGTTGTCATTGATGCCCAACGATTGAGCGAATATGGATTGACCGAGGAAATCACCTGCTTTGGTTGCAAGCAATCGTGGAGCATTATCAGACTGATCACCTTGGCAATGAATAATCCTGAAAAGAAATTCTTTCTCGATGCCGAAGCTATTGCCTCCCTGCTAGGGCTAAAGATTCGTCAGGTTTACAACATCATTAAGTTTGCCGATGTTGAGCGCCAAGGCTCTCTTTACAATGTCAAACAGGTTATTGAGGCAAGGTAAAAATTGACAACAAATTGCAACGCCTTGTGATACACTTTCGTGTAACAGATATTGCTATCCCACAAAGCCCTAACCATATTGGTTGAGGGCTTTTTTCGTATATGGACAAAGGATATGGATAGCGACATTGAAACCCTTGAGGAAATAGACGAGGCACTTGCCCACGCTCTTATTACTCGCAAACAATCAATAGATTCCAAGAAACATATCGTTGATAAATTCATTGACGATTTACTCGATAGCCGATTGGAGCTGACTAAGTGATAAACATTGCAGTTAGTATCGGCGAGGTATCTACTGAAGTGATGACGGATCAACAATTATCATTTGATGCTATTGACACTTTGCTAACGCGAGCGACAACATCAACACTAGATGCTTACAATAAATACTTTGTTAGCATTGAGCAATATGAAAACTCTTTAGAGAACGATGACGAATAGCACACAAGTTTGCAAGATTTGTAAAATAGAAAAACCTTTAATTGAATATCACAGAGATTCTCGAACTGGTAACGGCTTTCGTGTTATGTGTGCCAGTTGTCGTAGTCAGCATCAGGCAATCACTCGCTTGCCAAAACGTGAGTATAGATTGCTATTAGAGAAACAAAATAGTTGTTGTGCTATATGTGGCATCAATGTAAATGAATTACCAAAGGAGTTAAGTGTTGATCATAATCACGAGACTCATAAAGTGCGTGGCCTTCTTTGCAATAGTTGCAATGTTGGGCTTGGTCATTTCAAAGATAACACAACGCATTTGGCTATGGCAATCGAATACTTGATAGCAACAGATGGCATTGCTTAAACCCTGCCTTGAATGTGGCACACCATCACGCACATCACGTTGCCCCAAGTGCAGTGAACTAATCTTGCTCAATAGACCAAGACCAACTAAGTCATCATCTGCCCAACGTGGCTACGATTACTCTTGGCAAAAGATTCGCAAACTCGTTCTCGATAGAGATGGATGGGTCTGCTATTTATGCAACAAACATTTATCAGGCAGTGATGCAACTGTTGATCATATTATTTCTTTAGATAAAGATTATTCGCTCAGGCTGGACTCCAAGAACTTAGCAGCTTGTTGCCGCTCGTGTAACTCCAAAAAGAAAAACAAAATATAAACACCCGGGTGGGTACATCGTTTTTTCTATGTACCTTCTATAGAC
>Ga0209829_10001023_pt1 | contig 23682 bp, 23 predicted proteins | sample C_140205_EF_Meta_FD_187311 | JGI IMG/M metagenome (GOLD analysis project Ga0209829, IMG submission 187311) | Freshwater microbial communities from Lake Croche, Canada to study carbon cycling - C_140205_EF_MetaG (SPAdes) (version 2) | ecosystem: Environmental > Aquatic > Freshwater > Lake... | reverse complement strand
ATTTAATGATGAGGCAGATGCCATTGCAAAGGCAAATGAAACGGAGTTTGGTTTATCAGGATCTATTTGGACAAATAACTCTGGCAAAGCAATCAGAGTGGCCCGTGCGGTTGAGAGCGGTAACTTATCTGTGAACTCAAACTCATCAGTTCGTTACTGGACCCCATTTGGAGGATATAAGCAATCAGGGTTAGGACGAGAGCTAGGACCTGATGCACTAGATTCATTTACTGAAGTAAAAAATGTTTTTATTGCAACTGATAACTAAAAAGTAAGGGGACAATCACAATGAGTAAAAGACTAGAGGGACGTGTTGCAGTAATTACCGGTGCTGGTAGTGGAATTGGTTATGCCACCGCTATTCGCTTAGCTGCAGAGGGTGCCAAGGTTGTAGTGGCTGATACCAATGAGCTCTCTGGCAGTAAAGTAGCTAAAGAGGTTGGCGGCTTATTTGTTAAGTGTGATGTGACCAATGAGAAAGAGGTTGCTAATCTTTATAAGGTTGCCTTTGATACCTATAACCGTATTGATATCGCTTTTAATAACGCAGGTATCTCACCCCCTGATGATGATTCAATTTTAATTACCCCACTTGATGCTTGGGAGCGAGTACTTAGAGTAAACACAACATCTGTATTTTTATGTTGCAAAGCAGTTCTGCCTTACATGCAAAAAGCGGGTAAGGGATCAATTATCAATACCGCATCCTTTGTGGCAACAATGGGCGCTGCAACCTCACAGATTGCATACACCGCATCTAAGGGTGGGGTATTAGCAATGAGCCGTGAGTTAGGTGTGCAGTTTGCAAGAGAGGGAATTCGCGTTAACGCATTATCGCCAGGACCTGTTAACACGCCTCTGCTACAAGAATTGTTTGCAAAGGATAAAGAGCGGGCAGCACGCCGGCTTGTTCATATTCCAATGGGACGTTTTGCTGATGCATCTGAGATTGCAGGAGCGGTTGCCTTCTTAGCCTCTGATGACTCAAGCTTTATTACCGCCTCTAACTTCTTAGTAGATGGTGGTATTTCCGGGGCTTATGTAACACCACTTGATAACTAAGGTTTAATCAACCTTTTCAACACTAGCGGTTGCAACTCTGCGCAAGAAGGTGTCAACTAGATCAAATGCTCGTTTATCTGAGGCTGGTTGAATACTTTTAGTTTCACTGCGTAGTTGTTCAACATCAATACCCTCTGCTTCAACCTCAGCACAACCACCCTCCATTGCTAACCACTCTTCCAAAACTTGCGGATCAATCTCTGGATGAAACTGCACGCCAAGTGTTCGCCCCATTACAAATGCTTGGCTAGCAACCTCACTTCTTGCAATCTCTGTTGCTCCTTTTGGAAGTGTCCATCGATCCCAGTGGTATTCAAACCATGGACCAGTTGGAATTAAGGTTGTGTCATCAGATTGGATCTCTATCCAACCAAGCTCTGCCCTTGGGCTTCTTGCAACTGAGCCACCTAATGTTCTAGCCATTAATTGGCCACCAAAACAAATACCAAAGATTGGTATGCCAGCATTATGAGCAGCTTTTAATTTAGCTAACTCTGGAAGTAACCAATTACCAATTCGATCATCTTGATAAGCGCCATATGGAGCCCCCATTGGCACAATCACATCAAACTGTGCAAAGTCTGGAAAGGTAACCTCAATATTTGGATTTGAATAATTACTCTCTGGCACAATCAAAAATCGTTCAATCTCATAGCCATGTTTTTCAAAGGCGCGCCAGATTGGACCACCCAGGGATACATGGTCATGTTCGATAAATAATGCGCGCATAATTACAGTTTACAAGCAACCTTGATATTTAACTAATACTTAATTTTGTAATTTTCTAGGAACAAACTTCATTCCATAATGTTTATAAACCACTTCCATGATCTCTTCAGACATTTGCTCAGCTTTTGCCTCAGTTAATCGCTCACCATCAACCATTAATATCTGGTGATCTAAATCAACTTCATCGTAAGTTACTGCACCATCTACCTTTAATTGTTCTTCACCAAAGACCTTCCAGGTAGTCATCCTTTTCATCCCCTCTCTTACTCACTGGCATAACATGAATTACGTAGTAGTAGGTAATAAAGTTAATCGCAATAATCTCTATCTTTTGATCAAACTTGTCATTGCCTACCCAAGCAATTTTATCCAATTTTTCTCTAGAAATACCGATTTTAGCACCTGATTTAGATTTAATTATATTAATCATGTCATCTTCACTTACGCCATGTTTTTTTGTTGATTTTGCAAACTCATAATCCATTGGCGAATAATCGCCAAAAATTAATAATTAAATCTTAAAGTTATTTATTTTGTGGATAAGTTATAAAATGTTACGCAGAGTAATTAAGTCTTACAAATAATTACAAAGTTGAGCCGTAGAGCCTAGAGAGATTAAACTCATGGTGTCCACCAAGCTCAGCCTTTGTTAACTGGCCATTGGCAACATCCATAATTAATTTATAGATTAACTCACCATTTTCTTCCAGAGTTTGGGTGCCATCGGCAATTGTGCCGGAGTTTAAATCGATGATATCTGGGATCGCAGTTGCCATCTCAGTATTTGTTGCCACTTTAATTGTTGGCATTACCGCGCTACCTGTTGGTGTGCCACGACCGGTGGTAAAGACTGTGATATTTACATTTGCTGCGCCAAAACCAGTTAACTGTTCAATGTCATGACCTGGTGTATCCATAAAGTAAAGACCAGCTTTACTTGGAGGTATTGCATACTCCAGCACACCAGTAAATTGAGCATTACCTGCTTTTTTAGCAGCTCCTAAGGATTTCTCTTCCAATGTGGAAAGGCCGCCTTCAATATTTCCACGGGATGGTTGGGCGCCTCTGATATCAATTCCTTCATAATTAATACTTGCTTCATACCTTGCCACTACATCAATAATTTGTTGTCCTACTGCAGGTGTTACCGCCCGCTTTGCAAGTAAATGCTCAGCTCCTAATATCTCCATGGTTTCACCAAGGATGGATGTGCCACCTTGGGCAACTAACTTGTCACTTGCCACCCCTAATGCTGGGTTTGCGGTGATTCCAGAGTAGGCATCTGATCCACCACACTCAAGACCTAAGACCATGGCCGAGTAAGGAGCTGCAACTCTTTGCTCATTTTTTGCTTCAATAAGTAATGTATTAGCGCGATCAATCGCCATCTGCCTTAACTTATCAATTGATTTAGCCTCACTTAGTGAGACCTCAATTAACTTAGTTTTGCCATAACTTTTAGCAAGATTTATTACCTCATCCTCTGCTGGAGTTCCAAGACGTAAGAAGATAGTTGCGTAGATATTTGGATTTGTGGCATTTCCTGCCAGTGAGTGAATAATTCTTTGGTGATCTTTTTCAACTACCTGTGACCAATCATGGCTTACTGCAACTGCGCCCTTACTCTCATTTTCAACATCTCGGGCAGCAGCAGATAACATTTGGTGAAGCGGCAGAATCAATACGTGGTTTCTAAAACCCCATCTGCCATCTAATCTTTTATATCCGGTAAGTGACATTTAAACACTCCTTACCGAACGTGGGGCAACAATCTCGCCAATGCCAGATAACTCACTCTTTGTCTTTTGCCCATTTGCGACCTTACTTATTAATTCAACAATCTCATCTGGCGAGGCTTGCTCTTGCAAATCAAACTCAGAGGCTAAGGCCATATGAAGTGGGGAGGTGGAGGCAATATTGATAACTGGAATTAAAGGAAAACCAGTTGGTGGTTGATTCTCATCTGGGAAGGAGAGCACAACCTGGGCTTTAGCACTCATTAACTTTGAAAGATTATGTTCACTTACTGCGTGCTCATTTTCAACTACAACCTCAAAGCCAGCATTTGTTAAGGCGCTCTTAAGGATAGATAGGGAGGGCATATCCCTACTTTGATCTATCCCAACAAGTAATTTATCTAATGGCGCTTTTTCACTTTTAAAGTTATCCCGTAATTGCTTTGCCTGAGTTACTCCTGATTCATATGTGCCGGAGGCTCCACCTGATTCTTGGATTACTAATAATCTTGATAACTCTCGGTTGATCTTTGGTAACAACTCCGGGCCTTGAATAGTTTCACAGCCTAATGAAACTACCAATACAGATTGCACATTTGGGTGATTAGCTAAATCGATAAAGAAGTTATCTACCCCGGGCACATCAATGCCAATAATTCCGCACCCATTTTGGTGGGCAAAGGTAATTGCGCCAACCTCATTAGCAATCTTTCTACTGACATGGGTGGAACAAACCACAGATGGCAGGATTAATTGGTGATCCCTCACGCCAACGCCACGACCTTTATGGGAGAAACCAGTAATACTCATTAGGCAGTTTCCGTTGAAAGTCGATCACCTAAAACATTGTGGGTGTGAACATGCTCTCCTACTGAAATATCTTTAGTGGCATGTCCCATTCGCTCACCATACTTAATAATGCCATCACCCTTTGTTACCGCCTTTGATGCCACCTTATGTCCGCGCGGGATTTTTTGAGTAATAGTTAACTTTAAATTATCTTGATCAATCACAGTTCCAGCTGGCATATCCTCTAGGCAGATTGCAATGTTATCTGCTGGATTTAAAACCAATACCTTGCGCATGGTGTGAAGGTTACTACGATCTGTAGTTTGCTGTCAGGGTGAGAAATTGTTGCCAGTTGTGTTCAAGCCCATCTTTTTCTTTATCAGATGGCATAAATGTCTCACCGTGTGAGATCTTTATCTTTGATAAACCATCTGCTAAATCACCATCACTACTTAATTGATCAGAGGCTAATGCCAACATTGCAGCACCAATATCACTGCCACTTTTACTTAAAGTAACAACTGGCCTACCTAAAACTGTTGCTCTAATCTGACTTAGTATCTTTGATTTTCCACCTCCTCCTGCGGTAAAGATTTGCGGTGAGATATCAGCGCCTGCCTTTGCCAGTAACTCATATGAGTACCGCTCGGTAAATGCAATCGCTTCTAATGTTGCTCGATACGCTTCCGTGTCATTTTTAGGATTTGCTGAGATTAAATTTTTCATATCCGTGGCTAAAAATGGAAAGCGCTCACCAACATTTGGCAGGGGATAGGTAACAATATTTGCCACGCCAAAATCTGCCGCCTTTTGATTCCAATTATCAATATCAGATGCATATTGTTTATATGAAATACCACCAATATTTGAAGCACCCCCGGCTAGATATCTATTTTTTGGTAAGAGGTGGGAGTAAAAGCTTGCTCCTTTTATATTGCTCTTACTTACCGCCTTAATCACCATGGTGGTGCCAAGTGAGGTAACAGATCCATCAGCACCCCCGGCTGAGATCTGGGCGGTGCAGCCATCGGTCATACCGGCATAGATTGGGATTTGATCTAACCCTAATTGCGTACTTATCTGCCTGCTTAAGTTAGCAAGTTTTGTGCCAGGCAAAACTAATCTTGGTAGAGCCAAATTTAAACTCTTTGCCTGTGTTAATACTTGATCACTGAAAGTAAGAGTGGTGAAATCTAAACCAATCTTTAAGCTGTGGCTGGTATCAGTTGGTATTTCAGCTAATCCTGTTCCAGATAGGTGAGCAATCACAAACTCTGGCGTATTTGCTAATAGATATGGTCCACTTTGATTTGCCTCATTAATTATCTTCTCAGCCCTACCAATTATTGAAGGTGATCTACCATCGTTATACATCGCACCATCTGCAATTGGAGCACCCTTTGAATCGGTAATTACAAATGTGCCACTAGTTGCTGAGATACAAACCGCTTTAGGTATTAACCCCTCTGCTTTACATTTTGTTGCTAACTCCTTTAATACCTTACTTACTGCAGCTATCCAGCTGGCTGGATCTTGAGTTAAGCGCTTATCACTACCGCCGGTAACGGGTGCTAACTTTTCGCTGTTTGATCCATATAAATTACCCTCAGTATCAATAGCAACCGCTCTAACATTTTCGGTAGCAATGTCGATACCAATAAATACATCTCTACTCATAAGGCAGCGATAAGGGCTGGTAAATTACTTAGATCATTAACGGTGATATCTGCCTGTTTTAGATCCTCTTCACTTGGATCAGGATTTGCCTCACCCCGGCGAACCCAAACCGTTTTCATCCCCAGTTTCTTAGCCGGTAATACATCGGTATCGATTCGATTACCGATATGGATTGCTTTTGTTGGGTCAACTGCTAACTCATTTGTCGCTAACTCAAAGATTTTAAGATCAGGCTTTTCTATTCCCACAATGGCTGAGATGCCTAGAAAATCAATTAACTCAAATAGGTGATCAGATTTTAAGGAGTTAACACTTGTGGCTGGCTGGTTTGCCACAATCCCAATCTTGGCGCCAGTATCTTTCATTGCAGTAATACAAGCCTTTGCATCTTGGTAGAGATCGGTGGGAGTAAAGATCCAGTTATCTGTTGCAATCTTCATTAACTCACTCTTTTTTTCTAATGATCCTAAAAACCTCTCACACAACTTACTTCGAAGTGAGCCAGATTGGGATTTTAAATGAGCGTTATAAACCTGATCAAACTCATCTTGATTAACACCAGCAGATAATTTATTTAAAGCGATAAAGATTGCCCGTTTGAAAACATCATCGGAGTAGATAACACCGCCGATATCAAAGGTTACTGCCGAAGCCTTCATTAGCTCTTTTTTTGCTCAGCTAACATCTTGCGGCGCAAGATCTCATCTGGCCTAAATGCAATTGCTTCGGCTGCTTTCTTAGGAATGAAATTAATTCCGCCACTACTTAAAGCCCCAACTCTTACCTTGGCAGCTTTTACGGCAATCTGAGTTGTTGATAGCGCCTCACTGCTTACCGAACCAAAGGTGCAAAGACCATGGTTTCCTAAAATAATTTGGCCAGGAGATCTGCCATATTTATCTTGATACTTCTCAACACCTTGGTAAACACCTAGGCCAAGAGATAGGCCAGGGGATTCATAAGGTAAAAATAAAGGAACTGGTCCGCAGACCACCGCCTCATCTGGAAAGACTGTGCCGCTGTAATGCTTTGCCGCATCTTTACTGGCAGCAAGTGCTACTACTGGAGTTGGATGGGTGTGAAGTGACCAGGTTGCACCCATTAAATGAAAGGCAACTACATGCACCATAGTTTCAATACTTGCTTTTCTCACCTTGCCATTTGGCGTAACTGACTCTTTTAAGATCGCATCAAAGGCTTTATCTAATTTACCGGTAACACCTTTTTTATCGGCATCAATTAAAATCTGTGCACACTTATCTAAATCTAAGTAAACCCAATCATCTTCGGTGGCATTGCCCATTACCACCCCACTTGCTTTAACTAGGAAGCGGTTTGTGCCGGGCTCTAAGACTGCGATATTTCCTTCCGCCACAATTGTTAAATCAGCCTCCGGTGCACCAGTTACCTTTGCTAGCTCAGTTAGTTGAGTTACTAAACTACTCATCTCATATCCTCCAAAGTTAACCTCTCATAACGAGTGCGAACCTGTGCAATTGTATTTGGATCGATCTCTTTGCTGGGATCATATTTTTTAAGGCCAAGATTGCTGCTTTCAATCAATGCCCGTGCTGAAATCGTATCTGTTAAATGCGGCTGCATCCCCAAGGCAATCGCCTGCACCATTGCATTTCCCATTGCAGTTGCCTCAACCGGACCGGCAATTACCTGCCGACCAGAGATATCTGCGGTTAGCTGGCATAGGTGCTCATTTTGGGAGCCACCACCAACAATATTTATTGCTGGCATTGGCAAATTGCTACAAGCAGATAATGTTTCACAAGTTTTTGCGTATTGCAGTGCTAAGGATGCAAAAACTGTTTGCGCTAATTGACCAGCTGTGGTTGGGATTGGTTGGCCAGTATTTTTTGCAAATCGTTGGATTCGTTCAATCATTCCGCCGGCATGAATAAAGATTGAGGCATCAACATAGATCAATGTGGCAAAGGGATCCTTTTCTTTTGCAGCTAGCTCTACTAATTGGGCGTATGTGTAATCCTCCCCATTTTCCTTTAGGTTTTTTCTTACCTCTTGAATTAACCACAATCCCATTATGTTTCTAAGCAATCTAATACTGCGGTTATAGCCACCCTCATTGGTTAATCGTTGATTCATTGTTATCTCATTAACAACTGGCTTAGGCAGCTCTACCCCCATTAATGACCAGGTGCCACTTGAAATGTAGGCGCTCCCTGGTGAGACAAGTGGAGTAGCAAAGACCGCACTGGCTGTGTCATGGCTTGCAGTAGCAATACATTTAATTGGACCAATTCCAGTTTTATCTTGAATCTCTTTTTTTAATTCACCTCGGATAGTGCCAGGATTTTCCACCTTGCCAAAGATTTCAATTGGAATTCCTAAATCCTTTGCTAACTCTTGTGCCCAGCGATCCTTTGGCACATCATATAAACCAGAGGTAGATGCGATGGTGTACTCAGTACCGATTACGCCAGTTAATGCATATAGAACTAGATCTGGCATAAATAATAAGTGTTTTGCTTTTTCAAACTCATCTGGGGTTTGTAGCGCAATTGCTAATAATTGATAGATCGAGTTAACCTCAAGTAATTGGCAACCACTTTCATTATGTAATCTATCTTTACCAACTAACTCAAATGCTTTAGCTAACATGCCATCGGTTCTATGATCTCGATGGCTTACCGGTAATTCAATTATCTGGCCATCTTTATCAAGTAAACCAAAATCTAATCCCCAGGTATCTACTGCTAAGCCCTCATAAGGAGCGGTTGCACTTGCTTTGGTGAGTGCGGTAATTACCTCAGCCATTATCTTTGGAAAATCCCAACACCTTCTATTTCTAGAATCTATCTTTACTGGAGTTTGAAATCGGTGGATCTCTTGTGTGGAAATTTCCTTATCAATACTTACCGCCATCAACCGGCCAGATTCAGCCCCCATATCCAGGGCGAGATAGCGCTTCACACCTCACACTCTTCCCCAAGTAGATGCCGATCGTCTAGTTGGTATTTATCCCAAACTTTAAGATGGGTGCCAAAGCGTTACCTTTTTGTTACGCCAAATAAGAGGTGGTTGCCCTACTTTCCCTAGCCGAAGCCGCCTTCTGGCGATAGGGTCAGCGACAGAATTGGTTAGGCAAAGTTACTTCCAACTAGAACGGAGCGGTAAGTGGCAAAAAAAGGTGAACTTCTTCTAGAGATGAATAAGGTGGCAAAGCGCTTTGGTGGCGCAATTGCACTTAAAGGAACAGATTTAAAAATTAGATCTGGTGAAATTCACGCACTCCTTGGTGAAAATGGCGCCGGTAAGTCAACGATGTTAAAGATATTAGCTGGTGTGCATGTTAATGATGGTGGCACAATTAAATTAGGTTCAAAAGATTTCATTACTGGCTCGCCACAACAATCAATCGCCCAAGGAATTGCAGTTATCTATCAGGAGCCATCTTTATTTTTAGATCTATCGCTGGCGGAGAATGTTTTTATTGGCCGCCAACCTAAGAAGGGTGCGGTAATTGATTGGAAGTTTGCCCAAACTGAGGCAGCTAGATTATTTAAAGAGTTAGGTGTGGAGTTAGATCCAAAGCGACAAGCACGGGGTCTTTCCATTGCCGATCAGCAGGTAGTTGAAATTGCAAAGGCACTTTCTATGAATGCAAATATTATTTTGATGGATGAACCAACTGCAGCGCTCTCTGCCTCTGAGGTTGAGCGATTGATGACAGTTATGAAATCTCTTAAGGCAGCTAATAAGGCGGTTATCTTTGTTAGCCACCGATTAGATGAGGTCTTTGCAATCTCTGACTACATCACCGTTATGCGAGATGGTGCAACAGTTAGTGAGAACGCAGTAGGTGATACCAATCTACAAAAGGTTATTAAAGATATGGTGGGAAGAGAGTTAACTGAACTATTCCCTAAGACTGAACACAAAATTGGTGAGGTAGTGCTGGAGGTTAATGATTTAACCAACCCTGCCTACTTCCGGAATATCTCATTTACGGTGAAAAAGGGTGAGATTGTTGCGCTGGCTGGCTTAGTTGGCAGTGGTCGCTCTGAGGTAGCAAGAGCAATCTTTGGAATTGATAAGTATGAGAGTGGAACCGTGAAGGTAAAGGGTGAGATTTTGCCAGCCGGATCTCCAGTAATTGCGATGGAACGAAAGATTGCATTAGTTCCAGAGGATCGCCGCCAACAAGGATTATTTATGGTGGCAGGTGTTAATCGAAATATCTCCATGGAATCTTTTGCCGCACTAACTGAACGTGGCTTAATTAACTTTAAGAAGGAGAAATCCTTAACCGATACTTGGAAAGAGAAGTTAAGCATTAAGTTTGCTAACCAATCCGATCCCGTAGATCGCCTCTCTGGTGGTAATCAACAAAAGACCGTATTAGCAAAGTGGTTAGCAACCGATCCTGATCTTTTAATTGTGGATGAGCCAACTCGTGGAATCGATGTGGCGACAAAGGCTGAGGTGCACCGGTTAGTAGATAAGGCAGCAGGTGAGGGTAAAGCGGTTTTGATGATCTCCTCTGAACTTCCTGAAGTTTTAGGAATGGCAGATCGAATTATCGTAATGCGAGAAGGAAAGCAGGTTGCTGAACTTTCAAGAAAAGAGGCAACTCAAGAAAAGATTATTGCTGCCGCTACTACCGGAAAGAAGAGTGCTTAATATGGATTTTCTTCGTAAATTAAAACCTTCTAGCCGTGAAGGCAGCTTGGCAATTATTTTAATTTTTGCCGTCGGTGGTACTGGCTTAATTAACCCAAGATTTTTAACTGGTGATGGCACCAGAGATCTTTTCACCTCCACCTCAGTGGTGGCACTTCTTGCAATTGGTATTGCACCAATTGTAATTATGCGTCATATCGATCTTTCTATCTCATCCACCGTTGGTTTAACCGCTTGGGTTGTTGCTGATATGTGTGCAAAACATCCAAATTTCACCTGGGTTGAGTGTTTCATTATTGGCCCAGTAATTGGTATTGCAGTTGGAATCTTAAATGGCCTACTTGTCGCAGGTCTTCGACTACCCTCGCTGGTAGTCACACTTGGCACTTTATATATTGTGCGCGGAGTTGTTTATGTGGTCTCAAACTCAGTTGATTACAACGCACAGGAGATGCCACCTAGCTTGCTTGATTTAGGCCAAAAGGTCTTCTTCGGTTTACTTCCATTTACCTTCTTATTAGTAATTATTGCCATGTTAATCATGGGCTACTTTATGAGGTACACAAAGGCTGGCCGAGATGCTTATGCAATCGGTTCAAATCCACCAGCTGCAGATCTTGTTGGAATTAAGGTTTTCCGTCGCACCTTCTTAGCATTTGTTTTCTCAGGCTTTATGGCAGGTCTGGCTGGCGTCTTTTACCTAATGCGTTTTGCACAGGTTGACTCAACTGCTTTCTACGGACAGGAGTTAGCAGTTGTTGCTGCCGTAGTAATTGGTGGCGTAACAATTGCCGGTGGCTCTGGAACTGTAGTTGGCGCAGTAATTGGCGCACTTCTAGTGCAAACAATTCAAGGCGGTTTGGCAGCCCTCGGTGTGGATGCATTCTGGAAGTCAGCTGTAAATGGTCTGCTATTAATTATTGCAATCTATGCTGATCGAAGATTAGCTGCTCGAAATGAGCAGAAATTGCTGGCGCAGCGAATAAGAGAGAGGGTATAAAGATGGCTAACTTCTTAAAACTTGGCTCAGTTCGTAAGAGTTGGGATACCGCAATCCTTGCCCTGTTGGCAGTGGTATTAATACTTGCCTCCCTTACTACTGATGGCTTCTTAACCTCACTAAATATCTCTTATATTTTCTCAAATACCAGTGAGATCACCATCATGGCATTTGCTATGACATTTTTAATTATTACTGGCGAGATTGACCTTTCAATTGCGTCAACCTTGGCATTGGGCTCCTCAATGCTTGGTTGGAGTTATCAAAAAGGTGCACCGATCTGGCTAGCAATAATTATTTGTTTGGCTGTTGGAACACTGTGTGGTTTTATTAATGGCTTTCTTGTTACCAAAGTTGGTCTCGGTTCACTTGCGGTAACCATTGGAACCTTAGCTTTATACCGTGGTATTGCTACCGGTATTTTGGGCGAGCACACTGTAAATGAGTTTCCAGATAAGTACACCTCCTTTGGTTTTGACACCATTGGAAACAGCTTTATGCCAAAAACATTGCCATTAATTATTTTCTTTGGCTTAGTTTTCGGATTCTTACTACACCGAACTCCTTTTGGTCGTCGCACACTTGCAATTGGCCAAAGCCCAGAGGCGGCGCGTTTTGCTGGTATTAACGTAGTTCGTCACAAAATTATTGTCTTTACCTTTACTGGCTTTATGGCCGGAGTTGCCGGTGTGATCTACACCTTCCGCTTCTCAACTGCCCAAGCAGATAATGGTGTTGGACTAGAGCTTCTGGTTATCTCTGCCATCTTGTTAGGTGGAGTTTCAATCTTTGGTGGCGTTGGAACTATGTGGGGAGTAGTCGCAGGTGTATTACTTGCTGGCTCAGTTGAATCATGGTTAACACTGCGTGAGATCAACGCCCAGTGGCGAACAATTGTTACCGGTATCTTGTTATTAATCTCTGTTGCTGCCCCAGTATTGGTGGCGAAGAATAAACAACGAAGAGAGACCAAAGCTTTAAAAAGCTAACTAATGCAGGAATTATTACTTGGCGTAGATGTTGGTACAACTGCGACCAAGGCGGTACTAGTTGATAGCACCGGCCACATAATCTCCCAAGGCCGCTCTGAGTATCCAACAAAGTATCTGCAAGCAGGTTGGGTTGAGCAAGATCCAAATGAGTGGTGGAGAAGTTTTTGTGAAGCGGTTGCAATCGCTCAAAATGGTGCACCTGGGGCCAAAATAAGTGGAGTAGCAATTAGTGCGCAAGCACCAACTTTGATTGCAGTTGATGCAAGTGGTGAGCCGGTAAGAAATGCCATGATTTGGATGGACCGGCGGGCACAACTTGAGGCAGATGAGTTAGCAAGGAATTTTCCAAATATTTCACAACTTACTGGCAACCGGGCTGATCCATATTATGTGGCGGCTAAGATCAAATGGTTTATTAAAAATGAGCCAGCTAATTACCAAAAGACAAAGTATTTTCTGCAAATTCCTGGCTTTCTAAACTTTAAATTAACTGGCAAATTTGGGATTGACGCAGCTCACGCGTCTTTATTACAACTTCGAACTGCTGATAATTCAAATTGGACAGATGAGGTAATGAAGTTTGTTGGGGTAGGTGAGGATAAGTTTCCCCAAATTGCTAACTCAATTGTTTTGCAAGGTGAGGTATTAAGCAATAATCAATCAAAGATTGCCGCTGGCACGCCGGTTTATTTTGGCAGTGTTGATGGTTGTTCAGCCGCCCTTGAAGCTGGCGTAATTGATCCAGGGGTAGTAGCTGAGATGACTGGAACTTCAACAGTTTTACTTATGCCAACTGATGGAAATAATTTTAATGATGCATTTGTGGCAATTGAACATGCAATTGCTGGCCGACAACTTCGATTAGGTGCGATGGTGGCATCAGGGGCGAGTGTGGCGTGGCTGCAACAAAATATCTTAAAGGCTGAAAGTTCAGTTGAAGAGTTATCAAATCAAGCCGCTGAAGTTTCTCCTGGTAGTGAAGGTTTAATTTTTCTGCCATACATGATGGGAGAGCGCTCACCAATCTGGCACACAAATGCCCGGGGCGTATTTTTTGGTTTATCACTTACTACTACCCCTGCCATGATGTTTAGAGCAGTGTTAGAGGGAACTGCATTTGCCTTAGCTCACAATGTTGAGATTGCTAAAAAATCTGGGATAAAGATTGATGAGATTAGAAGTATTGGTGGTGGCAGTAAGAGTGGATTATGGAATCAAATAAAGGCAGATGTGCTTGGTATGCCAATTGCAATCTTGCAGGATTCAGTTGGAGCAGCAGTAGGAGATGCGTACTTAGCTGGCATGGGTAGTGGTTTATTTAAAGATATTAGGTCAACTTTAAAGGAGAGCGTAAAGATTGAAAGTAGATTTCAACCAAATAATAAGGTGCACACCTACTACCAAGAGCGTTACGCCAGCTTCCGCTCACTTTATGAAAGTGTTAAGGATGAGTTTGATAAATCCGCCACAACCGCTACCTATAAGGTTAATTAGATGAAAACATTTATTACCGCCCGAATGGATCAAGGTGAGATTAATCGGTTAACTGAAGCTGGTTTTAAGGTCGAACAAGGTGGCTTTGCTTTGACAGGTGTGAAGATGGATAAAGAGCAGTTGATAAGTAAGTTGAAAGATGTGCAGGTTGCAATTATTGAGTTTGAAAGTATTACTGATGAGGTAATAAATAGTGCGAAGAGTTTGAAGATTATTGCTGTTTGTCGTAATGAGCCAGCAGCTAACACCGATATATCAGCTGCCACAAAGTGCGTGATTCCAGTTTTATTTACCCCAGGTCGAAATGCAGTTGCAGTTGCTGAATACACCTTAGGTTTGATGATCTCAATTGCTAGAAGTATTCCAACTACCCACCACCTGCTTCGTTACACCGATGAGTTAACCGCTGTTTCTTATAGTGATAAGGCTGGGGATAGAAAAGGAATAACCTCTGAGTGGAGCCTTGATCCAGCTGCACCATTTCAAAGATTTCAAGGTGATGAGTTAATGGGCAAAACTGTTGGCTTAGTTGGGGCTGGCTTTATTGGTCAAGAGATTGCTAAACGAGTTGCAGCGTTAGGAATGAAGGTAATTGCCTTTGATCCATACGCAAAGGCTGAGCAATTAGCAAAGCTTTCAATAACCTCTGTTGGATTAGATGAGTTGGCTGGGCAAAGTGATTTTGTGGTGATGGCGGCAAAGGTAACCCCAGAAAGCACTGGATTATTTGGCGCAAAACAGTTTGCACTGATGAAGAAGAGTGCATACTTTATTAATACCGCCCGTGCTGCTTTAGTTGATTACGAGGCGCTTTTGACAGCATTGACCGGTCAAAAGATTGCAGGTGCTGCCCTTGATGTCTATCCAACTGAGCCATTGCCGACAGATTCACCATTTAGAAAATTAACAAATGTAGTGCTCAGCCCACACCTTGCCGGGGCTAGCAAGCAGGTTGTTGGCCATCACTCAAAGATGGTTGTTGATGATCTATTAGGCTTACTAGATGGCAAAGTTCCAACTCGGATTGCAAACCCGCAGGTTATGGATAATTTTATGAAATCAGGTGGCTTAAAGTGAGAGTGGCATTAGTAACCGGTGGTGCAACTGGAATAGGTGCGGCAACTGTGACCGCCATGGCAGAGAGCAAAATTACCGTCGCCCTTCAATACTCCAGTAGTGAAACGCAAGCTAAACAAATTGCAGAGCAATTAAATAGTAAAGGCGCCAAGGTTGAGATCTTTCAAGCAGATCTATCCCAAAAAGATTCAGCAGAAAAGTTAGTAGCAGCTGTTAAAGCAAAGCTTGGTGATATTGATATTTTAATTAACAACGCCGGTTTAATGACCGATGCCAGCATTATCGAAATGAGTAATGAACTTTGGGATCAAGCTTTAAATATTAATTTAACCGCTGCCTTTAAATTAATTAGAGCATGCGCACCAAGTATGGTGGCAAAAAAGTGGGGCCGAATAATTAATATTTCATCTCAAGTTGCATTAACAGGATCGGCAAATCACGCCCACTATGCAACTGCAAAAGCTGGATTACTTGGACTTACCTACTCTGCGGCAAAAGAGTATGGCGCAAGTGGTGTAACAGTTAATGCAGTACTTCCTGGCAGAATTGAAACAAATATGATCGCGCAAAGATCAATTGGTCGATTAGATGAGTGGCTTTCTCAGACACCTTTGAATCGGCTGGGCAGACCGGATGAGGTTGCTGGGATGATTAATTTCTTAGCATCTGAGATGGCCTCCTATGTTACTGGGGCGTCAATCAATGTAAACGGTGGATTGGTGATGGGCTAGGGATTTCGCAACCTAATCGTTATCTATCCAACTTGCCAGTATTTGAGTGCTGCCACTACCTTTACCCGACGGTCCTAGGAGTCGTAGCTACTTTCCTAGGCCCTTATTACAAAATTAAAATGATTTTGTAATCCCGACCGAAAGGAAATACTTTGAAAAAAGTACTCTCTGCTATTGGTATAGCCGCTCTTGTTGCAACAGCTTTTGTTGCTGCACCAGCACAGGCTGCAACCAAGCTAAAGATCGCACACATTCCTAAATTAGGAACTATCGGCTACTTCCAAGCAGCTGACAAGGGTGTACAACGCGCCTGTGCAGAACTAAAGGCAACTTGTGCATACAAGGGCCCAACTGAAATCACAGCAGCTGCTCAAGTTAAGGAAATTAACGCAGCTGTACAAGGCGGATACAACGTATTAATCGTTGCTGCTAATGATAAGGATGCTCTAGTACCTGCACTTAAGGCAGCTATGAAGAAGGGTGTAACAGTTGTTACATACGATTCAGATGTTGCTCAAGCTGGTCGTTCAGTATTCGTAAACCAAGCTTCTTCACAAGGAATCGGACAAGCACTTGCTAAGTCTGCTTCTGATCTTGCTGGTGGTAAGGGTGACATTGCGATCCTTTCAACTACTGCAGATGCTACTAACCAGAACGTATGGATTAAGTACATGAAGGAAGAGCTTGCTGCTAAGTATCCTGATGTAAAGGTTGTTGCTACTGCTTACGGAAACGATAAGCCAGAAGATTCAACAACTGAGACACAAGGTCTTATCCAGAAGAACCCAACCATCAAGGTAATCGTTGCTCCTACATCTGTAGGTATTGTTGCTGCTGCTAAGTATGTTTCTGGCTCAGCTTCAAAGGGCAAGGTTTTCGTAACTGGTCTAGGTCTTCCAAACGATATGAAGACATACATCAAGGACGGATCAGGAGCTCAAGCATCTCTATGGGATGTTGAAAACTTCGGATATGTTGCTGTTCAGGTTGCTAACTCAATCAAGAACGGAAAAGCTAAGGTAACAGTTGGTTCAGTAATCAAATCTGGTGCCGGAGATAAAGGCTTGAAAGAGCGTACAGTTACAGCAGGAGCAGTAGGAAACGAAATCATCCTAGGCCCAGCAACTGTATTCACTAAGGACAACGTAGATTCATTCAACTTCTAATTTAATTTAGAAGATTAATTAATCTGCTGATAGGGCAGTCTCGTTAAGAGGCTGCCCTATCTTCTTTTTACCCAGTTAGATTGTTTATATATTGATACAAAAAAAGTGAAAAGTTGGACACACCTATCAAAGAGTGAAAGAATAACTACATAAGCTTTTAATGCCATTTAATCTCTAAGGAGCTACAAATGCCAGCAGCCAAGCAACTTGAATTTGGTGGACACGCACTTGTCTGGGCTGGCGATTGGTCACCGGCGGGAGCGCGGACTGCAATAAGTGGTGCTGCAAGAGCAGGCTATGACTACATTGAAATAGCAATGCTTGATCCTTGGAATATTGATATTGCTATGACTAAGGATCTACTACAAGAGTTTAATTTAAGAGCTCATGCCTCCCTAGGGCTTTCATCAAAGACTGATGTCACTAGCCTTGACGCATCAATCGTTAAAAAAGGTGATGAGTTACTTCGACAGGCAACTGATGTTTTATATGCATTAGGTGGAACTGAGTTATGTGGAGTTATCTACTCATCCTTGGCAAAGTATCCAGGGCCCGCCAGTAAAGAGGCGCGGGCATCATCGGTAGCTGCAATGCAACGGCTGGCAGATTATGCAGCTGATAAGGGAATCAACATTGATCTTGAGGTAGTAAATCGTTATGAATCAAACATAATGAACACCGGGCTTGAGTGCTTAAAGTTTCTAGATGATGTAAACCGAGCAAATGCATTTTCTCACCTTGATACCTACCATATGAATATTGAAGAGGATGGAATGGCTAAATCAGTTTTAGCCTCCGGTGATCGCCTTGGTTATGTTCACATTGGCGAGAGCCATCGTGGTTATCTTGGTACTGGAAACGTGGATTTTGATTCATTCTTTGCAGCTCTTAAGAAAATTAATTACCAAGGCCCAATTACCTTTGAATCCTTCTCTTCGGCTGTAGTTGACCCAGCCCTTTCAAACACCTTATGTGTATGGCGAAATCTATGGAGTGATTCAGATGATTTAGCTAAGAAGTCACTTGAGTTCATGAAGGCTCGGTATTAATTAATGGAGAGAGTTTGTTTCCGGTTACAGGTAAGGAAAGAGAAGATGGCTGAGTACATTCGCCGTCATGAGCAGGTCTGGCCTGAGATGTTGGCAGCACTGCGTGAGACTGGTTGGACAAATTACTCATTATTTTTAGATAAAAATGATGGCACATTGGTCGGATATTTAGAGACACCATCCCTTGCTGCTGCAAAAGCTGGCATGGAGAAAAAAGAGATTAATGCAAAGTGGCAGGCAGAGATGGCAGAGTTTTTTGTGGCATTAGAGGGCAAGCGACCTGATGAAGGTTTCTTACAACTTGAAGAAGTTTTCCACCTAAATTAAAAGTTATAACAACTAACAAAGGAGTAGGGCAATGGCATCAGCGAAAGAGGCAAAGGAAGTCCTAAAGCGTTTTTATATTGAGACGCCATCTTGGGCTTATGGAAACTCAGGTACGAGGTTTAAAGTTTTCGCACAACCTGGTGTGCCGCGTGATCCATACGAGAAGATTGCCGATGCTGCCCAAGTACATAAGTACACCGGAGCAGCTCCTGCGGTAGCGATGCATATTCCTTGGGACAAGGTTGAAGATTATGCAGATTTAGCAAAGCATGCCAAGAATCTAGGAGTACGTCTTGGCACAATTAACTCCAACACTTTCCAAGATGATGATTACAAGTGGGGCTCTGTTTGCCATTTTGATAAGAAGATTCGCCAAAAAGCTGTTGATCACCTACTTGAGTGCATCGACATTATGGATACAACTGGCGTACAAGATCTAAAGCTTTGGTTTGCCGATGGTACAAACTACCCAGGCCAGGATGATCTAGCCGGCCGTCAAGATCGTTTATTTGAATCACTCCAAAAGGTCTACGCCCGTCTTGGTGATAATCAGAGAATGTTGCTTGAGTATAAATTCTTTGAACCAGCATTTTATTCAACCGATGTACCTGACTGGGGCACCTCTTATGTTCACTGTACTGAGCTAGGTCCTAAGGCATCAGTTTGTGTTGATACTGGCCACCACGCACCAGGCACAAATATTGAATACATCGTTGCTTTCTTGCTTCGCAAAAAGCGGTTAGGTGCATTTGATTTCAACTCACGTTTTTATGCCGATGATGATCTAATTGTTGGTGCTGCTGATCCATTCCAATTATTTAGAATTATGCATGAGGTAAATCAAGGTGGCGGCTTTGCAAAAGACACCACGGTTTCTTATGTATTAGATCAATGCCATAACGTTGAGCCAAAGATTCCAGCCCAGATCCGTTCCATTACAAATGTGCAGGAGGCGGTTGCTAAAGCATTATTAGTAGATGCTGACGCTTTAAAGAAGGCGCAATTAGCAGGGGATGTATTAGGTGCTAATGATGTATTGATGGATGCATACAACAGTGATGTACGCGACCTACTTGGTGAGTTAAGAAGTGAGCAGGGATTAGCACCAGATCCTAAGATTGCTTATGCAAAGAGTGGTTATGCCGAGAAGATCGCTGCCGAACGAGTTGGTGGCGCACAAGCTGGATGGGGAGCTTAATGTCGACACCAAAAGTTGTTTCTGAGTTATTAGCACGGAGTAATAAATTAGGCGCAGAGCCAAGATTTACAAATTACGCCGGCGGTAACACATCAGCAAAAGGTGTAGTGGCAAATCCGGCAACTGGCAAAGACACAACTGTGCTTTGGGTAAAAGGTTCCGGCGGAGATCTTGGCACATTAAAAGAGGCAGGTCTTGCTGCGTTAGATCTTGAAAAATTTAAAGATTTAGTAAATGTCTATCCAGGGGTAGAGCGCGAAGATGAGATGGTCGCACTCTTTGATTACTGTGCATTTGGTAAAGGTGGAGCAGCTCCAAGTATTGATACCTCAATGCATGGCCTAGTTGAGTTTGATCATGTTGATCACCTGCACCCAGATTCAATTATTGCCCTGGCAACATCAAAGGATGGCCAGAAATTAACCGCAGAGTGTTTTGGTGAAGAAATTCTTTGGGTGGATTGGCGACGTCCTGGTTTTCAATTAGGACTTGATATGGCAAAGATTGCTAAAGAAAATCCAAAGGCTAAAGGTTGTGTATTAGGCGGCCATGGTTTAACAACTTGGGGTGTAACAAGTAAAGAGTGTGAAGAGCGTTCAATTTGGGCGATTACTAAAGCTGAAGAGTTTATTAAGGCAAAGGGTAAGGCTGATCCATTTGGTAAGAAGGAAGCAAAGTACGCACCCCTTGCTCCTGCTGCCCGAAAAGAGAGAGCTGCCGCTCTTGCGCCATACCTTCGCGGTATTGCATCAAAAGATATGCGCATGTTGGGTAGCTTTACCGATAACGAAGTTGTTTTAGATTTCTTACAAGGATCAAAATTGATGCAATTAGCTGCCCTTGGCACATCCTGCCCAGATCACTTCTTGCGCACCAAGATCTCACCAATGGTGATTGATACCAAGCCAGATGCACCAATTGAAGAGGTAATTAAGCGAGCCGAAGAATTGCACGAGGAGTATCGTAAAAACTACGCCGCCTATTACAACCGCAATGCTAAAAAAGATTCACCAGCTATGCGAGGTGCTGATCCATTAGTAATTTTAGTGCCAGGAATTGGCATGTTTACATATGGCAAAGATAAACAAACCGCCCGAGTTGCTGGTGAGTTTTATATCAATGCAATCAATGTTATGCGCGGGGCAGAGGCTCTTTCAACCTACGCACCAATTGCAGAGATTGAAAAATTTAGAATTGAGTACTGGGATTTGGAAGAGGCAAAGTTAAAGCGAATGCCAAAACCAAAACCATTAGCAGGTCGAGTTGCATTAGTAACAGGTGCTGCCTCAGGTTTAGGTAAGGCAACCGCGGAGCGCCTATCTTCCGAGGGTGCTTGTGTTGTAGTGGCAGATCGAGATTTGGCGGGTGCTACCAAACTTGCAGCTGAACTAGGTGGAGCTGATAAAGCGATTGCAGTTGCAATGGATGTAACTAGTGAAGAGGCAATTTCAGATGCGATTGCCGCAACTGTGCTTGCCTTTGGTGGCATTGATATCGTGGTTAATAACGCAGGTATCTCAATTGCTAAACCAATTACCGATACAACTATTGCCGATTGGGATTTGCAATTCGACATTATGGCTCGCGGTTCATTCTTAGTATCCCGTGAGGCTGCTAAAGCATTAAAGGCGCAAAAAATGGGTGGAGATATTATTTATATCTCATCTAAAAACTCAGTCTTTGCCGGTGCTAACAATGTTGCATATGGTGCAACAAAGGCTGCGCAATCACACCAAGTTCGTCTACTTGCAGTTGAGTTAGGTGAGTTTGGAATTAGAGTAAATGGAATTAATCCAGATGGTGTGGTTAAGGGCTCTGGCATATTTGCTGGCGGTTGGGGAGCTAACCGGGCTAAGCAGTATGGCGTTGAGGAATCTAAGTTGGGTGAGTTTTATGCCCAACGAACAATCCTTAAAAAAGAGGTGTTGCCAGAACATATTGCTGCTGCAGTATTTGTAATTTTAGGCGGAGATCTAACCCTGACTACTGGACTTCATATTCCAGTAGATGGTGGTGTGGCCGCAGCCTTCCTTCGTTAGGAAAACTCTTTGCTTTACGCAGCGGTAGACCTTGGTGGCTCATCTGGTCGAGTAACTGTTGGGCAGCTTACTGGCGACAAGATAGTTTTAACTGAGGTGCACCGCTTTAAGCATGAGCCGGTGCAAAATAATGATGGCCTATTTTGGGATTGGCAATTTATTATCCAGCAGATTAAAACTGGCTTACTTGCTGCCACCAAATTAGGGCAGGTAGTAAGTGTTGGGGTTGATAGCTGGGCGGTTGATTACGGCCTAATTGATAAAAATGGCGATGTAATTGGGCAACCTCATTGTTACCGCGATGGCCGCACCGATGGGGTAATGGCTAAGTTAAAACAAGATCTTGGTGTTGATTACATCTACGGCAAAACTGGTATTCAATTTATTTTCTTTAACACGATGTATCAATTATTTGTAGAAAAAGATACCGCTGCATACCAGCGGGCGGATAAGTTTCTAATGGTGCCAGATCTGATTAATTACCTACTTTGTGGCTCAATCTCAACTGAGATTACCAACGCCTCCACCACCCAATTACTAAATGTTTACACCCATGATTGGGATTGGGAGTTAATTGAAAAGCTTGGGATTAAGAAAGAGCTATTTCCAAAGATAAATAAACCAGGCCTGCAGATGGGCTTAGTTTCAGGCCTTGGTGAATTAGATGGCATAAAAGTTATCTCAGTTGGCTCCCATGACACCGCCTCCGCCGTTGCTGGCACACCGCTGCCACCAGCAGCAAATGCTGCCTATATTTCAAGTGGCACCTGGTCATTAGTTGGACTTGAGTTAAAGCAGCCAGTAACTAATAAAAAGGCGATGGATTTTAATATCACCAATGAAATGGGTGTGGATGATCGCATCCGCTTTATCAAAAATGTAGCTGGTATGTGGTTACTTGAAGAGTCATTAGATTACTGGGAATCAAAAGGTGAGAAATACACCGCAGCTGAGTTAGCACAGGCAGCAGCTAGCCTGCCAAAGGGTGCGGTAATTAATGCAAATGATCCACGGTTTGAAAAGCCAGGGGCTATGCCAGAGCGCATTGCGGCATTATGCCAAGAGACAAATCAGGTTGTTCCAACAACGCCGGCTGAGTATGCCCGGTGCATATTTGATTCATTAGCCGATGCGTATGTGAAGGTATTAGATCAACTGCAAGACGCTGCCGGGATTAAGATTGATTCAATAAATATTGTTGGTGGGGCGAGTGCGAATAAATTGTTAAATCAATTAACTGCAAATGCCACTGGTAAAACTGTTTATGCAGGTCCGGTTGAGGCCACTGTTTTAGGCAGCATCATTACCCAGATGCAAGCAGCTGGTGTGATTAGCTCACTAGATGAGGGCAGGCAGATAATTAAAAACTCAACTGCACAAGAGGTATTTAAGCCAGCTTAAAAATTAAAGTGAGCGAAGTACTGCAGTTACCTTGCCCAGTATTACCGCATCATCTGCTGGAATTGGCGCGTAATTATCATTTGCTGGCAGCAACCAATAATGGCCATCTTTCTTAGACCAAGTCTTAACAGTTGCTTCACCATCAATCATCGCCGCCACAATCTCACCCTTTAACGCATCTTTTTGGGAACGGATTACAACATAATCACCATCACAGATTGCAACATCAATCATCGAATCACCTTTTACCTGCAGCAAGAACAAATCACCTTTACCAACTAATGATTCCGGAAGTGGGAGAACCTCCTCCACCTCTTGCTCTGCCAAAATTGGATTACCAGCTGCAATTCGGCCAACTAATGGAATTAATCGAGTCTTTCCTTGCGGTGCGGCCTCGCCATCTTGACCAGGCAAAGTGATCTCGATGGCACGGCCACGGGATGGGTCCCGACGAATCCAGCCCTTTTCTTCAAGGATCTGCAGTTGATAGGTAACCGATGCGGTGGAGGATAGGCCGGCTTTCTCACCTATCTCACGCATGCTGGGCGGATAGCCCTGGTCC
>Ga0209829_10001022_pt1 | contig 23696 bp, 22 predicted proteins | sample C_140205_EF_Meta_FD_187311 | JGI IMG/M metagenome (GOLD analysis project Ga0209829, IMG submission 187311) | Freshwater microbial communities from Lake Croche, Canada to study carbon cycling - C_140205_EF_MetaG (SPAdes) (version 2) | ecosystem: Environmental > Aquatic > Freshwater > Lake... | reverse complement strand
GGTTACCTCGGTGGTGGAGTCTCATGGCAGCGCTTCATTGCGCGCCTTGTCCTCCATGGTCCAGTCTCTGAATTTGTTCCAGGTTCATTCCTGCAAACGGTTCCGTCCAAGATCAACATCTTGGGTGGCGTTGCTGATGACCTTGAAATAAATATGGCTTAAAGCACTAACTGTGTGCAACTGCTGTTAACAGGACATCTACAAAGGCAAGAGCCATGATCGCTTTAAAGCCAAGCTTTCTTGGTTTAACAATGAGGGCAATCAATGATGCGATAAGAGCGGCATAGGCCCATGCGCCGTAGTGCGGGCGATGTCTCACAACGATGGGCGTAATTGCCATCAGAATTAGAACGCAAATTGAAACTGAATATTTCATGCCAATTCTTTGAGGCAATCCATATATGCCAAGTTTGCGATCTGCATCCAAATCTTTAAGTACATTTGCAAAGTGAGCAATTGTTCCAAATCCTGCGCCGACAACAACCATCCATAACGGCGGCGTCATTCCACGAGCGACAAAGGCAGCCGCGGGCAGTGAAGCGAAAGCGAAGGTGAAGGGCACAACAGAGAAGAGAGTCCGCTTAAAGAAGAAGTTATAAGAAACTCCACAGCCAACGCCAAAAAGATGGAGAAGCCCTCCTCGAATTCCAAGAGGCCCAAATAGCGAGAGTCCCACGCACAATGGAAATTCGTACCACAACGCACGAATTAAAGCAGATTCCTTTAACTCCCCCGCTACCAATGGCTTCTCGAGCCGATTCTGCATTCGATCTGACTCGACGTCGACTAATTCGTTTGTCCATCCGACTACCAACTGTCCGGAAAAGATTGTTAGAGCAATCAGGAAGGAACTACTCAAACTAAAAAGTGGATCTGACAGGAAAAATGCAAGTGAAGTAACAAGAAGTGTTGGGCCTAAATGGCTCGCCTTCAGATACTTCACCAAGCAAAGTTACTGCCTGAAAGCTGCATTTGCCCGGATGCGGCCAATTTTCCTAGCCTGATGTGGCATCATTTCCGCCATGAAAAAAGCACTGGCCACCTTTTTGATTCCAGCTTTGCTCTGGGCATTTGTCATTAATCCCGCTCAAGGGGCTTCACCAAAGTTGGGAAGTAGCTGCTTGAAAATCGGAGCGACACTTAACGTTGCGGGTCAAAAATATTTATGTGCCAAATCGGGTAAAAAATTACTTTGGATCAAAAATACAAGAGTGGCGAGTACCACTCCGACACCCGCTCCTACTCCAGCACAATCGCCAGCTCCAGTACTTAGTTCAACGCCTTCTCCAACTGCAACTCCGATGCCCACCCCAACTCCTAAAGTCACAAAGACTCCTTTCAAAGCTTTAATTCCAATTCCACTCCCAGTTCCGCAAAATAAGGCAATCACTTTTGCAAATGCCGTTACTCAGTTTTCCCTAATTCCTCAAACAGCCTGGCAAAATGTGCAAGACGTTATAAATGCGAATCCTGCAGTAAATATTCCAACAACGATTGTGATTGGTCCAAATACAGATACAACTGAAGATCAAATAATTTCCGCACTTCAAAAGGAATATCGCATCTGGAGTGGCTTCCAGCAGCCGCCTTCATATGCAGGACTTTTTTACAACGCAAAAGATGAGGCATGGGCGGAAACTGAATGGCCAAAAATGGCAGCGCGATTAAACCTCACTGATCATCCTGAGGGTTACATTCCAAACCATCTACGTGCTGGCTGTGGCTTTAGCAATAACGTTGCAACTGAATGCTGGGGCGGAATGGCTGTTGTCTTCCAAAATACAAATGCAGGTTTTGCTTTTTACGGTGTCCAAAGTCCTTTTTGGTCTGCAAACTCATTTCAAGCCGGACCTTTTAGCCAAGTGACTCACGAATACACACACAATGTTCAGTTCGCACAGTGGATTGGAAGTGATTTAAAGGCGGGGGAAGGAAACCGAGCGGGCTCTGCTCATAATGGAAGTCCTTGCTGGTTCTCAGAAGGACAGGCGAATGGCATAGGAATTCCTGTCGCTTCAACAAGTTTGAATACCTATTTTGAAGGCCGCGATAACAGTATCCGAAGGAAAATCAATACAAATGTGAGCGTTGCTCCCGTTCTGTCGGACAATGGATTAACGGCAGACGCTATTTCCTCGTTCTTGTATAACCAAAATATTGCAACGTGTTACAACCCCAATACAAATGGAGATTGGCAGCTTGGTTACAACATAGGTTTTGCAGCAACCGAAGTGTTGATAGCAGTAGGTGGGCCCCAATCCACCATGGCACTCTTGGCAGAAACTGCTTCTGGCATGACTTGGGCTGAAGCTTTTCAGGCCGTATACGGAGTTTCCTGGAAAGAAGGATCAGACATTTTAGGCAAGGTATTAGCGGCTGAATATGCTGCAAAGCCAATGAATCACTAAAGCGTTACTTTTTATTTTGCGCATCCAACCTATGCATTTGTGCCGCGAAGTGGCTTAATCTCATTTGCAGAGAGAACACCAAGCCGATTATTTGTCTGCGTTAAAACATAGGACAGCGTGTGTATCTGCCCGCGGTAGGTCAAGTTTAATATCTGAGAGAAACTTCCGGAGTCGCTGGCGCATGTTCCAAAACTCACTCGATCATTCATAATTAAGAAAACGTATTGCTTCTTTAAAACTTCTTTAAAGAGATCGATTGGTATTGCCTTACGAAAAGCAGGAGCGGCATAGCCATAAGCCGTTTCCCAATCTTCTCTCTTAAGCGCAGCAATTTGATTAGTAATATGTTTTTGTACAAGAATCTTTTCCTTTTGGCTGCAAGGGCTTATTTTTGTATAGGCATTTGCCGTCAATGGAAGAGAATTCAAGGCCACAATCAACATCAGAGCGGCTAGTTTTGCAAAACTTTTCATTTTAAAGCTCCCCCGGCTGGCCTCGATCCAGCGACATCTCGATTAACAGTCGAGTGCTCTACCAACTGAGCTACAGGGGATTGTGAAGCCGTAATACTACTAAACGGATTCCCCTATCGCCAATTCCTTTTGGACCCGCTTTGTGGCCTCTAAAGCTACTAATTCAGTGAACATTTTGGTGTATTCCCCCTCATTTTCGACGGGGTTGAGGCGCTGAAGTGTGGACTTAATCTCAGCTATTTGCCGACTGATTGCGACCTCACGCAGACGTGCAAAGATGCTGATGACATAACGTTCACTCACTTCACCATCCGTGCGAATTGGTTCGACGGTGAGCTCTGTGATTAAGTGCTTGTAATCTTCTGGAGCACCTTCAAGAAGATTTGCTGTGTTTCCATCGCCATTATCAATTGCGGCGCGAAGTTCTGCATAAGGTGGGTATGTGAAAGCAAGAGGTTCCAAAGTGCTCCAATCTGCGATCATCTCTGGGACTTGTAACTTTGCTTTAAGAACTTCACGTTCTAACATAAGAAGCGGATCTTTAAGATTCACTTGTGGCGCCGGGATGTTTGGAAGCGGAGTATTACTTTTGCCGGCAACGCGTTTTACTGCCTGAGAAACTGTATCGGTATCCATGCCAAGCCATCCTGCAAGTGAGCGGATGTATTCTGGGCGAAGTGATGAATCCTTAATTTTTCCAATAAGTGGCGCAACTTGATTAAGAGCGCTTACGCGGCCTTCTGGAGTTGTGGTGTCATAGTTTTTAATGACTGACTTGATCGCAAATTCGAAGAGTGGAACGCGTCGAGCAACGAGATCGCGGACTGCCTCATCTCCTCCACTCTGGCGAAGTTCGTTGGGATCCATGCCGTTGCTCGCAACAGCGACAAAAGTTTGCGCTACAAACTTCTGGTCATCATCAAATGCGCGAAGGGCTGCTTTTTGTCCTGCAGCATCACCATCGAATGTGAAGATGACTTCACCTCGGAATGCATCATCGTCCATTAAGAGTCTTCGAATAACGCGGATGTGGTCATCGCCAAATGCTGTGCCACATGTGGCAACGGCAGTAGTGATGCCCGCAAGGTGGGCAGCCATTACATCGGTATATCCCTCAACAATGACAACTTGGCGTTTCTTAGCAATCTCTTTCTTGGCGACGTCAAGACCGTACAGCAATTGTGATTTTTTATAGATTGGAGTCTCTGAAGTATTGAGGTACTTGGGACCTTGATCAACATCATCGCCCGCAAGCTTGCGAGCACCGAAACCAACAACGTCGCCAGAAATATCTTTAACAGGCCACATAACGCGATTTCGATAGCGATCAATTTGCGTTCCTCGGGCACTCTCTTTGCTTAGCCCTGCGGTGTTCAACTCTTCTTGCGTATACCCAAGCGCCGTGAGGTGCTTTGTGAGCGCGTCCCATTCATCGGGCGCGTATCCGACTTGGAATTGGTCGCAGTCAGCTTTTGTAAATCCTTTTTTCTGAATGAACTCTCGGCCCACTTGGGCTGACCCTGGTTGATTAAGTTGTTCTTGATAGAACTTCATCGCCGCCGTATTTGCAGCAACTAATCTGGAACGGTTGACACTTGGACGATCAGATCCTCCTGTTTCGTCATAGCGAAGTTGGTAACCGATTCGTTCTGCAAGTCGTTCAATCGTTTCAGTAAAAGTGATGTGATCCATCTTCATAACGAATGCAATGACATCGCCGCCTGTCTGGCAGCCAAAGCAATGGAAGTAACCCTTGCTTGGCGTTACGTGGAATGAAGGAGATTTTTCATCATGGAAGGGGCAGAGACCTTTTTTCTGTCCGCCGCCTGCGTTTTTGAGTTGAACATAATCGCCAACAATTTCATCGATGGCGCTGTGCTCGCGGACGTATGTCACGTCTTCATCTCTAATGCGGCCGGCCATGATGGGTATCTTATTGGGTAGGTGTGACTTGCTTATAAATTAAGAAGAAAACTTGGTCGAAAGCGCAGAATGTAGCGCGTAGGCGCCAGGATCGGTGAGGGATGCGACTTGGTCAATCACGACTCGAAGCTTCTGGGCATCGTTGGTGGCTTGGCGCCAATCCTCTAAGAAGAAAGACTCTAGGGAGATAGGCGCGTGATCTAGAACGAGGTCTACCAATTCGCGAATCAGAATTTGTTGGTCGCTGTAACGCTTCTGGGAAGTCTCCGCCTGAAGAACATAGTAATTTGAAAGTGCTTTAAGAATTGCCACTTCAATTTTCTGCTCTCTTGGAACAATAAGATTGGCGCTGTAACGAGTGAGATCTCCTTCGCCATAGCTATCTCGTGTTGCAGTTTCCGCAGCTAAGGCAAAGCGACCGACCAATTGACTTGAAAGATCTTTCAACCGAGCCAAGTGGCGATGACTGCCATCGTATGTTGTCGGCCAACAAGAAAGTTTTTGGAGATCAGAGAGTGCGCGTTCTGCCTCTGCCTCTGTCATGTCGTCCATGTAATCCTCGACGGCAACGTCAAAGATTTGTGGCAGATCATCACGCATATGGTGCAGATGAATCTGTCCAGTAACGAGAGCATCCTCTAAATCGTGCACGGAATAAGCAACGTCGTCAGACCAATCCATAATCTGGGCTTCCATAGATTGTTTTCCTTCGGGTGCACCCTCGCGCATCCAGTTAAAAATTGCCGCGTCGTCGTCATAGACCCCGAATTTGCGAGAATTCACCGCGCGTGGCCATGGATACTTTGTTGCGGCGTCAAGTGATGCCCTAGTGAGATTGAGACCGATTGATTTTCCTGATTCATCTACAGTCTTCGCTTCAAGACGAATCAGCAATCGCAGTGATTGCGCATTTCCTTCAAATCCGCCACATTCAAGTGCAATTTCATTAAGCGCTTCTTCGCCATTGTGACCAAACGGTGGGTGTCCAATGTCATGAGCAAGACAAGCTCCTTCCATCAAATCTGGATCAGCGCCAAGTGCTTCGCCTAGTTCACGTCCAACCTGGGCGCATTCAAGTGAATGCGACAAGCGAGTACGTGGAAAATCGGTCTGCCAAGGAACGGCAACTTGAGTCTTGGCCGCTAAACGGCGAAGCGCCCATGAGTGAATGATGCGGGCGCGGTCACGTGCAAATTCTGTACGGCCACCGCGCTTGGCTGGTTCATCCATAAAGCGCGCGCGATCTGATTCTGTGTAACCAGAACGTTCATGAGCGGGGCGAAGAACCATAGTGAGAAGAGTCTATTTCTTATTCTGGTCACTGAGATGAATTCCAAAGCGGTCAGCAGTTTTATAGGCAAGATATGCACCTGTTTCGCGAGCGATGTAGCGCCAATTCGTCTTTTCCACTGACGCAGGGCCCGTTTTGGCCGGAGAACACGTTGCCTTCACTCCCAGATCTCCCGCCATCGCGATTGCCCGATAGCAGTGATAAGCATCGGTCACGATAATCACGCTCTTGTAGCCTTTTGCCTTCATGACATCAACATAAGCAATTGTGCTGCTCAAAGTATCTTTTCCGAGGTTCACTGCATTTAAAACTGACTTTGGAATCTGACCCTTTGAAAGCGCGCGAGCACTAGCCTGCGCTTCTGTCCAGAGATCACCTTTTTGATTCGCTCCGACCGTCAAAATTCGAGGTGCATAACCTTCTTTATAAAGTCTCTTTGCCTCCTCAATCCGTGCCTGCAAAATAGGAGTTGGGGTTCCATTGTTTTGCGCCGCCCCCATAATGACAATGGCATCGCTTTTTGTCGGAGTTGCATTGTGTCCGGTGTTGTACACCTGAAGTGCAACATATGCAGGAGTCAAAAGAACTATTAGCAGAACAAGAGAGATTATTTTTCGTATCCATGCAAATGGATTTATGAGTCCAAGCATCGCTACTTAACCACCCGAAACTGAATCATCAATGGTGATGGTTGCGTATTCATCCGGATCATTGAGCCAACCATCTGGAAGCGAAGGTGGGCGACCATGTGAACGACGTCCTCGAGGTGCTTCAGAAACAGCAGTTGGATATGGTTGATCTTCGAGTTGAGAGGTAAGCCATTCCAATTCACCATAACTTGCAACCATTCCTAGCCCAGAGCGAATTTCGCGAGGAACGGTGAACCCTTTGAGATACCAAGCCATATGTTTGCGAAGATCGCGCATCGCACGGCCTTCGGCTTCAAAAAACTCCATCAATAATTGACCGTGACGACGCATAACATCACGCACTTCAAACAAAGTCGGTTCTGATTTACCAGGTTCATCGTTCATTGCCCTGACTAAATCTGCAAACAACCAAGGACGCCCGAGGCACCCACGTCCAACAACAACTCCAGCACATCCAGTTTCTTCAATCATGCGGCGGCCATCGATTCCACTCCAAATATCGCCATTTCCAAGAACAGGTACGCCTGTTGGCTTTAAGTGTTCAACGAGTTCGGCAATCTTCGACCAATCGGCTTGTCCGTCATACATTTGTTGAGCAGTTCGCGCATGCAGAGCCACCCATGCGACGCCAGCATCTGCCGCACTCTTAGCTGCCTCTAAATAAGTTTCATGATCGCTATCAATTCCTACGCGCATTTTTACTGTGATGGGAACCCCAAAAGGTTTTGCATTCTTGACAGCTGATTCAACAATCGCGCTAAATATCTTTCGCTTGTAAGGCAACGCTGCTCCCCCACCTTTTCGCGTCACCTTTGGTACTGGGCAACCAAAGTTCATATCAATGTGGTCTGCAAGATTCTCTTCGCAGAGCATCTTTACTGCCAAGCCGATAACGGTTGGATCAACACCGTATAACTGGACTGATCGTGGGGTCTCGCCCTTACCTGGTGTAATCAATCTCAGAGTTTCAGGATGTCTCTCAATCAACGCGCGAGCTGTCACCATTTCCGAGACGAACAATCCAGCGCCTTGTTCACGGCATAACGTTCTAAACGCAGAGTTGGTGATTCCAGCCATCGGGGCAAGAACAACAGGCGCCTCTAGGATCACTTCGTTATTATCAAATTTCCCATTAGAAATAGGCAACCGAAGTGGTGAAACTTTTGTTAGCAAAACAGCCCCTTAGCAACCAACAAGACGAGGTGCAAGCCACGCAACAACTTGATCGATACCAATGCGCTCTTGAGTCATAGTGTCGCGATCGCGAATTGTCACGGCATTGTCTTCTAGGGTTTCAAAGTCTATGGTGATGCAATACGGCGTACCGATTTCATCTTGGCGACGGTAGCGCCGGCCAATGGCCCCAGCATCATCGAAGTCAACGTTCCAATTCTTGCGAAGTTCTGCAGCCAAATCACGCGCTTTTGGAGATAAGTCAGCGTTTCGAGAGAGCGGAAGAACTGCAACCTTGATCGGCGCGAGGCGGTAATCCAACTTCATGACTGCGCGTTTTTCCATCTCACCTTTAGCATTCGGTGCTTCATCTTCAGTGTACGCATCCATCATGAATGTGAGCGCACAACGATCAACACCAGCCGCAGGTTCAATAACAAATGGAACCCATCGTTCGTTCTTCTCTTGATCAAACCAAGATAAGTCCTTTCCCGATGCCTTTGAGTGAGCCTTTAAATCAAAGTCTGTGCGTGAAGCAATTCCTTCTAGCTCACCCCATTCGGTTCCCGCAAATTCGAATTTGTATTCGATATCCACAGTCCGTTTTGAATAATGTGATAATTTTTCCTTCGGATGCTCGAACAAACGAAGGCGCTCTGGATTAATTCCGAGTTCTTTGTACCAAGCAAGACGAGTATCAATCCAGTATTGGTGCCAATCTTCATCCGTTCCTGGAACAACAAAAAATTCCATTTCCATTTGCTCAAATTCGCGAGTACGAAAAATGAAATTGCCGGGAGTGATTTCGTTACGGAAAGACTTTCCAATCTGGCCGATACCAAATGGTGGCTTCTTTCGTGAAGTGGATGCAACGTTATCAAAATTGATAAAGATTCCTTGCGCAGTTTCTGGGCGAAGATAAGCCAAACCTGATTCATCCTCGACGGCCCCAAGGTAAGTCTTAAGCAAACCAGAGAATTGCTTTGGTGTTGTGAATTTTCCTTTATTGCCACAATTGGGACAATTAATTTCATCCATAGATGCAGGGGCTTTACCGTGCTTTGCTTCGAAAGCTTCTTCCAAGTGATCGGCGCGATATCGCTTGTGGCACTCAGTGCACTCGGTCAATGGATCAGTGAAGGTTTCAATGTGGCCAGATGCTTGCCAGACTTCACGGGCCAGAATGACGCACGAATCTAGACCTACAACATCTTCACGGCCTTGAACCATGTACTTCCACCATTGGCGCTTCACGTTGTTCTTAAGTTCTACGCCCAATGGGCCGTAATCCCACGAAGCACGTAATCCACCGTAAATTTCAGATGATGGGTAGACAAATCCACGTCGCTTTGCGAGTTGGACGATGGTTTCTAAACGATCTGCGGCCATTTTATTCTCCTCCGGCTGGCTGTCGGCTTGTTTCTCTTGCTGGTCGCAAGACTGGTAATTATAGACGCCCGTTACACTTAATTCATGCTCGCAATCATCCTTGCTGCCGTCACGGTAGGTGCCACGACTATTGGTGGGTTAGTTGCGCTCAAATCCAAGGACCGCTTCCATTTGATTCTCGGGCTTTCAGCTGGACTTCTCCTTGGCCTAGTTGCTTTTGACTTGTTGCCAGCGGTTTTTGCGGAGTCCAAGTTAATGGTCAATGGAAAAATTGCTGGGGTCTCGATTGCATTTCTCGTGGGATTCCTCGCCCTCCATTTCATTGAAGAATCATTTGGCGGCCACGAACCTGCAAATTCAGATTACGAACATGATCATTCCCATTATGGAAATATTGCTGGTGGCTTTGGCGCGCTTGCAATGGCCATCCACGTATTCCTTGACGGCGTTGCCCTCGGCGTCGCATTCCACGTCAGCAAAAAATTAGGCTTGGCAATCTTCTTTGCTCTTCTCGTTCATGCATTTAGTGACGGTCTAAATACTGTTGCAATGCTAAAGAAATCAGGGCATTGGACGAAGGCTGCGATTTACTTGCTTTTTGTAGATGCACTCGCTCGCATCGGTGGCGCAGCTCTTGGTACTTCGCTACACCCATCACCAGCTTGGCTAGCCATCTACTTGGCACTCTTCTCTGGAATCATTATTTACATCGCAACTTCACATATTTTGCCTGAAGCCCATTCGGCGCATCCATCACGCGTCACAATGCTTACGACTCTTTCTGGTGTAGCGATTATGTTCGGAGTCGTAACTTTTCTTTAACCGGTTCTCTACGCCTTGCCGAACCGTCTTTCACGCTCAGCATAAATCTCGATTGCATCCCACAAAGTTTTGCGGGTGACATCCGGCCACAAGACATCCATGAAAACCATCTCGGCATAAACACTTTGCCAAGGCAAGAAATTGCTGGTGCGCATCTCACCGGAGGACCTCAAGAATAAATCAACATCACTCATGCCAGGGTTGTACAAATATTTGGAGAAAAGATTCTCGGTGATTTGGTCAGGTTTAATTTTTCGCTTTGCAATATCCCTTGCTAACTTTGTTGTAGCATCAACAATCTCTGCGCGACCACCGTAATTTACGCACATATTGAGAGTGAATGCTTTATTTTTCTTCGTAAGTTCTTCCGCGTCAATTAATTCACTGAGAACGCTTTTCCATAAACGTTTTTCTTTTCCAACCCAGCGAATTCGCACCCCCATGTCATTCATCTGATCACGGCGCCGACGAATTACATCGCGGTTAAATCCCATCAAAAACTTCACTTCTTCAGGACTTCGCTTCCAGTTTTCTGTACTAAACGCGTAGGCACTTAACTCTTTTACCCCAAAATCAATCGCACCTTCGACAACATCAAAAAGAGCCGCTTCACCCGCTTCATGTCCTGCTGTCCGAGGCAATCCACGCTTCTTTGCCCAGCGCCCATTTCCGTCCATGACGACGGCAACATGATGTGGAATCGCAAGTGTCATGTCGCTAGTCTCTCAACAATTGTTCTTTCAACCAATGGCAAACTTCGCAATCCTCGCTCCAAGTGCCATTGCAGATACGCAGCAATCAAGCCCGAAGCTTCGCGCTGGTAGCGAATCTCAGATTCAACCGCTTGCTCCCAGTCACTTGAAAGAAGCTGCTGCATGAGAGCGAGTGTCTCTACGGATGGAGTCGCGGCCGCAGAAGGCTTGCATGAATCACATACCAATCCGCCGCCCACAAGTGAGAAATATCGATGCGGACCTGGTTCATCGCAGACAGAACAATTTATAAGCGATGGTGCATACCCTGCGACAGCAAGCGAGCGCAGAAGAAATGCATCCAAAATGAGAGAGGAATCATAAGTTCCATATGCCAACGCTTTAAGTGCGCCTACTAGTAATAGATATTGCTGCAAAGCCGGCTCGTGTTCATGAGCAGTGAATCTCTCTGCCGCTTCAAGAATTGCGCTGGCAATTGTCCACTTCTGATAATCCTCAGATAGTCGATCACCGAAGTGTTCGATGGAAACAGCCTGCGTTACGGTGTCGAGTGACTTGCCTGTGTAGAGCTGAAGGTCAACATGGGATGTTGGTTCTAGTCTCGCGCCCCAACGCGATTTTGTTCGACGAACACCTTTTGCAACAGCTTTTATGCGCCCGTGCTCGCGCGTAAATAAGGTAATGATTCGATCGGCCTCTCCCAATTTCTGGGTACGCAAGACAATTGCTTGGTCTCGGTAGGTTGCCACGGGCTTAACTTAGACCAGGAGGTAGGTGATACCTCTGTATTGTTGAGGTTATGACCGCACTTCGCCCCGAAATCCAAGAACTTCTCCGCAAGAAAGCTGAACTTGGGCTCCCAGGTCCTGGCGATGCTCCTGTCGATGAACTGCGTAGAAACGGTCTGCCAGATATCGCAACGACTGGCCAGGGTGAAGAAGTCGGATCGGTGCAGGACATATTCATTCCTGGGCCTACCTCATATATTCCAGTGCGAATTGTGAATCCACTCGTTAAGACAAATTCCTCAGCGATGGTCTTTTTTCATGGTGGTGGATGGGTTCTCTCTAGCGTTGATCATTACAACCCAGTTCTTCAATCTCTTGCAAACAAGACGGGCGCGGTTGTTATTGCACCTAATTATCAAAAAGCCCCAGAACATAAATTCCCAATTCCATTTGATGATTGCTACGAGACTGTTGAATGGGCAATGGCCAACGCAGAAAAACTAGGAATTGATCCACGAAAGGTGGGTGTTGCTGGAGATAGCGCGGGTGGTAATCTCTCTGCAGCTGTTGCGCTGAAGAATCGTGATGAAGGTAGTTATCCCCTTTCATATCAAATTCTTGTTTATCCTTGCTGCGATGACCAATTCGATACAGAATCTGGCAATAAGTATGGCGAAGGATTTGGTTTAACAAAGCGTGGCATGGAGTACTTTGTTCGTGAATATGTAACTCAGACAAATCGCCACAACCCACTTGCCTTCCCTATTCATGCAAAAACATTAGAAGGCGTCGCACCGGCGCTTGTGATCACTTCTGAATATGACGTTCTTCGTGATGATGGCACAAATTACGCTGTGAAGTTACGTGAGGATGGCGTCTCTGTTCAACATATTCATTACGAGGATGCCCACCACGGAGCATTCATGATTGCAGGAATAAGCGACATCACCGATGCAATGCACCTTGAGATTGCCGAGAAAATAAAACTGCTTACGCAGTAACGTGTGAACGAAGCCCTCTGTTAACAGCGGAAACAACAGCCTTAAGTGATGCAGTCGTTGTCGACGGATCTATTCCGACGCCCCAGAATGTCTTTCCAGCAACTTCGCACTCGAGGTAGGCCGCTGCTTTAGCGTCACCACCTGCGGACAGAGCGTGCTCGTAATAATCTAAAACGCGAACATCAAGTTCTGGGATGTAAGCATTTAAAATATTGAGGAAAGCGGCAATCGGTCCATTTCCCGTGCCTGAGAGCTTTTGAATCTCGTTGCTATCAGATAATTCAATTTCAAGGCGTGTATCTGAATCCATCTCACCACTTTGTGCAAGTGACTTCAACTTGAACTGGCCCCATGGCTTAGTTTTCGATGGCAGGTACTCATCTTCAAAGATTGCCCATAATTGCTCAGGTGAAACTTCTCCACCATCAGCATCAGTTTTAGCTTGAACAACTTGGCTAAATTCAATTTGCAAACGGCGTGGAAGATCAAGATGGTGCTCAGTCTTCATCAAATAAGCAACGCCACCTTTCCCAGATTGTGAATTCACACGAATAACCGCCTCATATGAACGCCCGATATCAAGTGGATCAATAGGAAGATAGGGAACAGCCCAGGCCTGGTCTTTTATATCTACACCAGCCGCTTTTGCATCGCGCTCGAGGTGATCAAATCCCTTTTTGATTGCATCTTGATGAGACCCTGAAAATGCTGTGAAAACTAGATCTCCACCATAAGGATGACGCTCTGGGACTCGAAGTTGGTTGCAATATTCCACCGTGCGACGTACCTCTTCAATATCAGAGAAGTCAATGTGCGGATCCACGCCTTGGCTAAACATATTGAGCCCAAGAGTTACAAGACAAACATTTCCTGTGCGCTCACCGTTACCGAAGAGAGTTCCCTCTATGCGATCTGCTCCTGCTAGGTAACCGAGTTCAGCTGCAGCAACTCCGGTTCCTCGATCGTTATGTGGGTGAAGAGAAAGAACGATTGAATCACGATACTTAAGATTGCGATGCATCCATTCAATGGAATCGGCATAAACGTTAGGGGTTGCCATCTCAACTGTTGCGGGAAGATTCATAATAGTTTTCCACTGTGGAGTTGGCTTCCAAATATCATTTACCGCATCACAAACTTCAAGTGCGTACTCAAGCTCTGTTCCTGTGTATGACTCTGGAGAATATTCAAAAGAAACAAGGGTTCCTGGGACGGTATCTGTAAGGCGGAGGCAAAGTTCAGCACCTTCGGTTGCAATCTTCTTGATACCTTCTTTATCAAGACCGAAGACAACTCGACGTTGAAGAGTTGATGTGCTGTTGTAAAGATGAACAACGGCGCTCTTGGAACCTTTGATAGCTTCATAGGTGCGACGAATAAGTGATTCGCGCGCTTGCGTCAGAACCTGAATAGTTACATCATCTGGAATGAGGTTCTCGTCGATGATTTTACGGACAAAATCGAAATCCATTTGAGATGCTGATGGAAATCCCACTTCAATCTCTTTGTAACCCATTGAAACCAAGAGGTTGAACATCGTAAGTTTGCGATGTGGATCCATGGGATCAATAAGAGCTTGGTTTCCATCGCGAAGATCAACTGAACACCATTTCGGGGCGCTTGTTATTTGCTTGGTTGGCCAAGTGCGGTCCGTTAAGTCGACCGGGATAAATGGCGCATAACGATGGATAGGCATCGTTGAGGGTTTTTGTTTTGGAAAATTCATTTTTACCTAGTTTCTACTTTCTGAAGAGTTTTGGCCGGATTTTTATTTTTTACCGGTATGCGAAACTCCCGCGGCGAGGGGACCGGTTATTTGGCCCCGCCACGGCAGATAAGTAGCAAACTGCGTGTGAACATGGTTTAAGGGTAAGGCAGGACTACAAAATCGGCAAATACCGGTCTAATTCGTAGGCAGAAACCTGTTTGCGGTATTCCTCCCATTCGGCTTTCTTATTGCGAAGAACATATTCAAAGACATCTTCACCCAATGTCTCACGAACAAGAGCGCTAGATTCCATGGCGACAATTGCTTCCTCTAGATTCGTTGGAAGAGGGATTGTTCCGTCTGACTCTGTGAGCTCATACTTTCCTTCAATTCCCTTGAGTCCCGCGGCAAGAATTACTGCGAATGCAAGATATGGGTTGCAGGCAGAGTCCGGAGATCGAACTTCGATACGAGTGCTGTTCTCCTTTAAAGGCTTGTATGCAGGAATGCGAACAAGGGCGCTTCGCGAATTTGCTCCCCAAGTAACAGATGCGGGTGCTTCTCCCCCACCTTGAAGTCGCTTATATGAATTTACCCATTGATTTGTGATGAGTGTGAATTCGCGCGCATGCACCATGATGCCTGCAATAAATTGACGACCAATGGGTGAAAGCGAGTAAGGAACACCATCTTGGTGAAACGCATTTGCTTCATCACGGAAGAGCGAGAAGTGCGTGTGCATTCCACTACCTGGATGTTGTGTAAATGGTTTTGGCATAAAGGATGCATGGAATCCTTGCTCTAAAGCTACTTCTTTTACAACGTGGCGAAATGTCATAATGTTGTCCGCAGTTGAAAGTGCGTCTGCATAACGAAGATCAATTTCTTGCTGTCCAGGTGCACCCTCATGGTGTGAGAATTCAACAGAGACTCCCATTGATTCCAACATCGTGATTGCATTGCGGCGGAAATCATTTCCAACAGTTGCTGGGGTTTGATCGAAGTACCCGCCCTGATCCACAGGAACTGGAGCAACACCAACTTCTGGAGCATTCTTAAAGAGGAAGAATTCCATTTCTGGATGCGTGTAGCAGGTATAACCCATTTCGGCGGCGTGATTGAGAACGCGCTTCAATACGTTGCGAGGATCTGAAGGAGATGGAGTCCCGTCTGGAAGTGTGATGTCGCAAATCATTCGAGCAGCACCTGGAAGTTGAGTGCGCCACGGTAATACTGAGAATGTTCCCGCATCCGGCTTTGCCAACATATCTGATTCGGTCAGACGTGCATATCCCTCAATGGCAGATCCATCAAAGCCGATTCCTTCGGCGAATGCGTTATCAAGTTCGGCTGGCGCGATTGCAACAGACTTGAGAAATCCCAGCACATCTGTAAACCAGAGGCGAACAAATCGAATATTTCGCTCTTCTAGGGTACGAAGGACGAAGTCCTCTTGGCGACTAATATCTTCACTCATAGGGTCATCTTCTCCCATCTGTGTTACGCGTTTGTTAACTGCTTTTGAGCGTGCTCTGGCGTAACCTTTCGGCATGACAATCACTTATTTCCAAGCAATCTTGACCGGATTCGTACAAGGCATAACAGAACTTTTTCCAGTTTCTAGCCTTGGGCACGCCGTTCTTCTCCCGGCTTGGATTGGTGGATCGTGGAGCAAGTTCACATCAAACGCCGAATCGCCATATCTTCCTTTTACAGTTTTCTTACATTTTGCTAGCGCACTTGCACTCTTCTGGGTCTTTCGCAAGCGTTGGGTTGAATTAATTGCCGCAGGCTTGGGTTCTGCAAAGAAGCGAAAGAGTGAAGCAGGGCGAGTATTTTGGTTGCTTGTCATCGCAACTCTTCCTGTTGGGATTATTGGGTTGGTCTTCGAGCATGACTTACGGACGCTTTTTGCAAAACCACTTGCCGCTTCGATTTTTCTCACTATAAATGGAGGAATTTTATTTGCAGCCGAGCGCCTAAGTCGTAAGCGTCTAGATCCAGTAATCGGTACAGCAAATCATGAAATTACCGAACATATTTCACCAAAGGTTGCAGTGACAATCGGATTCGGTGAATCACTTGCTCTCTTTGCTGGAATTAGTCGTTTTGGCGTGACTACATCAGTTGGACTTCTTCGTAGGCTTTCACACTCTGTCGCCTCCGACTTCGCGTTCCTTGCGGCTCTGCCTGTTATCTTGGCAGCAGCCGTTTATAAGATTCCTGAAGCTCTTTCATCACAATACGCATCAATGCGTCCGCAGATGTTTGTTGGCGCTGGAGTTTCATTTATCGCCACATACTTCTCGGTAAATTTTCTAGTTCGCTGGTTTAAGACTCGCACCATGTATCCATTCGCAATTTATTGCTTTGCGATTGGAATTATCTCCATCATTAAATTCTCTTAAATTCCATGCGCTCTGGCGACTGCTGGGTACATGATTTTTCCATCATGAACGTTTAAGCCTTGCTCAAAGCCTGGATCATCGGCAAGGGCTTGTTCCCACCCTTTGTTTGCTAGAGCTAAAGAATATTTAAGGGTTGCATTCGAAAGCGCGGCCGTTGAAGTAGCAGGAACGGCTCCAGGCATATTTGCAACACAGTAGTAAAGGGAATTGTGAACTGCGAATGTCGGATCAGAATGTGTAGTCGCGTGCGAACCTTCAAAGCATCCACCTTGATCGATTGCAACATCAACTAGAACGCTACCGGGCTTCATCTGTGAAACGATCTTGTCAGTCACCAACTTTGGAGCAGCGGCGCCGGGAATTAATACCCCGCCGATTACCAAGTCAGCTTCGATGCAATATTGCTCAATTGCATAAGCAGAGGAGGCGATTGTCTTTACTTGGCCGTGGAACATCTCATCAATTTCTACCAAACGTTTCAAATTAATATCCAGCAAAGTTACGTCTGCACGTAGTCCGATTGCCATCGCAGCTGCTGAAACTCCAACACTTCCTCCGCCAAGAATGACTACTTTGCCCGGTGCAACTCCAGGTACGCCGCCGAGCAACACTCCACGACCACCATTAGGTCGTTGTAGCGCCGCCGCACCGACTTGAATCGACATGCGTCCTGCGACTTCGGACATCGGGGCAAGAAGTGGAAGCCCACCTTTTGCCTCAACGGTTTCATATGCAATAGCTGTTGTGCCACTTGCGATGAGTGCATCTGTGCATTCCCGTGATGCGGCAAGGTGCAGGTATGTAAAGAGTATTTGTCCACGACGCATGCGGTGGTATTCAGAAGAAATGGGTTCTTTGACCTTAATGATCATGTCAGCCTTGGCCCACACTTCATCTGCAGTGTCGATTATTTGTGCGCCAGCTTTTACATACTCGGCATCGGTAATTGCTGAGCCAAGGCCCGCACCTTTTTCTACAAGCACTGTGTGATTAGCCGCTAATGCGTGGACTCCAGCTGGAGTTGTGCTTACGCGAAATTCATTATTTTTAACTTCTTTTGGGATTCCAACAATCATAAATATGAGAGTACACCCTCCCCCTACTTACCCAAATAACTTTTCGCATACCTTGGGATGCAGTTCAGCCCTCATTTGAGCAAAAGAAGAAGGCGGCCAGCCTGCTGCAAATGAACGCCTTAATAACTTTGCCAAGGCGTATTTCGGATCATCCTCAAGAGCCCTATCCAAGGCTCGTTGAGCCATCGCTCCCTCACCGCGTTCATAACTTGTCACCGCAAACAAGGTTGCGACCGGGGCTACATAACCTTCTGGCGCACTTTTCAACAACCAACGCCACATTGCCCACATGGAATCAATATTCTCTTCATTAGTTATTCCCATTGCGTAATCGCGAACTTGCAAATCATGTAATCGCACAAGAACTAAAGCGATCAATGGAAGAGTCTGGCAAATTCCCTTCTCTGAAAACTCAAGTGCCAAATCATTAACAGCAAGGGCGGCTTCGCGTTGAAGCTCCACAACTTCATCTCCTTCATAATCAATTCCACTAATTCGGTCCAACTCTTTATCAAGTGCCGAATTCTTTGCTAGTGGCGCAATAGATTCTCGCAACTCTTCCAAATTCTCATAAGGCAAGGGATTTCCTTCTGATACTTGTTCAGCTGCAACCCGGGACTCTTCGTGTGATGGCATTGGACTGCCTTCCGGTGGGCAACACCCTTCATCCTCGCAAATCGTGGAACGCCAACGATTTCTTCGGACCTCCAAGCACTCTCGAAGAGTTATGCCCCGCATTGCAATTGCCTCACGGATAGGCGCCAATAGATACTCGCTATCGAGTACTCCATCTGGAACATAACCAACCAACAAAGCTGAATCCGCGCCTTCGCGGACAAGGTGTGATGCCAGTGTATCTATCTGATCTAAATCAACCTCTTCTGGATAATCGATTCTCATTGCCATTCCAATGGTCTCCCCATTAAGAGCAATTACGACAAGTGAATTTGTGGGGTGGTAGCCCACTAAGAATGGAACGGCTGCGAGTAAATCATGAGGCGAAGTTAGTGTTGTCATGTGCGCAGGTTTCTAGAAAATTGAAAGAGCTGCACGAAAAAACTTTAAGGTTGTGGAAAGCCCTCCTTGTGGTTACTTAATGAACTTTGTAGGTGCATTAGAAAGAACATATGTTGCGCTGTAATTCTGCACGATGTTTCCGCCCAAGACCGGATAAATATAACTTTCAGCAGACCAGGTACCGGCCCACGAGATCATCAAAGTTGCCTTATAAGTTCCAGCCGTCCGATAAGTGTGAGAGATTGTCGTATCCGGATATGCAGCGCCTGGTTTATCGGTTACGAATGAAGTCCCATCACCAAAGTTCCATGTAAATGTGGGTTTGAGAGTGACGCCAACTGAGATGCCAAGGATCAGCGAGGTTGTCGAAAATGTTGAGGTGGCATCAGTCCAGAAATACATCGGTACTTGCACGACAGCGCCGCTCTTTGGTGCATAGAAAAGCGTGCGTTGTGGAAGTAGCTCGGTTAGGCGATCAGAGAGTGAAACGGCTGCGACAACCTTAGGTTTCAAGCTAACGGCCACTTTTGGAATTGGTTTCTTACTAACCCTCGGTCTTGGTGTGTATTTCTTCGTTGCGATGGGCTTTGGTACAACTGGTTTTGGCGTGTAGGGCCGAGGAGTGTATTTTCGAGCCACTCTAGTTGCTTTTGGTTTTGGTTTTGCAGTCGATCCAGGTTTATTCTGAACGGCAGTGATCACAATTTGATTTGTCGTAGGGTCTGTCACAACTTGGACACAGACTTTGAGTTCGCAGGGAGCGGCCCAGGCCGCCGTAAGAGCGGCGGGAGCGGTGGGAGCGATGGAAATCAAGGCTACAAGGAGAATCAGAAACTTCTTCATGGGAGCACCGATGTCTGATGAATTGTCCAAGCCTTGCCCTGATTTACCAGAGTGAAATATGAAGTGATGTCTAAACCTTTCCACACTTGCGTCGATCCAGTCTTGCGCACAATATGGGTTGTATCGCTCATGTGTATTACTACTTTCAATTCAATTTCTTGTGAGTTTTTGTGAATTACCGTGCTCTGCTTTAAGGAATAAGAACCTCCAATGAGATTCGCCTTTGAGTAAATTGCGCGAAAGCTTTCCCCGATTACGCGACATTCACACCCCGCATCGGATGCTTTGTTTATCTCCGTGTTTGACCCGGTGTGCAGTCCAGTGGTCAGTGCATCGACATATTTAACAAGCGCGGTATTTGCGCCAGTCGGGATATCTGAAAGCAAGCCAGATGGACTGTCCGCAATCGCGACTGCCGCAGTCAGCGTTGATGTTCTCCCCTCGTGTTTGCCTGTGGCAAGAAATACTGAAATAAGAATAGGAATTGCAAGAAATATTCCACCGATTCTCAAGATTCTGCGCACGGCCCGCAGACTAAGCAAGAGAGTGCTCGCCAGTCTTGTGCCTCAAACTCGCCTGTGTATAAAGCGGGGCTTGTGCACAATCTGCGCAATTCGTGCCACTCTAGCGGTGTGGCACACAGAGATGGAGATGGCTGGGTCGAATGTACCTGTGGCTCCAAGCATTGGGGTTTACACGGCGCGGCCGGGCTACTGCTCGTGCAAAATAGAAAAGTCTTACTACAACATCGTGCGCCTTGGGTTCACAACGGAGATACGTGGGGAATCCCAGGTGGGGCTCGCGACTCTCATGAAAGTATTATTGAAGCCGCGGCGCGTGAAGCTCATGAAGAGGTGGGTATCCAAGTCGATGCCTTCACGCCAATCACAACTCACACGGTTAATCATGATTTATGGGAGTACAACACGGTGATTGCTCATGCGCATGAAAACATCACAACTCATGCAATGAATGAAGAGTCCCTCCAAGTTGAATGGGTAGCAATCGATAGCGTTAGTGAGAAAAATTTACATCCAAGTTTTGAAAAAGCCTGGCCTGAATTAAAGGCCCTGCTCTTTGAAAGTGGCATCTAAGCGCTTTAGCGATTCACGAATAACAGCGCCATCACTTGTGCGCCAAAATGGTGGCATCGAATTGAGCAACAACGATCCATATCGCTTTGTGACAATTCTTGAATCTAAAATCGCAACAACGCCGCGGTCATCAGAACTACGGATCAAGCGACCTGTTCCTTGTGCTAACAAAAGAGCGGCGCGAGGAAGGGAGACTTGCATGAAGCCACTTCCGCCACTTTCGTCGGCTTCTGCAGAGCGCGCCGCCATCACTGGTTCATCTGGCCGCGGGAAAGGAATGCGGTCGATGACGACCAAAGTGCAGGAAGGACCAGGTACATCGATGCCTTGCCACAGTGAGATTGTTCCGAGCAATATCGATGATGGCTCTTTTGTGAAGCGATCGACAAGTGATCCAATGGAATCACCCTTGCGCTGCACAATAATGGGCAGCTTTAAATCTTCTAAAACTTTACGAAGGTGCACTTCTGCGGCGTCCACACCACGCCACGAGCTAAACAAAGCGAGTGTGCGACCACCGGCTGCTTCAATTAATTCCCCAAGTTCGGTAAGTGCTTCTTTGCTTGGACCATCTCGACCAGGTTCTGGAATATGACGAGGCAAATAAAGAGCGCCCTGTTTTGCAAAATCAAAGGGTGAGCCCACATCCAACATCTGCACATTGGCTGGATCGATATCGCCCTCTTCAAGTTCTAGAGCGCTGTCATCGGCTGTCTCAAATCCAATAGATTTGGCGATTGGGTCAAATGACTTCCCTACGGTCAAGGTCGCTGATGTTGCAATAACAGGAGTCTTGGTGAGTAGGTTTTCTCGCAATACATTTGAAACTTCAAGTGGTGCCAAATAAAGAGTAGAGAAAGTAGGCTCAAACCACATCACCTGATGGCGACTTGGCTTTAACATCTTTGTTGCCGTCGTCAACACTTCTTGCGTTGCGCCCTTGACTCGCGCGCGCTCTGCCATGGAATCCACTTCAATAACATCGCTATCTGCCTGAATCAATTGAATAACCGCAGCAGCAGTCTCCTTGACTTTACGAATTGGAGATTCAAGAATCGCAGGAACCTCTGGCATGCGCCCCGCTTTTGTTGGATCGGCGCGTAACATCTCTGCATAATCTTGCAAAGCCTCGTAAAAATTGTCCGCTGCTTTTTCAAAAGCAATGGATGCTTTTCCAGGCATGTGTTTCTTAGCCATTTTTGCTGCGCGCTCGACCCGCCCTGCAGTTAATTCTTCGGTGACCGCCTGAGTTGTGCGATCCATAAACTCATGAGCTTCATCGAGGATGACTGCGTCCCGGTCTGGCAAAATCGGATGGGAATCTACAATTTCAATCGCAAGCAAAGTGTGGTTTGTGACGACGACGTCGGCTTTCGCTGCTTTTGCTTTGGCATTTACTGCGAAGCATTGCGTTCCAAAAGGGCAATCATCGGCTCCCATACATTCACGGCCAGAGACGGAATTGGCAAGCCATACGCGACGGTCTACATCAGGTGCGTCATCGCGGTCCCCTGTAGCCCCTGGAGATTGGACCCACGCCTTAAGTCTCTTCGCATCTTTCTCAAGTGCGCCAATTTCCATAAGAGGTTCTAAATCAGGATCGCCTTCGCTTCCATTCATTTTCTGCAAGCAGACGTAATTGCCAACGCCTTTATAGATTGCAAAAGTAAGGTCGCGTCCAAGTTCTTTATCTAAAGCTGGCTTGATTTTTGGTAGGTCGCGTTCTACTAATTGACGCTGCAGCGCAATTGTCGCTGTCGCCACCAAGACTTTTTTGCCGTAAACCAACGCCGGCACCAAATAAGCAAGTGACTTTCCCGTTCCCGTTCCTGCTTGGACGAGTAGGTGATTCTTATTTTGCAGCGCATTTCCCACGGCTTCCGCCATTTCGATTTGGCCTTCTCGAGCCTCACCACCTATTGCTTCCACAGCAGCGCTCAATGCGCTTAAGACTTTTGCGTTGAAGTCATTCGCATTGCCGGTGGCCATTACGGCACTCTATCTGGAAAGCGCCTCAACCCGTCGAAGGGTTCTTTTCGTTTCTCACAACTAACGCAACGCCTGTCAGGAGGATTACACCAGCGGCCCCTTGCATGACAGTAACCTTCTGAGAATAGAAGAAATAGCCAACAATGGCTGCAATAAGTGGATTAACAAAACCAAATGATGTAAGAATCATTTCGCTCACTCGGCTAGAAATCCCCAAATACATGAAATGTTGCGTTGCAAAAGCAAAGGTTAAAAAGACCACTCCACCTATGAAAACTTCATGAAGGTGGACAGGAGGAGAATTCAAAATTGGACGTGCAACAAATGCTCCAAGCGCTCCGATCAAAGTTTGCATGAAGGTGGCGAGCAGTAGCGAATAACCTGGGTTGTAGGTTACCCAAACTTCCGTCGCCGCAAACCATGAAACCGTTGCGAGTAAGGCTGCCATAATTCCCGAAGTTGTAATTGTTCCCGAAGGATGGCCGATAAGAAACCCAACTGCAATTGTTGCGATGACTACTCCCATGACGGCCATACGATTGGTTCGCCGGCCTACCAATGCACCGAAGACTGTGGCAATAGCTGGCAAAGAGCCGAAAAGCAGTGCGGTGATTGCACCGGGAATCTTTACAGAAGCCCATGCAAGAGTTGCGGCACAGCCTGGATTGAAGAGAAGTGAAGCAGCAATTAAAGGAATAAGACGTCGATCCAATTTAAGTTCCTTGAAGGTATTTCGCTGGAAAATAAGCAGCAGCAAACCCAACAAAACAGCACTCCCAAACGAGCGATAAAACACAAGGTTCATGGGGGCAACCACTTTGGTTACATCGCTCAAGACGGGATAGATCGCTCCGCCAATTGTCCACATGCCAACTACACCAATCCATGTGAATATGGATTCGCGCTTTTTCATATGTAAATTCTCCTGCTACTTATAGCGCAGAGGTGTATTTGTGTCGTCCTCATAAAGTTTTGCAGGAATGCACTCGC
>Ga0209829_10001021_pt1 | contig 23716 bp, 24 predicted proteins | sample C_140205_EF_Meta_FD_187311 | JGI IMG/M metagenome (GOLD analysis project Ga0209829, IMG submission 187311) | Freshwater microbial communities from Lake Croche, Canada to study carbon cycling - C_140205_EF_MetaG (SPAdes) (version 2) | ecosystem: Environmental > Aquatic > Freshwater > Lake... | reverse complement strand
CGGGGAATGTTTCGGTGGTGGGACAGAAGAAGAGGATACAAAAAACTATAATAAAATAATAAAACGGATTGCACCCGAAATATATATTGATAAATACAAGAACTCCTTCGACTAACGTCTACGGAGTTCCCTCAGAAAACTTCGGCTGTTAACTCCGTTTTCTTCCAAACTCCTTCGGCTACCGCCTACGGAGTTCCCTCGCTCACCGGCGCCTTCGGCTACGGCTCGCTCCACATTCGTCGTCCGGAGTTCCATTCGATCCACCCTTACATCCCATCTTCAAAATTTCGGAATATTAAACTAGCCCTCGTACCGGTCGTATCATCTGTAGGAATAGAATGTAACCAATAATTGTTTGTAGGATAATTGATTACACATAGGTCACCTTTATCTAACATAATATCAACATCTTCAAAACCACTACGTTCAAATCTCATAATACGTGATTCTCCTAGTGAAATACTTGATATTTTTGAACCTGCATTCATTTCTTTATCTTTATGTGGTTTTATACCAACACCACCGGAATTATAAATTTGTAAGGCACAAGTATTATAGTTCTGTTCAGTGGTTTTTGTTATTTTATTTCGAAGTTCTTTGAATTCTGTATTCCAAGGATATACTGTTTTTTTTATAATTTTTCCCATATACGTAATAATATATTCATCTAGGTCTCCATATATTGACCCATTCCGTTTTTTTGAAGGTTGTCCTGCTTTAGTTACTAATGCGTGTTTAAAATGTTTTGGGTCTGATAAAACAGTATGTAGCAGCGCATCAGATTCTGTGTCTTCTAAATATTTTTTATACACAATAATATTTATGTGATATGAAATATTATTGTATTTATGAATCTCAGAATATTTCTGTTCTCTATTGTCTTGCAAAGGATTATTATTATTCATTTTTGATATATGCTTTTTGTATTATAACTTATTTGAATGATGAATCAAAATATTTCAATTTTTTTGAGAATCCTTTTTCTTCTATAGCAACTGTAACCGTATTTTCTTCTTATAATTGTCCTCATCGTGAAACAAATACAATTTAAAATTCTTCGCCGAGTAATTTTCAATATCATCCCGTAAAGTCACTCGAGACGCTAATCGCAACTCAGGCAAATATACAATATATTGAAATAATCCATCATTCCTCACGATTTTATCAAACGCATACCCACTATATTCCTTTTCCATTACTTCGGGCGTTGTCGCACAATAATGTAATAAAGAACAATCATTCTGAACTTTACGTATAGATCGCATCGTTGCATTAATATAATCAATTTCTTTCAACCAATTATTATAAAAATTCCCAGCATTTTCCGAAAGTTGTATTATCCCGCTATTTTGCTGAAATTTAATAATATTCAACAAATCGACTAATCGACGAATAGGAGAGGTAATGTGAATATACGCATCCATTTCAAGCAAATCGTGTGAAATAGATTCACCGTTTTCAACGGAACTCACATCAATATATTGCCCCGACGAACTATTCCAGATTTTAATAAATTTCCCGACATCTTCTGGAATATGGTCAGGAACAGCAAACTCTTTTTTAATAATAGTCGACCTAAAAATACCATTCTTATGTTGCAATAATTCTTTCGCCGAGTGATAATTCATTAATATCATTAAATAGCATACCACATCGTGACTATTACGAATACTATTAATATATTTATATTTCACAGATATTTTTTTGGTCAAATCTAGCAATTTTTTATAATTATCATTTGAAAGTAGGTCCGGTTCTTCATAACAATAATTTTTATATACGTTAATTTTACAATTAGAATATTTGATATCGCAAATAGTATCGTCGTCAATAAACACGTCCATTACAAACGCAATTCTAGTGTGGTTTGATTGTAAACTACACAAACAGTCGGATAAAATGGTTGGTAACATCGGTCGTTTCCTATCAGGTAAATAAATCGTAGATATTCGTCGGGAAAATGATTCCCATAAATTGAGAACGTCCATCCATACAGTCACATTCGATATGTATATACTTAACTGTTGGAGCGAGCCGTAGCCGAAGGCGCCGGGGAGCGAGGGAACTCCGGAGACGTTAGTCGAAGGAGTTTGTATACCATTATCTAATGTTCTTATACTGAATCCGTCATCAAAATCTACACTTTTATGTGGGTCAATCGTGAATACTTCCCATATTTTCTGGTCACTTCTATCTTCTATAGAAGGATATTTCGCACTAATATTATCTATAAAATCGTTGTGGGGTTTTATTTTTGAGTCGTATCCTCTAAGAACAGTATTTGTGTCTTTATTGAATTTTTGTATAGAAGCATTTAAACTTTTACAATATAGTTGGTATTCGTAAAAATTGTCAAGAATATCAACACACCCGATTATTTGTGTTAATACCCCGCGAGGGTGTTTATCGTCCCAATGAACATAATTAAATGTGATATAATGATTTGTATATATTTTGGAGAATCCGATATTTTTTATGTCATATGGTATTAGAAACGCAGGTAGTCGTTTATCATCGGGAATACATTTGTATAATAATTTTCCATTTGGAGCTCGCCCATATGTCTTATTATTTTTCAAAATAATAACACCTGGAATAGATGTACACGTGCGAATACTGGAATGATGAATCGTTAATAGGTTGGTTTCCGAGTCAAAAGAGAATACGTCATTGGACAATAATTTATATTCGTCTGGACGTATAGATAATTCTACATGTTGAAAGTCTGTTGTATTATAATATGTCCAGCTCCCATAATTCCGGTCATTGATATGAACCTTATATATCTTCATTTTTATTGTATGATATGATGATATATGTAGTGTATATAATATTCAATTTTTTATTTAAGTGAATATTATATTTTGGAAGAAAACGGAGTTAACAGCCGAAGTTTTCTGAGGGAACTCCGTAGACGTAGTCGAAGGAGTTGGAGCGACCCGTAGCCTTAAGCGCAGCAAAAGGCGCCGGGTGTAAGCGTAGTGAAAAGCGAGGGAACTCCGTAGACGTTAGACGAATGAGGTTATATGTTTTACTTTGCATACGATTTTGTTTTCTTTAATTCACGTTTAACACAATATTCATCACGTACACATTCATTAACATATTTAACTAAATCAGTTTTTTCTTCTAAATCTAAAGTTGGAAACGCATTGTATAATTTTGCAATAATATTGTTGGGATGTAAAGTTTCAACAGTCAAATTATTCACAACCATCTTTTCGTATTCCTCCATCAATACATTATATAAAACTTCACCAGTGTATTTTATTTTCGTAACATTTTCAATACGTCCGACAAAATCACGCGCTTTAATCATTTTACCTTTATAAAAAATATTATGATTTTTACTTATAATCGTTCGCTCACTTGGAATATTTTGTCCTAATGCATCCTTTTCGAAACATATTAAATATTTATCTAACGTAATTGTTTTTGTTATAGCAACTATTTTTTTATTGCGGATTGTATGAATATTTGGATTAATTTTATCAATATGTATTATTCCTTGATTTGTTACAATTGGTGTTTTTGCAGGAAAACAAACATTACTAACGAGTAGATCATTACCAACACCAGTTCCAGGGTCAGAACTAGGTCCAACAACATATATAATGTCTGGTGGAAGATCATCCCATCCGTTAATTGTTTTAAATGATATCGTTGTAGATGGAGAACTCGCGGCGTCATACCATATAAGCCATTTTACGGCAGTTGTACCATTCGGACGAGTATTTAACGATGGAATACTATTTATATAAGTCCCATAATATGAAAAATTTGTATCAAAAGTATTATCCGCGATATAACCATCATTAATTATATTTGTTGCATCTTCTGAGGTTGGTTGAGCTAATATATCAATAGTTGGGTATAAATCATTATAAAAATGCTGTACTATATGAGTAGAATCATTTACAGTAAATTTTCCATTAAATACTATAACTTGTTGACTTAAAATAGTAATAGAATGCCAACTTAATGTCATTTATATAAAATATTAATATTATTAATTTAGCTAAAATAATAATTGTTTATTTCCAAAATAAGTTTTATTAGTTTTCTCATCATTTTTCTTTGTCTCCATCTTTGACATCTTTCTCGTGTTCTTTGTTTTTGTTTTTGTTTTTGTTTTTGTCTTCGTCTTCGTCTTCGTCTTCGTCTTCGCCTTCGTCTACATCTTTAACTTTTGAATTTAATATATTCACATCGTGTTTTTTTGTTACATCTCGCTTAACATTCTGCGTTTGTAAAGCGTACAATGCAATATGAGGTGATATCGCGATATTATTCATATAAGTTCTATAATTAAAACACGAAATACTAGAATCCTTATTAAATTTAATAGAATACCACCAATAAGGAGGAATAAACATACATTTTCCAATATTCAATGTTATTTCTAAACATTTTATTTTGTCAAAATCCGCCCTGTATTGAGTTTGAACCTGCCACGGATTTACGGGAGAATGAAATTCGAAGTTTTCATAATCTCGAATAGGATATAAATATTTCGAACTTTTAGGAGGTGAAAGTTTTATTTGCACACTACCAGACGTAACCAAGAAAAAATTTCTAAAATTTAATTCATACCGAAATGGGGTTAATGTGTTTTGTGATCCCATCATAATATCATAATTACAATTTGAGACCATACTAGGTCGTAAAAATTCGTCATTATATTGGAAATTTTTAATGACTCCAGTCTCTTGAAGAAAATCAGAGTTGCTTTCAGAGAAATATGTCGCGGATTTATCTTCATCGAATAATTTTGTGGCTGCGTGTAGTGGTAGCGGCATATATAATTCGCTATTACTATTTACGTCAGCCGTATTTCTAATTTTTATTTCAAAAGCATTATAATTATTTTGAATATATGTTTTGTTGGTGGTCTGTACAATTTTTTCATTATCAAAATCAAATATGGTAGGTTGTCTCATTTCGAAAATTTCTTCCAGTTTATCTTTGGAACCGTCATCGACTTCAAATATTTCTAAATCGTCGCTGGTTTTAAGATGATAATTGACGTGAAGGTATATAAATAGAACCAAACAGAATATCAAGAACGCAAATATGATTTTCATTTTCTTAAGTAACTAATAAAAAATAATATATTTTTTTTACTATTTATACTCATCAAACTCCTTCGGCTACCGCCTACGGAGTTCCCTCGCTCACCGGCGCCTTCGGCGCCTTCGGCTACGGCTCGCTCCACTCTTACATTTAATATCTCTAAACATTCTGAAATTTAGCAAACGGATTTTCTTCTACTACTTTTTCTTCTACTACTTTTTCTTCTACTACTTTTTCAACTCCTTCGACTACGTCTACAGAGTTCCCTCGGAAAACTTCGGCTAACGCCTCCGTTTTCCTCCATTCTTTTTTAGTTTGATACAATTTTAATTCTTCATAATAATTTTTCACTTTTGTATTGATTTTGATTTTTTGCGCGTCAAAAGAAGTCATATATAACCCATTTAATGATCTGACACGTGAAAGCGCCACATAAGTTTGACCACATTCAAATATGCCACTTCCTACATCTATTTCCGCGGTATCTAATGTGGCGCCCTGCGATTTATGGATGGTTAAAGCCCACGCCAAAATCAACGGTATTTGAGAAATGCCAATTCCAGGTATAGATTCGCTTTCCCATGTATGGCGTTGCATAATCATCTCAACACCATTATTATATTTTACAATTGGTAATCCAGATTGTCCACAAAAACTGGTAACAATTCCTTGACTCCCATTGCACAATTTTAAATCTCTCTCTCTGTTTTTGTTTTTATTTTTATTTTTATTACCATCTTTATCGGTAAGATCATCCTGAATATTTATAATACACATTACTTGACACCCAATCTTTAGAGTAATATTTATATCACACGCGAGATTTCGTGCTAAATACTCTAATTCAGTTTGGATATCCTTGTCGTTATATTGCGATCTATTGTATTTATCTTCTTTTGACATTTCTAGATCGACTATTTGTTTGATACTGTATATCTTTTCTTCACCAACTAAAGCACTCATTTTGGTATTATTTATATATTCCACTTTATTTTTTGTAGGAAACAATTTAGTCGGTTCGAATAATAATCCTTCTTCCACGGTTCTACCTACATATTGAAGGAGCAAATCGTGCGATTTTCGTTTGATACGCCCTTCACGGATTTGATTGAGAATATTGCTATATATGTCATCTGTTTGTCGGAATATTTTGACTAGTTGAATTTGGTTCTCTTTTTTGAAAACATTATTCCAGTTATCACTTTCAAAACAAAACCGCATTGAATCGGGGTCATCTTTACTGCCCACAGGAGGGAGTTGATAAAAATCGCCTGAAAATATGACTTGGATGCCACCAAACGGCCGTGGGTTTTTTCTCACGATTCTTCCGATTTTGTCTAGTAAGTCAAATAATTTGAGAGATAACATGCTTACTTCATCTACTATCAAGACATTTGTTTCTCTCCAAGATTTTCTTTTGTAATTACTGTGTAATATTTTTGTTATAATTAGATTTTCGGGACCATTCCCTAACCCGATTCCAGCCCAAGAATGGAGTGTTTTTGCTTTACAATTTAATAATATCGCAGCGCAACCGGTAAGAGCGCAAACTTGAATATTTTTTGGCGAATGTTCTTTTATTTTGCGAATAAGTGCGGATTTTCCTGAACCACCCGGTCCCGTAATAAATATGTTTTCTCCTTGAACATATTTATCAAATGCTTTTTGTTGTTCTATTGATAATTCGTCTGGTATTAATAATTCCATTTGTAATATTAGTATATATAGTATAATTTATGAAATACATTTATATTCTTTTTTATATTCAATTTTTTCAGGAACTCCTTCGACTATTTGGAGCGAGCCGTAGCGTCAGCGGAGGCGAGCGACTGGAACACGGATGTGAGCGAAGTGAACAGAAGTGTTCAACTATGGAGTTCGTGTTATCACTTTGTCTTCCCACAATCTTAGAACAAGTATATCAGTAAAAGCCTTTTTTAATCGTCTATCTGTTTGATTCCATTCGTCTACCAAATGATGGTCATTCATAATTTGATTTGTAATATCAGGTCCAAATATATATTCTGTGTTATTATAAGCTACTTTACTGTCATACCAAATAGTAATATTTCGATTGTCGTCATAATCATAGTCACACATTCCAATATTGTGTTTTTGTCGCATCTCCAAAAATATTATAAATATATACTCATCAAATTTTTAAGTGATTTTTATGCAGATAAAACATCAGCATTTTCGGTCGATGCTGATTTTTGTTCCGATATAGCTAATTCAACATTCTCTTTCAAATTCAGACCTTTGGGTATTTGGACTTGTATGTCAGCACTTTGTATTTCAGAATGTTCAATGGTAGCGCATTCGGTATTATCATCCATACATTCATCTAAATTACCAGTGTCATTAAATACAATATCAGATAATTTCTGATTCGTTTCCATAGTAAATGATTGAAGCTTCATTAACAAATCTTTTACTTGAACTACTTCAGCCTTTAAAATATCAACATTGTCAGTTAATTTTATAATATTCTCTTCGGATTTACTGTCGATAATAATAGGTGTTTGTATTATAGGTGTTTGTGTTATAGAAGATAACTTCAATGAATTTATTTGTTGTTGATATTGTTGGTGTTGCATTTGTTGTTGTTGGTTTTGCAATTGCTGCTGCTGTTGTTTATCTGAAATATATTTATGACCTTTTTCTAAAATATCTAATCTATTTACCATACTTTCAAACACAGATGCATCTACCATTCGCATATTCTCGTCTTGTTCTAAGTTAGAACTAAAACCAGATGGCGAATCCACCGGCATATTTTGAATAAGATTTTCTACACGACCTAAACGTAATGTGATAAGCGCAATAGCATCGGAAATGGATAATCTAGGATTCATTTGAGGTTGTTGTTGGGATTGTTGTTGTTGTTGTTGAGATGAGCCAGGTCTCACATTTTGTTGTGGTGTAGAAGGCACAGTTTCTGCGCCACCAGCTCGTCGATTTCTTGCTCCAGCATTTGATCTAGCGCTACTCATTGATGAAATTTATACACACATTGTTTTTAATTTTTTTACGCGTCTTATAGATTTAATTTTTTATTTATTTATTTATAATTTCCTAAACAATAAAATTTTAATTTCTATTTATAAATCAAATGGAAAGTTTGGAAGAGACGTCAAAAAATATATCATCAAGAATGGGCTTTTTTAAGCACGTTTTTAATTTTGAAGAAGATTCAAAAGCAGAGATATTTAATTTAATTCAATATTCAACAATAGCTCTTATTCCGGTAGTTATTTTAAATAAAGCAATGCAGAAATATGTTCCTGAAGCCGATGAAGAAAAGGGAAGCTTTGAACTTTTAGCAGAAGTGATGACTCAAATATCTGTAATGTTTATTGGCATTTTATTGATTAATAGAATCATCACATATGTGCCAACATATAGCGGAATTAAATATCCGGATTTTAGTGTAACTTATATCATTTTAGCAGTTTTAGTGATAACTATGAGTCTCCAAACAAAGTTGGGAGAGAAGGTTAGTATTTTATTTGATAGAGTAGTCGAATTATGGGATGGAAAATCCGAAAAGAACACGAAGAAAGGTAAGAAGGGTTCGGTGAAAGTATCGCAACCAATTTCGGGGCAACAACAAACACAGGGTAGCAATAATTCATCTCAAATGGCGATGAATCAATCTCTTTATGGTGGTGGGGGGGAAAGTCAAGGAACCACATCAATAAGTCAATTGCCAATGACATCTGGTGGACAGTCTATGCCCGATTATAATACGATGCATCGAGGTGATAACACGCCATTAGTTGCGGCGGCTTCACCTGGTGACCCGTTTAGCGGGATGATTATGGCTGCGAATGAAGCTTTAGGAGGCAGCGCGTTTGGATCTAATTTCTAAAGGTATATGTAATTACCGACTGTAAATGTATATGTAATTACCGACTGTAAAGGTATATGTAATTACCGACTGTAAAGGTATATGTAATTACCGACTGTAAAGGTATATGTAATTACCGACTGTAAAGGTATATGTAGTATCCATAAAAAATATATTAGATATAAAAATATATGTAATATATCTATTCTTAACCTCTGTAAAAATGGACATTGAAAAATTATTAAAAGCATTAGACAATGAAGAAAATAAGAAATTGTTACATTTAACCACACAAAAAATAAAAGATATGAAATTAGAGATATTAAAAGAGTTAGACTTACCTAGCAACGTGTTGATTGATTATATGAAAAAAATAAAAGACTACATGTATGTTGATGAAATGGATGAATTACGGCACGGAGCATTTATCCGTTGGATAGTTTTAAGTGACCCTAATAATTTATTTTTAACACCAGGGGGTATTATTTGCGAAATAAAAGTGACCGATACTGGTATGGCGATTGTATGTAAAAATTATGCACATAAACATTTTCATATTAAAATAGAAGAGTGTCTTATATTTCAAAAAATGAGTAGCCAAGAACAAGTGCTGTTGTCAGCATTGGACCATTTGGCTAAATAAGAGTATGTTTGTTGTTATTGATTGAGTAAAAGATAGTATCCGTGATACCCAATTGCAGCCATACCCAACATTAGTAATAATTCAAACGCGTATCTAGGTGTGTCTGTTTTATTATATCCGATGTACATTAATAATGGTCCAATAAGAATGATATGTATGTAATTGACCCACGGGTTTTGGTTTGAAATGAGTTTGATATATGTTTTGTAGCAATGATACAGTATTATGATAAGACCGAGCCCTACCATAAATGGATACATAAAGGATGGTATATTTTTTTGCGAAATACCAATATACAAAAAGAGACCACCGACAAATAGGATATGAAATACGCGTACAAATAATCTAGGATTTGAAATCATTGTGTATAATATATATTATATACTTATATTATATAATATAAAATAAAATGGGGTTTGATTATAACAATACACAAGTTGTACAAAGTGGTGGAAAACGTTTTGTGCGTAAAGTTTCCATCAAAAATGGTAAAGGTCATAAAAGTGTGAAATATTATAAAAATGGAAAAATGGTTTCCACTATTAAAAGGGGATTAAATCCAGTGGAAGTCGGTTTCATAAAAATCGGTAAATTTATTCCTGGATTATTTAAGGATTGTCCGTGTAATAAAACTAAAAAACATAGAAAATAGAAAACTATGAAACTCCTTCGACTACGTCTACAGAGTTCCCTTAGAAAACTTCGGCTTTTGCTGCGCTTAAGCCTCCGTTTTCTTCCAAACCCATTTTTTAGTAACAACCGCGTCTACACTTTCTAATGCGCCTTGAGTCCACCCCTGATTTTTACTAATCATCTCTCCCACTACAAGCATTCCTCGCATAGGATGTTGAGCCGTTTTAATAAATTCACTGCGATTTTTATATGGTCCGCGTAAAGGTTCATAATAGTGAGTGCCAATCGGCCAATAATAATCCGCGATTGCGTTCAATTGAAGTGTCCCATCAGGTATTCCGAGAGACATTTCCAATAATTCACAAAATATATTTCTATTTTCAGGTGTATTTTCTAAATACTTTTTCAAAGATATAGCGTCTTCATTATCAGTATACGCAATCATATACACGCCCTTTTCAGTATCCATCGGTATAATTTTCTTAAGAGGTCCAGGAACAATCGTTTGTCCTGTCACCAGTTGTTTCATAATTGACGCGGATGATTTAGAAAATTTACCATATACCCGCAAAAAAGTTTGCCCGTGGATTTGCTGATAAATACTGTTTTTATCGGCCGCTCCAGGAACAATTTTCAGTACACTTTTAATCGTTGTTGCAATAATAACTTTATTGCAAGAATATGTATGACCTTGATCCGTATGAATTACAAAATTATATGGTGATATCGTATCAATTTTTGACACCGTATTTGACGTTTTTATATTATGTAATCCGATTTTTTTCGTAATCGTGTCAATAAGTGTTTTCCATTGAATTCTAAGACTCGTCCAATCTCCATAATTATCTTCAAATCCATAATTGTATAGCGTATCATACACATCTTCATTTTCGTAATCGGTATAACCAGAACATACCGTGAATTGTTTATACGCGGTAACACCTAAAATACCAGTAGCAAATTCTTTGAATGTTTTTTTCTGATGATGATCCGTAGATTTTTTATATTCGGATTTCAGTAATAATAGAGTTTTTTTTACATTACATATATTTTGAATAGTTGGTGCGTAATTATGTGAAACATGACAATCAGAATATGGTATTTTTAATTCTTTCAATAAGTCAATCAATAAATAATCTTTTTCTTTTCGACCCACGCCAGCACCAGTGACAACTTGGACGCCTTGAAACATCTCATTATTTATACGTCCACCCAACCATTTTTTTTTATAACTTTCTAAAACGAGAATTTTACATTGGGGAGACATTTTTTGAATATTATATGCGCTGTAAAGTCCGGCTATACCACCACCAATTATAATTATGTCATAATGGTTATTTATAGGATGTGTTGATGTCAATGGCATTATTATTATTATTTATTATTACTATACATATGAAAATATAAAAATTTCATATTTATTCATTTATTTTCTTATTCTACGTGTTTTTCTACCAATGGATAGAGTACCTCTTTTATTTTTGGTAAAAGATATATTCCTACCATTTCGACACTTAAATTTACCACGAGTTAATCCTTTTCGCTTAAGTACTGTTCTTGAACAAATACCAATTGCGCGAGCTTCATTTTTAGGTCCACCTACTTTTTTAATACACGCACATAATTTAAGAGCGAGAATATCTTCCGCGTGTTTTTTCAATTCTTGTTTATTTTTTGGAATATCGATATCATAATAATTTAATATTTTTGTATAATCCGAATCGGTTACTTTGAAGGACATTTTTATTATTGTTGTTATTATTATAATAGATATATATTATTATTTATTATTTTTTATTTAGAAAAATCATCATAATAAATACTATATGGATACAGATAGAAAAAACGAACTCCTTCGACTACGTCTACAGAGTTCCCTCGGAAAACTTCGGCTATCGCCTCCGTTTTCCTCCAAATTACCCAAACAGATATTCCAAACACATAAATCTCGTGACTATATCAAGCAAAATCCCGATATAAAAAACGCATTGGACTCGTGGAGACGATTTGTCCCTGAATTCGGATATTTTTTTTATACAAATGAACTATGTGAGAATTTTATGAAAAATGAAATGGGTGGAGAAATATATGACGCGTATATAAAATTACCTATGGCCGTAATGAAAGCTGATCTTTGGCGATATTGCGTCATATACAAATATGGCGGCATATATGCTGACGCAGATACCGTGTGTAAATATAACCCAAATATCTTGTTAAAACACGGCGCATTATTAGTTATAGTTCCCGAAAATAGCACACATTTATGTAATTGGGTTTTCGCTGCGCCTAAAAATTCACCTATGCTAAAAAGTGTAATAGATTTATCAGTCAAACGAATTTTAAATGTCTCAGTATTCAAAGGGGAACATATAATACATCATTTGACCGGTCCAGGCGTATTTACAGATGGAATAGAAGCCTATTTGGAACAAAACGGGAAACCGATATTTACAGATAAAAAGAAATATTACATGTATCCCGATCCGTCATTAATTGTATTTGATGGATATGTATTTCATAATAAAATAGTCCAGCATTTATTTGCTGGGCAAAAACCAGATGGATGGTGTAAAGAACGATATAATAAATTGATGTAAACTCATTCGACTAACGTCTACGGAGTTCCCTCGCTTTTCGCTTCGCTTACAACTTGCGCTTTTCGCATCGCTTAAGGCTACGGCTCGCTCCAATAATGTATTTTTTTTTATCTACTATATATTTTTCGCTGTGTCCATAACGTACTATAATGGTTTACCTTCTGATATTTGTCCTGTTCACTATAGTAATCATCGTACATTTTTAAAATAGCAATATTTTTATACAGAATAAATTTACTATTATTGGACCGATTCCATAAATGTGTCAATGATATTTTTGATTTGTCTGAGCTAGATAACATTTTTGCAAGTAAACCAGGACCGGTTGGGTCTAAACAACACGAACCATAATATCGATTCGTCACATTTTCAACGATTCGATTAATGCATTTTAATAGTATTTCATTTTTGGGAACACATACTAAAAGCGCATTATAAATAGAACCACCGTCTACATCTAATACAAAGTGTTCAGCTTCCGTTAATTCGATAAATTTAAATTGGTTCACACAACAATATTTAATGTCTACATAAATCCCTCCGTTAATATATAACACACAATATCGCCATAAATCTGCCTTATATGCACCGGGTACTAAAGAGTCAAATGCAAATAATACTTCTTTACTAAAATGTGTCTGAATGAAATTTCTACAATCATTATCATCGAATAAAAAATGTTCAAATCTGGGATGTTGATGTTTCATTTTATCCACAGCGGATTTCATAAGCGGTGGTAAATTTTTGGTATGCCATGTCTGGTATATTTTTAAAGGAATAATACTATTATAATCCTGTTTTTTGAACTGGTTATAAAATTGTATCCTTTTGTTTTGTCTTTGTATTATTTCTAAACTATTCATTATTTTTGCAATTTTGTGTTCTTTTGTAAGTGGGATATAATCATTATTTATTTTGCCAGACAACATTGTATGTATGTATAAATATACTATTATAATAAAATCGATAACATAACTATTTTTAGTTTTTATTTTTTTTTAGTTTTTATTTTTTTTTTAGTTTTTATTTTTTTTTATTTTTTAAATATGTTTATATAGTAGATGACAATATCTTCAAAAATAGTGGTATTTGATCTAGATGAAACATTAGGATATTTTGTTGAATTTGGTATATTTTGGAGTTCAATAATCGCCTATAAAATACATCAAAAAATAGATTTGGAGCGATCCGTAGCCAAAGGCGCTGGTGAGCGAGGGAACTCCGTAGACGTTAGTCGAATGAGTTATGAATTAACCCAAAATGATTTCAATAAAATACTCGATTTATATCCTGAATTTATACGACCAAATATAATATCCATATTAAATTATCTAAAACATAAAAAAATGTCGAAAGAATGTAGCGGTGTAATGATTTATACCAACAATCAAGGACCGAAACAATGGGTAATGTATATTAAAGAGTATTTTGAGCATAAAATTAAATATAATTTATTTAATCATATTATTGCTGCATTTAAAGTGAATGGCAAACACGTAGAATTATGTAGAACATCACACGATAAAACATACGGCGATTTTATAAAATGTTCGAAAATACCACACGATGTCCAAATCTGTTATTTAGATGATACGTATTATCCGGAAATGAACGCAGAAAATGTATATTATATTAAAGTTAAACCGTATACACACGATTTATCGTTTGACGACATGATTCATAAATTTGTGAACAGTGAATACGGTGAATCATTTATATCAAATAAAAAAGACTTTATCGAATTTATGAAAGTACATATTAGTAAATATCAATTTATGTATGTTACTAAACCACCGAAGGAATATGATGTTGATAAAATTATAACAAAAAAGATAATGGTGCATTTACAAAGTTTTTTTAGTAAAAAATTTCAAATAAAATATAAACATCATAATATTACAACTAAAGTAAAGAATCAATCATTGTCGTCGTCGTCGTCGTCAAAAAAAAATAAAACCGCGAAAACGGCTAAATACTAAAATCCTTCGGAAAACTCCTTCGGAAAACTCCTTCGGTTCACTTAGCTCCATCACGATAATCCGTGATAACACTATGAATATAGGAACGTACATTATTTGCATAAGCAAATAGTATTTGATTCACTACGGTGGTTGTAAATATAAATATTCCTGCAGTGAAAGCAACTTTGCGGTCTAGATCTGTAAAGGTAATATGTCTAAATGGATTAAAACGCAATAATAAAAATAAACTGACATAAATTCTCACATAATAATCGACATTTGATAAATATGTTGCTGCGTTTGGATACAATCCCAAAACAATAAGAGCACCACACGTATACGAAAATATAATGATAATGTTAAATATTATATTTTGGAAATTGGTTATTATTTTGGAAAACATTTGATATTCGATATTCTATATTATATATTGTTATGATAAAAATATTTTACAAATAATAACAACGAAAAAAATAATAAAAATAATAATAATAACATTATATAATATCTTATATAAATAATGGCAACAAACGGTGTGTTTAGTGATAATAATTGTGCTTCTCAAAAAACAAATTCTATAAATGAACGAATTTATGATAGAAATATTCCATCTCGACAACTACAACCATATTTAAACGTACGACCAGTTATGACCAAATATTCTATTATGCCTATTGTTGACCCAAGAGCTCCCATTAAAACTCCCATGGTTCAATTGCCTGTGTATAACTCATATAATACTTTTAATCCGGGAAATACACAATCTCCGTGGTCTGGATTCGCCTCAAATATCAATAAAGAATCTGAATTACGAAATCAAATCTTCGCTTTACAAAAATGTAGTCAAGCGGTATATGTCCCAAATAGTGACAGTGATTTATACCAATTTGGATTTACATCCACCAAGAAAAGCGAACAACCATTCCCTGGGTTATTTCAAGATGAACATTTTAACACATTTAATCCAAATCCAGAAAATTTGGGTAATGTAACTTTTAATAATTGTACTAGACAACAACTTAAGGCATTTGGCGACAAAAATGAATCGTCTTGCAACTAAAAAAATTATCAAACATAATTGTAAATGTCTGATGATTTCATTTCGAACATAACTCTTGAATATTTAATGAATAAACATCAATATGCAAAATATATATTGAATAAATCGAATAATGATTCTAATTCTGGTTCTAATTCTGGTTCTAATTCTAATTCTAATTCTATTTCTGGTTCTAATAGCATTCGTAAGGACAAAAAATTTTATAAAAAACGCATATATGACCTAACAAAACAATTAATAAATAACGAAAAACCCGAAGGAATTTATTCAGGAATTATAGACACATTTGAATTATACGCGAAAATATGCATAGAATATTTTAAAACTTTAGATAAAACTGATATTATTCAAGAAGATTATAATGGACTTGTGGAGCGACCTGTAGCCGGGGAGCGAGGGAACTCCGGAGACGTTAGTCGAATGAGTTTAACTGATAGCTCTGGAGTTAAAGTCGGCTCGCTCCAAAATACAGACGAAGCGAATAAATTAATGATGCGTTTAGTTAAAATAACCGAGCCAAATTCACTTGAAAAACTGGTAAAAAGAACAATTACCAAAAATGTGGACGCCAAACCGAATATTCCTCCAAAACAAAAAGAGATAAATTTGAAAGACCCTATTTTGAAGAATAAAGGAATTCGTAAAAAGAAAAATATCACTAATAAATATGATGAAACAAAACTCCCGGAAAAATAAAACAACCAGGGTAACAAGGACAAAAAAGACAAAAATAAATACACGGAGAAAAAATACACGGAGAAAAAATAATAAAACTGTGAAAATTGTGATAACCACATCGAAATCTCTCGATAAATCTATTAAAAAAAAAATTAATGTAATAAAATTAAAATGCAGCCCTAAAACACAACAAAAAGATTATACATGTTTAGAAGATGAAACCTTGTACAAATTGAAAGAGCTATGGAATGCACGACACCCAGAGTCTACTATTAAGACAAATGACTCAAAGGAGATATGGGAAATATTAACGGTGAAAATGAATAATGTATGCAATAAAGAATCGTGTTGGTTAAAACAAAAATTCGTGGATGGTAAATTGGATAAAGAATTAACAAACTCTTTTGCGCCAGTATCCCCTAAGGAATGGAACAAGAATCCAAATGAATGGTTGTCCAGTACAGATATATTGGATGTAATGAAACAATATGAACACGCTTATAAATGTTTTGATTTTATTGGTCCAAGTCCAATAGATTTTGATACAAAGAAAATATACGGAGAATGCGTTTGGGAGGAATTATGTCATTTTAATTTAGAAGATGAAATTAAAAACGGGAAATTTAAAATAGGTGTTATCTTCAATACAGATCCGCATAATAAACCCGGAAGTCATTGGATTTCTCTCTTTATTAATATTAAAAAAGGAACAATCTTTTTCTTTGACAGTGCGGGAAGTAAAATTCCTAAAAAAATAATGGCTCTTGTAAATCGAGTTATGAAACAAGGTAAAAATCTAGATGAACCTATCCATTTTAATTTTGACCAAAATTATCCAGTGGAACATCAGTATAGTGATACCGAATGTGGTATTTATTCATTATATTTTATTGCTCACATGTTGGAAGATAAAATAAATGCACATTATTTAAAGACACATATATTGAAAGATAAATATATGGAAAAATTCCGTAAGGTTTATTTTAATGCGTCGTTGTAATAATAATTATACAAATAAATATTTTCAAATAAATATATAAATACTAATTTGTAGTATGTATATATTGTATATTGTATGACCATATCAGATTTTATATCAAATGAAAATGTGGAAATGATTTGGGAAATTATTGTTGATACGGATTTAATTAAATCGAAACAAAATATAAATGTTTCTCAAATGAGGCAGTATATTATTGAAAAAACAAAGATGTTTTATGACAATGAAAAAAATACGTATCAAAATTTAACACAAATGAATAAGAGTTTTATTTCATTAATTGTCAAAGATATCCAACATATTTTGGAAAAAACTTCTTCTCGTCAGCATCCACAAGCGATTGTAACAGCACAAGATATTCAAGCAGAGAGAAAAAGTACATTTGATAAAAATTTAAATCAGAAACAGGAGGAATTTATGGCAGCGATGTCTGTACCAGTTCCCGAGGCTCCCAAATTTAATGATAAAATGGACGAACCTATTGGAGGTAATATGGCCGAATTAATTTCCAGAACGCTTGCGCAACGTAATTTTGAAATGGACCAAATACATAAAAATACAAATAAATCGGATGTTGAAAACTGGTTAAAACCTGCAGAAACATCTATTAAGAATGATACATCAGCGCAAACACAACCGAAACTTCAACTACAAATACCACAACAGCCACAGCAACAGCAACAGCCACAGCAACAGCAATACCAATATCAACAACCAGTAAAATATATTAAAATTGGAGAAAATTTGGATGAAAATGTAGTTATTAAAAATAATATGGTTGATTTAAATGTTTCACCAACACAACAAACTCCTTCGGCTACCGCCTACGGAGTTCCCTCGCTCACCGGCGCCTTCGGCTACGGCTCGCTCCAAAACGAACATAAAAACACACTAAAAAAAGTTTTATCGTGGGATAAAAACAGTCCAGAATTTATTATGTCAACTCCTTCGACTAACGGCTACGGCTCGCTTCAAAAAGATAATATTGAATTCAATATTCATGAAGACACAATGTTTTTGGAGCGAGCTGTAGACGTTAGTCGAAGGAGTTCAGATGGGTCTGTAACTACACATTTTAATGCGTCACTTCCTTTAGATAATATTTTTACAAAGTTGAAACCATTATATAAACCAGTGTTAGAAACAGAAACAGAAACAGAAACAGAAACAGAAACAGAAACAGAAACAGAAACAGACAATATAACATTAAATAATTTAAAAGCAGAAATAACAACGATGAATAATAAGATTGATTTTATAACCGAACAATTATCTCGACTTTTGGAGACAATGACGCAACAGCAACCATCCAATATTTAGGGGAACACTTCTGTTCACTTCGTTCACATCCGTGTTCCAGTCGCTTGCCTCCGCTGACGCTACGGCTTGCTCCAAAGTGAACAGAAGTGTTCCGGAACGCTAGTGGAGTATTGGAGCGAGCCGTAGCCGAAGGCGCCGGTGAGCGAGGGAACTCCGTTGGCGGTAGCCGAAGAAGTTTCTAGATAAATATATATTACAAAAATCAAACATAAATATAATATATTATAGTATAACATTCTATACTATATTATGTATCTTTTCAAAGGACTATTATTTGCGTGTTTTACAATGTTATTTCAAATTCCTTCGACTAATGCCTACGGAATTACATCAATAGAAAAAAAATTTGTTCAAGGACCTCAAAGTAATTATTTATTGAATTCATCCTCTCTTTTTCTGCCAACTGATTTTCTTACAATGAATAAACCATTTTCAGATGTCCGATTGATAATCATCAACACAGGACTAGTTGGTGGGTTGAATTCTCTTGTTCCATCAGGTGTCGAATCTCGCGCATTTAAGGATTCGTATGATGGTGATTATTTTTATCAGATGTGGCATTTAGCTCATATTGACGATAAACATCAACGGACAAACGTTGTTACTATTATCGTTTCACTCGGTGGAATCGAAATATCGCCATCAGGTGATATTGAAGATAATAGAAGAAAACTAGATTCTTCATCTGTTTCCAAAGTTTATGTTCAAGTATATCGCGCGTGGTCTGTACCGGTTACTCTACCTCTTACGCAAGCGAATATGGATGGATGGTGGCACTCTATTACCCACGCGTTTCATACTGTTATGCATGTGTATAATGAACTAAAACCGTGGATTGGTATTGCGAGAACAGTTGTTCCTATTTTAATTTCCTTGTCAGATGCTCAGTCTGGATTAGGATTAAAGAGTGTAGTATATTTACCCGAACCACAATCAACCACTACGATTTCATCATATTCCACCAGTTCTTCTGACAATGTATTCACATATGATATAACACCTGGTGAAATGTCTGCTATTGTTATTTGTGTATATTTATCTGGATTGATTTCAGCAATTGTAATCCCAAAGTTGTATAATAGAAAACCAATTGCTTCTAACAACGCATATAAATTAAATAATAATAATAATTTAGAAGTTATATCTTCAACTACCACATCATTCGTATAATAATAATAATAATAATAATAATAATAACAATAACAATAAAAAATTGAATTATTTTTTGATGTAATACTTATACACATCAAAAAATAAATTACAATAATTTCAAATCAAATTCAAATTCAAATTCAAATCAAATTCAAATAAAATGGGAAATTTTATATCAAACCAAAACAAACAACGTATGATGGAAAAAGATTGTCGTATAATTGCACAATTACGTGAAAGAGCAGTATCGTTATATCAATATCGGGAAAAACAATATAACTTCTACATTCACGGTTCATTTGATCAATATATGCGTCAGATTGCTGGTCAATTTGAAGTGGATTGTTTACCAGATTATGTTACAACCTCACGATTCGAATGATGGAGGAAAACGGAGGCGATAAGCGCAGCAAAAGCCGAAGTTTTCCGAGGGAACTCCGTAGACGTTAGTCGAGGAGTTTGGAGCGAAAAGCGAAACTCCTTCGACTAACGTCTCCGGAGTTCCCTCGCTCCCCGGCGCCTTCGGCTACGGGTCGCTCCACTCACTCCACTATACCTTTTTCAATACTTGCTCACCACGTTGATTTGTTTCAAGAGTTGCAACAAGCATCGGCTCTATTCGCGGGTCTTCTAATGCTTGTTTATACGTATCCATATCATATAAATTATACAAACCTTTATTGACTTGTCTAGAAATATATGTTTTCCCTCGTATAGTAGTCTCCACACCACGCCACTCTATTATTTTTTTATTTATTTTTGCCGTCACATCTATTTCATCTTTTGAAATATTCGGATTATATGCAAACTTGTCAGCAGACGGCTGTCCAAATGACAAACAATGTAGTTGTTCTTTAGATCCCTGTTTAGAATAAATAGCACAGTCAATAGACGCCTCTTTTATCGCGGTTAAAAACTTTTCACTGAGTTCTTCTTTGATTGTTGAAATTTCAAACAAACATTCATCACTTGTCAACGGTATATTATCAACATCTTCCTTATCCGGACGAATTTTATATTTTCGCTTACTTAAATCCTTTCGTTTTAACTCGATAGACGCATCACTTTTTATTTGTTCCGGAGTAAAAGTCATTAAATACACAAACACTTCAACAGTTTGTAATGCCACCGGTAAATTTTTATGAGAACATATACGACGGGCTCTTCCTATCACTTGTTGACTTCTCACAGGATGCCAGTATGGCTCGGTTAAATGAACATATCGCGTATTACGTAAATTGATTCCTTCTGATCCAGAACTGGTGATCATCAACACTTTTATAATTTCCCCCATATCATTGTTATTCGCAATCTCTTTTAATTGAGCAGTAATGGGTGATTTCAAATCCCAATCACCGTTATAAATATTACGAATAATTTCCTTCTCTTCTGAACTTTCTGTCCCAGTATACAGCGCAAAAGTAGGTTTTCCCATATCTTCTTCACTGATATCCAAATTCCAAGTGCCACTTGGATCCTTCTTTATTTTGAATTGCGTAAAACCGTTCTGTTCTAACACCATCTTAAAAATACCAATTCCTTCGAGAGAACGAAATTGTGAATACACTAAATGAAGACCACGATGTTCGGAGTCTTGTATATTTTCCAACATGTGTAAAAACTTGGGACCATACGTTTTTAATCCTTCTGGACTCAAATATTCACCCGCGTGTTCTTTCAATAATTGCAGTGCGGTTTGAATACGTTTTTCATATGTTTTATCTGCGATTTTTTCAATGATTTGGTCTCCCTCTTGTTCACCACTCCAGTCATCCCCTTCCAAATCATTTGATCCTTTTTTGGCCGTTTCTTTTAATACATCTCCATATATTTCTTCTAATTGATCGCTTGGGGCTTTTTCTCTGTCTTCAATAGGTAACGGGCGGCCACCGATTTCCTTCGGCATTACATAATTACAGTATAAACGCGAGAAAATACGATAAGTGGAACTGGGGTCCTTATAAATGCCATTTACATCAGGTGCGCCTTTTTTCTTTTTAGAATCTTTTTCTTGTTTTCGTTCTTGTTGTCGCGCGGCCTCATACACAGTAAATTGATAATCGCTCATTGGAATTTTAACCACGTGGTAATCAGTCAATTTATCATATTTCGGTAATAACCCTTCTTGTTGACTTCTGAAATAAGAAGTTAACCCCATAATACGTCTTTTAAATAAATCCGCATTTTTTATATTTCCAGTACTCGGCTCAATATACCAATTTATAAAATCATCCAATTTATCTGGTAGAGCTTTAAATAGTTCAATTTTAATACCTGTGGGAAAAACCTCAATTCCGTTATTATTTAATATACTAATCACTCTTCTTTCAAAATCATTATCGTTTATTTCACCCACATTTTGTTGTACTATTTTTCCAGACGGTTCGCGAATTTCTTTTGGTTTATTTGTAACGCCGTGGTAGCCGCTATCTTGCTTGTATTTATTTTCAAACCCAAAAGGATTGCGCGTAATCGTAAGTTTTTTACTTGCTGCCGAATATTCGAAATAATCCAATACTTTTTCCTTCACAAAAATATCTTGTAGTTTTTCTTTTGTGACTGGTTGTCCGGATTTAATATCCAGCGGAATTTCCCACGATTTAATATAACCGCGCAATATATTAAAAAGTATTGCTAATTCATTTGGGTTATTTATATATGGACTACCTGTTAATAAAACAACTCTTGCGTTTTGCGCGCTTAATAAAAATTCATACAATACTAGGGCCATTGCGTATGGAACGTGATCTTTTTTACCTTTTTTATCTACAGGAATTTCCTTTTCTTTTGCTATTTTATTTACAATTCTACTAACAAAATTATGTGCTTCATCAATAATGATAACGGAATCATCAAAAATATTCGTTTCAAAATTGTTTGTCATTTCTTTCAATTTATCGCGACGTAACCCGTTATAATTAATGAATTTATATTTTGCTTGTATCATTTCATCTATTTGGTCATTCAAACTTTTTAGTTGAGATTGATCAAGCGTATCATAATTACTTGGTTTTGTATAATTTACCAACCAAGCTCCTTTATTTTTGGTAATATATTCAACAGATAAATTCAAAATACTAGATAATGTGTCCATTGCTTCTGGGTGTTCTTTTGTTGAAATCCATTGCCAAAATTGGTTTTTTTTATAAAGAGGGTCGCCGCATTTTTTAAGTTCTTCCATAAAATTGCGGCGCAATGATGCGGGGGTCATTACTATCACCTTTTTACTATTTTTTAGACCTTCTGCAATAGCAATAGAAGTACATGTTTTACCTGTACCTAAACCAAAGTATAGTAAAAGTCCTCTATAAGGTGTGTATAAATTCAAATAATCGCGAACTAATTTTTGATGTGTCAATAATTTAAAATCACGTGAATCTTGTCCTAAACTTTCGCAGGTAATTTGGGTTTTATCGTCTAAAACCTCATCACGATATGGTTCAAAAACGGAATTGATGAAATTAATGAATTTTTCGCGATTATTCATAAAGTAACTGGAAACTTTGATATTTACTTTTTGTTCTTTGGGTGGCAATCGCGCAATCACAGATTTATTATCAATATCAACCCATTCTTCAGGTGCTAAAATAGAAATTCCTTTAATATGTTTTTTGGTGCGGCGTCCTTTTGGTTTTTCCTCTAGTGCGTTTTTTTCAGCTTCTTTTTCTTTTTTGTCTTCTTTTTCTTCCCTTTCTTCCCCTTCTTCTTCTTCTTCTTCTTCTATAACCAACTTTATTTTTTTAGCG
>Ga0209829_10001019_pt1 | contig 23730 bp, 18 predicted proteins | sample C_140205_EF_Meta_FD_187311 | JGI IMG/M metagenome (GOLD analysis project Ga0209829, IMG submission 187311) | Freshwater microbial communities from Lake Croche, Canada to study carbon cycling - C_140205_EF_MetaG (SPAdes) (version 2) | ecosystem: Environmental > Aquatic > Freshwater > Lake... | reverse complement strand
GTGCAGGTAATCAAGGTCCAGTAGGTAGTGCAGGTAATCAAGGTCCAGCGGGTAGTGCAGGAGATCAAGGTCCAGCGGGTAATCAAGGTCCAGTTGGTAGTGCAGGTGCTCAAGGAAACCAAGGTGCTCAAGGAAACCAAGGTGCTCAAGGAAACCAAGGTGATCAAGGTGCACAAGGAGCTCAAGGAAACCAAGGAAATCAAGGTGATCAAGGACCTCAAGGAAACCAAGGTGATCAAGGACCTCAAGGAAACCAAGGTGATCAAGGTTCTCAAGGTAATCAAGGAGACCAAGGTTCATCTCTTCCTCTAAATATTTTTGGTATTGGTAATGTACTCCGTGTAGATGCTATATATGGTAATGATTCTACAGCATCAATCGGAGGTTCTCCATATCTTACGGTAAATGCAGCGGTTTCTGCTGCTACATCAGGTACAACAATCTGGGTACATCCTGGTACTTATACATTGAGTTCTGCTATTACACTTCCCACTGGAATTGCTCTTAGAGGTCAAAATATTCAAACTACAACTATTCAAATGACAGGTGTTACCGCAAATACAACTCTTTTAACTATGGGTGAAAATACTCGTGTAGAAGATTTGACATTAAAACTCATATCTAGTGAACATCATACTCTAAAGGGTATTGCATTTGGTGGTACAACAACTGTTACTGCTAAATTACGTACTTGTGTTCTTACAGTAGATAATTCAACTGCTTCTTCTGATGGTACAAGTATTGTTACTGGTGTAGAATCAAATGGTACAGGAACTCTTGGATCAGGTAGTTTCTCTTTTAATTCTCTTAAAGGGTCAACTATTACTATATATTCTAACGGTGGGGGTAATAAACGTGGTATACTTATTTCTGCATCAAATGTTATGTCAACACGTGATATGAATATTTATGTTGCTCAACCTACATCAACTGCATCAACTGGTTCCTATGTTGGTGTAGAGACAGCAGATACAAATAATCTAGGTACTATTCAATTACGTTCAACAACAATTGGAATAGTAAAACCGACTGCAGGACAATCCTATACAGCTTCCGATATTCTTCAAACAAATCCTACTACCATTACAGATCCAACCTATTTGGCATCTCCAGGTATTCAAATAGGTCCAGGAACTGATATGGTAACAAAAACTGCTGGTGGCAAAGGATTTTCTTCCTATGTATATCCTACAACTGTATATTATGGTCTCAGGGGTAATCTTAAAGACGGAACATCCGGTGGATACCTATGGCCTGGTACAATGCTTGTCGCTGGTGGTGGTAATGGATTTCCAGATACAGGAACACCCCCAGCATATTATCGGGTTCAACAACCATCTATTATTGCTGGATTAGCAGTTGGTTTAAATACTGCACCAGGAACTGGACACACAATTACAGTTAGTGTATTCCATACACCCCTTGGAGGCACACTTACATCAACACCATTTACAGTTACATTTGGAGCAACTGATTTAGTGGTAAATTACTATGATGCATCTGTAACAGTTAATACCGGTGATAGAGTACATGTTCAAGTCAGCTATACAGGAGGTAATGGAAATACAGCTCATGATCTATCAGTTCAACTTGATATGTTTTAGACCCGTGAAGATTTATAAAAAATTAATTATTTTTTTATAATTCCAATATAAAATCCGTCTTATCATCATATATTGTAGAAATACCATTATTAATTACTTTAATAACCTTAACAACACCCGGTAATGGATCACCAAATAATTTTGGACGAAAACAATCATCTTTAGGAATATAGATTACCCATTTATTATTAATATAATCAATACATTTTGTATGAACATTTTTTGTAATATTAATAAAATTATCATTTAAACCATATTCAAAAACTATATTTTTAAATCTATTATCATAATATAATAAATTAACAATATTTCTACCTATTTGAATTGCATTTCCTAATTCTTCACCATAAATACTATTAGGTTCAATAATAGCACCTTCTGCCCATTCATTCCATGCAAATATTGAATAAACTTGAGGTGATTTTTTATCATAATGCATAAACAATAAATCTTGACATACATTTTTAGTGATTTCATGTGGTTTAAAATCAAATACTTTATTAAAAGCAGGATGTCTTAACATTGAATTCCATCCCATACATCCTCCATATGCACACGGTAATTTTGTAAAATATTCTGGATGAGTTATTTTTTTTAATTCTAATAAAAAATGTGCTTTAAATGGTGAATATGCATTTGGATGACAAATAAAATTCTTATTAGTATGATATTTTTTTAAACATCCAATACTAGTACATGCAATTATATACAAGTTATCAATATTATATTGTTTGAGTTCATTAATAATACTATACAAATACGAAGATACTTCTGAATAATACATATATACATAGAGAACAGGATGATTATTTATTCTGATGTAATTAGGATGATTAAATAATTTAGATAAATATAATGCATGCTCTTTAGGTTTATCATACAACTGTCTAAAAGTAGATCCATCTGGATAATAGGATTTATAATTACCGGTTTTAGAACCATATCGATGAGTCCAAGATTGATTTGCAAAACAAAAACAAAAAGGTAGATTTGGTTCATTATCTTCTAATATTTTATCAAATAGTTTGTTCATTACTGGTTTATTTTCTAGCCAATAATGATAATAAATAAAACCATCAACACCATATTTTTTAGCTAATGATGCTTGAGTTTTTCTTACATCTATTTGCGTTGGATCATAAAATCCTAATCCATTTGGTGGTTGTATTGGTTGTTTAAATAATGATAATTCTGAACTACTTTTATCTTTATATAATTCCCAATCAGTAAAATCTTGACCAAATACTTCATCATTTTCTGGTATACTATGATATTGTGGAAAATAATAAGCTAGCACTTTTTGATTAATTATTGGATATTTAATTAATAAGATATTTGTATTTTTTAAAGGGATAGATAATAATAAAAATTCTAAATAATGATATTTTTCTTTTAAATTTTTAAGAGACTTTTCATCAAAATAAATATCTTCAATAATGTAATAACCACCTTTATTTAATTTATTTATAAAATTTACATTAAATGTATTTTTATATATTATTATATCATAATTAGTATCTTTATTAAAATCAGCATTTGGAAATATAGATGACCACTCTGAATTATTATGAAATATACTAATATTTTTATTAAATAAATCTTTGAATAATTCATTGTAAATTACACCATATTCTCCTAATATTTTATATACATCTAATTCTTGGTTAAAATTAATATTTGATAATTGAAGGATATTATTTTTTTCAAGATAATTATAATAAGAAGCTATTTTTGATATATATTTATGTTTTTTAGGATATAAATTATTTATTATTGTAATAAATATTCCATCTGCTTCATATTTATAAATATTCCATCTAAGATTTTTTATTAAATGTTTTGGAATTATATATTGAGCAGTATCTATATACTTTATTTTTATAGTATTACCATTTAATATGTATCCTTCATATAATCTTTGCTGGTCAAATGTATAATAATAATTTATATCTAAAGTAGGTATAATATTCCAAAATTCAGGGTGTATAATATTATCATCATCTAAAAAATAAACAAAACCATCTTTAACAAGATCTAATCCAAAATTTCTTTGAGAATTACCGACAACACAATTATTCGAACAAAAATGTTCTTCTATTTTAGGATTATCTTCAAACTTTTTAGTATAAGATCTATTCTTGGATGTATCATATACAATATACCATTTATTAATTAAATCAAAATTGATTGATTTTACTATTATATCTAAATTATCTTGACGTGAACAAGGTGTAATAATATTTATACTAGGTTCTTCATTTATTATATTAGTTTCTTCATTCATATTTATTTCATTTTCTAACATTAAATTTTTACCTGTAACTAAAAATTTTTTAGCATAACGTATTTTATCACTTATATCATTTGATTCTAAATCCCACCAAGTAATTTTTAATTTTTGTTCTTTAAGAACATTATTAGGTAATTTACCAATTATATATACATGAAAAGAACTATTATTACTATTAAATACACTTTGTAATTTTTCTAATGTAGGATCAATTAAAATAATAGAATTTTCATGTGGATGAGGATCATATGTTAAATGTGTAGTAGGATATAAGTTACCTTCAAATTTCCACGCAGGTTCTATTTTAAAATTAGGTACTGGTTGTGGTAATTGAGATTTATAATGATCGTATATATATTTTACATTATGCTGAATTAAACTATTTCTAATAAATGTAAAATTACCATCTTCATTCCTATATTGATAATATCCACAGGCTCTAATATGACACCATTTTCCATGAATATAACTTTTAACTAATAATTCATAATCATCAGAAACTGATAATCTAGGATTGTGTTTACCAATTCTATCATATAATTCAGTCTTCCACACACGAATATGATTCGGCATACCAATTAAATGTCTTAATGTAATTCCATTTGGAGGTGCACATACAGTAGATATAACCCATTGATTATGCATTTCTGACCAAACATTTGCATGACTCCCATAACCATAACCAAAAAAATCACCATAAGAATGTGTTTTTAAAGTTCTTTCATATAATTGTGCAGAATCAGTATAAAAGAAATCTGCTTCTTTGTGCATTTTAGATGCATCTACAACCCATTGAAATAATTCTGGATGTATTTCATCATCGTGATCTAATTCAATTATAAAAGAACCATATGCAACACCAGATGCTAAACGTTTCATTTCACCAATAATACCAGAATGTTTAGGTGCACGATACACACGCATTCTCAAATCTTTCTTTTGCATTTCTAATAAATTTTCATATGTTTTAGTATCTTCTGAATCATCCCAAATAATCCACTCCCAATTAGTATAAGTTTGATTACGTAATGTTTTCCAAGGACGTTGAATTTTTTCTTTACTATTATAAGTTGTTGTAATAACAGATAATAGTGGGTGATGAGAATCATATTGATGTTTAATAATACCAGAAAATACACATGATATAATATCTAAATTTTGAGGTACTGTTTGTAAATGAACCCATTTTTTTCTTACATCAAAAATATTAGATAAGTAATTCCATAAATTTATATTACCATGTGTATAAATTGCATATGGTTTTTTATTATGATATATTTCTGAGAATTCTTCAAACGATAATTTTTTATGAATACCGTGCCATTCATAATGTTTGTCTATTATTGGATATGCATTAGGTTTCGTATCGGATATAAATAATACTGTTTGCATAACCAATATAATGTATTTCTTTTTATATATAAAAAAGAAAAGATTAGATATAAAAATGGTTAAAATTATTTTTATATGTATGATTAAGAATGAAGAAAAAATTATTGAACGATGTTTACAAAATGCATTATTAGTAACTGATGCAATTTGTGTAACTGATACTGGATCAACAGATAATACATGTAATAAAGTAAACGAAATATTTAAAACATTAAATATACCAACAAAACTATATCAAGATACGTGGAAAAATTTTGGACATAATAGATCAAATTCTTTTAATAACACAGTAGATTTTTGTAAGGAACTTGGATGGGATTTATCAACAACATATGGAATATTATTAGATGGTGATATGGTATTAAAACCTATTAATTTTAACAAAGAAGTATTAACAGCAAATGGATATAAAATAATTCAAAAGAATAGTTCATTAGAATATTACAATACTAGGTTAATAAAATTAGGACATCCATGGAAATGTGTAGGTGTCACCCATGAATATTGGGATGGATCATTAACAGACGCATTAACAAAAGATATAATATATATTGATGATATTGGTGATGGTGGAGCCAAACATGATAAATTTGATAGAGATATAAAATTATTAACTCAAGGGTTAATAGATGATCCGACAAATGTTAGATATGTATTTTATTTAGCTCAATCATTAAAAGATACTGGAAAGTTTAAAGATGCAATAAAGATGTATAAGAAGCGAATTAGTATGGGTGGATGGTTTGAAGAAGTATGGTATTCACATTATATGATAGGTAAATGTTGGTTATTATTAAAGAACGAAGAAAAGTTTGAATCATGGATGAATAAGGCGTATAAATATAGAAAAGAGAGAGCTGAGCCAATATACGAATTAACAAAATATTTTAGAGAAATTGGACAACAAATTAAATCATATCATTATTATACAATTGGTTCAAAAATTCCATTTCCAAAAAATGATTTATTATTTATTGAGAATAATGTGTATGAAAAACATTTATTTGAATATGAATTAACTATTATACATTATTATATATATCCGAATAACAGATTAGATGGATTAAAACATACTATTAATTATTTAAATAAATATTCTCAAAATGAACATAGTGTATATAATAATATGGATTTTTATATGTTTAGAATATTAGATATAGGAGAAAAAATAGAATTAAATCAACCTAATCAAGGTGATTATGTACCTACATCGGTAGCATTATTAAAATATAATAATGAAAATATTGCAAATGTTAGATATGTAAATTATAAAATACTATCAAATGGTACTTATATGATGAGTGTAGATAATGATTTATCAATATCCCATCCAGTAAAAACTAAAAATGCTATGATAAAATTAGATAATAATTTTGGGACAAATTCAAATCTTATTTTTATGACAGAAAATATAGATCCAAAATTAGCTAAACCAACAAATATATTAGGTTTAGAAGATATACGTTTGTTTATAAATAATAATCAAATTAAATGTATAGCTACATCAAGAGAATTTTCAACGAATAGTACAAATAGTATTGTTATAGCAGATTATAATTTAGATAAAAATTGTATAGAAAATGGTGTAATAATAAATTCACCGAATCCTAATGAATGTGAGAAAAATTGGATACCGATAAATGATGAAATAATTTATAAATGGTATCCTCTTCAAATAGGAAAAATAGAAAATAATATATTAACTATTAATAAAACCATTGAGACACCTAAAATATTTAAACATGTAAGAGGATCTTCAAATGTAGTAGAATATAACAATGAATATTGGGTTGTAGTTCACGGTGTAAAATATACAACACCTAGAAAATATTATCATTTAATAGTTGTATTGGATAAAGAGTATAAAATAAATAAATATACGGTTCCATTTTATTTTGATACATATAAGATAGAATATTGTTTAGGATTATTAATAGAAAATAATATAATATATATGACAGCTTCAAGAAATGATAGTAATCCTATAGTAGTTAAAATAAGAATAAAAGATATAAATAAATTATTTTTATAATAAATGAATAAATATATTTATATATAGTATGGATAGTAATGAATATACGAAATATGTAACATATATGATTATTTTATTAATTATTATAAATATAATGAATACATATTATTTAAATACTAGAATAACAGATATTAGTAAATTAAATAAAAAATTATTAAATTCTGATATTACTTCTAAGTTAGTACAAATCCCTCATTACATAAAAAAATCCAACGATGTAGGAACTCAAATTTTTAATGTACCATTAAAAATATTTCATACATGGAATACAAAATATATTCCAACTAATATGGCAAAAAATATTAATTATATATTAAATCAAAATCCAGAATTTGATTATTATTTATACGATGATAGTGAATGTAGAAAATACATAAGAGAAAATTATAGTGAAGATGTACTTGAAGCATTTGATACTTTAATACCAGGTGCCTATAAAGCAGATTTATGGAGATGTTGTGTTATGTATAAAGAAGGTGGTGTATATATGGATATTAAATTAAAACCATTAGTAAAATTAAAAAAATTAATAGAAATGAATAATTTTTATTTCGTGAAAGATACACCATCAATGTCAGGATGTGATTTTAAAATAGGTATTTATAATGCATTTTTAATATCATATCCAAACAATATAATTTTTAAAACATGTATTGAAAAAATAGTAAAAAATTGTGAATTACAATTTTATGGTTCAAATGCTTTGGCAGTAACTGGACCATGTTTACTTGGCAATATATTTAATGAACATTATAATGGAGAATATGAACCATTTATTGAATTATATTTAAAACAAGATGGATGTATTTATAATAAGTTAGATGTTCAAATTACAGATATATATGATGAATATCGTACTGAACAAAAAAAAGTAGGAACTATGCATTATTCATTTATGTGGAATAATAAAAATATATTTAATTTAATTAAATATAAAAATAGTATGAAAAATAGTATTTAAATTATACGTTTAATATTTATAATAATATTAAAGATATAATAATAATATGAATATATTTGTTGATATAGATAATACTATATGTAAGACAGAAAAAAGTGATTATATTAATAGTGTACCAATAGTAGAAAATATTAAAAAAATAAATGATTTATATGATCAAGGAAATAATATAGTATATTGGACAGCAAGAGGTCAAACATCTAAAACGGATCATTCTGAATTAACAGTGAAACAATTAAGTGAATGGGGATGTAAATATCATGAATTAAAAATGGATAAACCATCCTTTGATATTTTAATAGATGATAAAACAATAAATCCATTACAATTTTTTGTTAAAGAAGAAAAAACAAAAAAATTATCAGGAGTAAAAGTAGAAAAGAATTGGGGATATGAGTATGTTATTGTAAATAATAATTTTTATTGTGGTAAAATTTTACATTTTTTAGTGGGAAAAAAATTTAGTATGCATTTTCATATTAAGAAAAAAGAATCATGGTTTGTTCATTCAGGAAAATTTAGATTTAGATGGATTGATACATCAAATGCAGATATTCAAGAAGAAATATTAGAAGTTGGTAATGTAATTACAAATGAAATTGGTGAACCACATCAGATTGAATGTTTAGAAGAAGGTGATATATTTGAAATATCAACAGAACATTTTGATAGTGATTCATATCGCGTCTTAAAGGGTGATAATCAAAAATAAAATATATATATATTATATGAAATATATATATATAATAATAATAATAGAGATAATAGCAATATTATCAATAATTTACAATAATTATAATCAACAAATTACTACTACAAAAATACTAAAAAGTAAAAAAAAATTAATAAATTTTATTGATGCAAATTTAAGTGATTATACAAATAAATTAATATTATTTCCACATTTAGAATTAGGTGATAATTTAATTTTTAATGGAATAGTAAGATATTTTTGTAAAAAATATAGTAAAGTTGTTTTAGTTTGTAAGAAAGCATATTATAAAACAATTTCATATATGTATTCTGATTTAAATAATTTATTAATATATCAAATAAATGGAGGAATGATTGAAAATAATAATATATTATTAGAATTTTATTATGATAATTATATCGCTAATTTATATAAAAAATATAATATTAAATTTATTCCCATTGGATTGTATAAATCATATTATAATATGATCAGAGAAGACGTACATATTGAATATCCATTATATTTTTTTGATGAATTAAAAATTCCCTATGATACAAGATATACTGAATTTAAAATAAAAAGAGATTATATTAGGGAAAATATAATATTTAATAAATTAGTTAACATAGTTGGTGATAAATATAATATAATAATAGATGATGAGAAAAGAAATTTTATTATTAATAAGAATGTAATAAAAAATAATTATCCTGTATTTAAATTAGGAAATAATTCATCAAATTCTAATAAAGAATTAGATAAAATTAAGACGGATAATATATTTGATTATATTAAATTATTAGAAAATGCTTATCAAATTCATACAATTGATTCATGTTTAGTTTTACTAGTAGATATTCTTAATTTAAATGTAAAAACATTTATTTACAAAAATTATAGACCTTTAGTAGTAGTATATAAAAATAAAAATTTCGAGTATATATTATGAATAAAAATATAGTCGTATTTATTATTATTCTAATTATAGTAATATATTATTATATTAGATTAATAAATGAAAAATATGTAACGGATGATTCATTGCAAATAATTACATTAGATAATAGTCATATTCGAATAATTAATTTAGATGAATTTAATAAAATATTTGATTCAGAATTGGTTAATTTACCATATTCTTTAAATGCAATAGGATTTGACAATAATAATATATTTATATATTCTAATAAATCTAATTATATAACTGCAAAAACATTTATAAAATATTGGAAGGATAATATTCATATTCATATGCCAAAAAATAAATATTATTTTATATTATCAGTATATGATGGTTACCGAGAAAGAATCGAATATAATAATGATAAATATATTGAATATAATCCAAGTCTAGATGAGTATAAGGATATTGTTGAAATTAAAGTTAATAAAAATATAATTCCTATTTTTCATAAAAATAAATATGTATTTGCATTTTCTAAACATAATAATGATCCATTTACAATACTAGTACTTGATAGATATTATATTGCATATAATGGATATATAGATAATAAAAAAATAATAGATGAAAACTTTGTAGAATGGGAAAATAAAAAAAATGAATGTATTTGGAGAGGTAATTTAGAAAATGGATCTGTATTTAATTTTTTTGATATTAATAATAAACATAATTTAAATCAACGAGAATATTTTAAAAAGATGTATAATGAGAATAAAATTAGAAACATGAATTATTCTAGTGAACATACTACTATAGCTGAACAATTAAAATATAAATATATATTGGATATAGATGGTTGGTCATCAACATGGGATGGAACATTTTGGAAATTATATTCAGGATCCATACTATTAAAACAAAAAAGTATTTGGAAGCAATGGTATTATGATGAATTAATTGAATGGGTACATTATGTTCCTATTGAAAATGATTTTAGTAATTTAAATGAACAAATTGAATGGTGTATGAAATAATGATGAAAAATGTAAAGAAATAAGTATAAATAGTAAAAAATTTGTATTAGAGAAATTAAACTGGGATAATGTTAAAGATTATATGATAAATACAATGAAAAATTATATATAAAAAAAATTATATATAATCTTCTAATCTTACGACATATAATATTTAATCAAAAATAAATATTATATATTTATTGCATCATTATATGTGATGTATTTTCTATTATGAATATCAATAAAATGACCACCATATGGTCTATATATAAAAAATAATTCAATAAAATCTCCAATATATCTACCAAAAATCATATATATTATTTCCTCAAATGAACTATACATAGGAGGTCTATATAGAGCATTAATATTTCCCATATTCAGAATATTAATATTTTTATTTCTAATAATATCATTTCTAATATAATATGCATTAGTACCAGATTTTTCTACATATACTAATGTATAATTATATTTTTTACATAATTTAGTATATGAAAGTAATGATGCACCAAAATAATTAGTTCTATCCCACATTGAATCTTTATCATATATTATAACTTTATCTTCGTTTGGTTTATGAATACTATTATATTCCAATATAATAATATCAGCAGTATATACTTTTAGTACTTCATGTAAGATGTAAAAATCATTAAAATCTAAATCTATACATAATAAATTAATATTATTAGGAACATTATATTTATTAAATAATGAAACAATATTTTCTTTAGTTATAAATTCTTGATTTAAATTTATTGTTTCATTTTTATTAGATCCATCCATTAATAATCCATTCCAATTATATTTTTCTCGTAATATTCTAGTATTACATTCCATACCATCTTCAACACCAAATTCTACATAATATTTATCAAAATTACTATTATCATATATTAAATTAATTATTTTTTCAGTAACACCATCTTCTTTATGTTGAGAATATATATGTTTTTCGTAATTACTTAAATCAATACTATCATTATTAATATCGTTATTATATAATATAAATAAAGTATCTGAATTAATAAATATAATAATCAATAATATATATAATATTATATATAAATACTTCATATATATACAATATATTTATTCTTATAGTTTTACGCCATATAATAAATTACAATTTTATAGTCTTATGATATATCGTTTAATTTATTAATTATATTTGTAGATGATTTACCATCTACAAATGGTAAAATAATTGTTTCTTTAGCAAATTCTCTTCCAATAACAGATTCAATTGTATAATCACCACCCTTAACCAATATATCTGGTTGAATTAATTTAATAATTTCAATAGGTGTATCTTCATTAAAAGGAATAATAAAATCAATAAAATCTAACTTATTTAAAAAAGTAATACGATCTTGTAAGTTATTAATAGGTCGTTTATCACCTTTTAATCTTTTAATAGAATCATCTGAATTTAAACCAAGAATTAAAATATCACCTAATTTTTTAGCTTCTTCTAAATAACTAAGATGACCAATATGTAGTACATCAAAACATCCATTTGTAAATACTATTTTATTATTACTATTTTTAAGGTGATATAAAATTTCTTGATTAAATTCTTTATTTTTAATCCATTTATACGCGGATAAAATATCATTATGTGATATTTCATATGTTCCAATTTTTTTAACAGATAATGTTCCTAAATAAGTAGCAATTTTTAATGCAGATTTAATATCTGTTTTATTATAAAAACTACTTACAACTGCTGCAACAATATCTCCAGCACCTGTTACATCAATAACTTCATTGGATTCATATGACGTTTGAAATAAATTTTTTCTATCAAATAATGAAATACCATCTTTTCCCAAAGTAATGATACTGTATTTGCAGTTAATTTCATTAATAATAGTATTATGCATTTCAATAATAGATTTTTTTTTAGAAAACTGTTTTGCCTCTGAAAAATTGGGTTTTGTAATAGTTATGTTTTTAAAGTAATTAAAATTATATTTGAGATCTCCAATAGTTACTTTATTATTTAGATTACATTGTTCGATAATATATTTACAAATTTTTTCAGTTAATACACCTTTATTATAATCACTAAAAAGAACAATATCTATTTTAGGTAGTAATTCATTAAATGAATTTATAATTTGAGTTTCTATATCAGTAGATATAGAATGTGTATTTTCTATATCATATCTAAATAATATTTTATTATCACATATCATCCGTGTTTTTACAGTAGTTTTACGTGTATCATCAACAATTAATGTAGTATTAAATTTATTTGTTAAATCTTCTACTATATTTTTATTATCATCTTGACCAACAACCGTAAGTAAAAATAAATTATTTTGAAATAATTTCATATTTTCAATAACATTACCAGCACCACCAAGAATATATTTTTCATTATTGTATGAAAAAACAGGAATAGGTGATTCATTGGCGAGTTTTGATATATTTGTATAGATGTATTTATCTATCATGATATCTCCAATAACTAATATATTAGACATATTAATAATAATTAATTTATTTTACTAAGATTAACAAATAATATATATTTTCTTAATATTGATGTTCTATTATCAAAATAAAATATCAAATGTATATTTATGAATAAATTATTAAAATATACATTAATAATAGCAATTGTATTAATAATTTATAATTATATTAAAAATATATGTTCTTTAGAAAAATTTGATTTAAATGATAAGTATGAATTTATTCCATATTTAGGTAATGTTCCAAAAAAAGAAATTATTAATCCAAGTAGTATAATGAAAAAATATAATATTATTTTTGCAGGAACTATTAGAAGTGTTGAAAATTATATTAATAAAACCTTAGAAAATATTGATAAATGTGGAGAACAATTTAATAGTTATTTAGTTATTATATATGAAAATGATTCTAATGATAAAACTCGTGAAATTTTAATAAAAAATAAAAAACCAAATTATGAATATATTTTTGAAAATAATATTAAAGAACCATTAAGAACAATGAGAATATCAAATGGGCGTAATAAAATATTAGAAAAAGTGCGAGAAATAAATCAAAATAATAAGTATGATTATTTAGTTATGTTAGATATGGATGATGTTAATATATCTGGAAAATTTATTGAATCAATAAAAAGTTGTTTTGAATACACTGGTTGGGATATATTAACAGGTAATCAAAGTGATGAATATTATGATTTATGGGCATTAAGAAAGAAAAATGATATGGAATATGATTGTTGGAGAGAATATCTTAAACATACAGATATTCCAAATGCTGAATATATTTATGTCCGTAGTAAACATAAAAAATATAAATCAGGTGAATTATTAGAAGTTGATTCAGCATTTAGTGGTATAGCAATATATAAATTATCTTCAATACCAAATAATTGTAATTATGTTGGTAAATATGAAGATGGAAGTGAATATTGTGAACATGTAGAATTCCATAGATGTATTAAAAAAAGTGGAGGAAATATTTATATTAATACTAGTTTTTTAACTAATTAATATAGTATGGAAGAAAAAAAATTCATATATAATTTATCAATTTGTGTAATTATATATGTTATTATAAGAATTGTAATAATGTATATTGAAAAATATACAGAAAAATATATAGAATTTGAACCATCTACATACGTAGCATCATATAATTTAATGTATATATGTAATCATCACGTAGAAGATCCACAATCAGAAAGTATAGAAATCCCAATAACATTTCCACAATCAAATGGTGAAACTATATATATACATACAACTGCAATTCCAAATTTTGTAATAAAATATTTACCATATATTAGATATAAATTTGTATTACTTTCAGGGGATACTGATAAAGGTATCCCAGATGATTATATAAATGAAACAAAAATAATATTAGATAATCCTTTATTAATAAAGTGGTATGCACAAAATTGTGTATTAATTACAGATAAATTACAACAATTACCAATTGGATTAGATTTACATACATTAAGATATAATACAATGTGGTGGGGAACATCACAATCAGTAGCAGATCAAATAAAAGATATTAAATATTTACAAGATTTAAATATAGAGAAAAAGAATAAATGTTATTCTAATTTTCATTTTCAAATGGATACTAAATTTGGTTATGATAGAAAAGATGCAAAAAATAAAATTCCAAGTGAATTAGTATATTATGAGCCAAATAAAGTTCCAAGAATGGAATCATGGAAAAAAATGATCGAATATAAATATGTGATATCACCATTTGGAAATGGATTAGATTGTCATAGAACGTGGGAAGCTATTATATTAGGTTGTATACCAATAATAAAAACATCAGGATTAGATCCAATGTATGAAGGATTACCTGTATTAATAATAAAAGATTGGTCTGATGTTACACAAGAATTATTAGATAATTATGTACCAGATAATAGTAATATTAAAAAAATATATCTTCAATATTGGATAGATTTATTTAATATGTACCGGCAAATACCGATATTAAGTACGTAGTACTTAATATCTGGTAAATTTGTCTTGTAGCGCTTATGCTAACAAATTTAAGAACACTTTTTGGAAAAAAGCGTTCTTAAATTTGGCACTTTACGGTATCGTAAAGAATAAAAATTAACTATTCTTTAATCTATTAGAAATAGTAGTAAGTGCACTTGCAGATAATAATGATGGTGGTGCGGGAACAAATTTTACAGCAAACGTTGTAAAAAACCAATATTCACCTGCACCAATAAAAATAAAAGTTAACATATTTTCGATAAATAATTTTGTTAAATTTACATCTTGAGGATAATAATATTTAAAACTAATACATAGCATTAATGTAATTATTAATAAAAATCCAATAATTGCTTTACCATATGAATCAACATTATCATTATGTTGTGCAATTAAATAATTTTCAGAACTATATAGGTGGAGATAATTTTTAAGAATATATGGATTATTTTTAACTAATTGATGTACTTGTCTAATATTTAATTTTATAGTAGATTTAGTTAACGTGTCTAATGAATTATATCCAGAATAAGAAGATAATAAATTATCCATATCAGAATTAGACATAGTAGATATATCAATTGAATTTGGAATAATAGAATCTAAAATTTCATGAATTATATGATTAAATTCATTTTTAAAACTTTTTTGGGCAATAGGTCCAATAAGAACAACAAATAGAATATATAGAAAGAAAAATAAAATAGATACATGAAGAAAACAATTTAAAATAAATTGGAGTATTGAAAATGAATGAGATATTTCATCATCAGAAATATCTGAATCTAATATATCAAAATTATTTAAATTATACATACTATTATAATAAAAAATAAAAATAATAGTATGTATAAATTAACAGATTTTATAGATTCACATATGGGTGTAAGTATTATATCAAGCGTTGGTATAATAATGGCATTTTTAGGCATATTCTTTTTTACATATGCATCTAAAGTCGAACAAGAAATTGTTGAAATAAATACAAATGTAGTAGTAAATGATTTATTAGATACAATTATTCCACTATTAAATGAAAAAACAAAGGCAAATTTACTAGAAAATATAAAACATCCAAATATGGAAGATGCTGATAAACAAGTTGCTGAAAATAATAAAAATATAATGTTTGACTCAATATTAAAATTATCAATAATATTTATTATATTATCAATTATAGCATATGCAATATCATATTATACACATATTAATTATGTAAATATTATAGGATTAAATTTAATAATACTAATATTTATAGGATTAACAGAATATACATTTTTACACATGATAGTAAAAAAATTTATAGCAGCAGATACAAATTATGTAAGATATTTACTAATTTCAAATTTAGGAAAAAAATTAGGTATTAATTAAAATATATATTGTATATATATGTCAAATTTTGCCGATAGTTTAAATTTTTTAAAAATTAAACAGCCAGAAGTATGGTTTGATAATGGTGTAATTGTATCAAAAATTATTTTTTTAATATTATTAATAACTTTATCGTTTATAAATGTTGATATATCATTTCTAGCAAAAAATCCAAGAAATTTTTTAACAGAATCATTATTAGTTGGTTTATTTGCAGCCATTCCAACATTTTTAATGGCATATAATAGAAATGGTAGTAAAAGTATTATTATTAGTTCTGTATTTATAACATTTTTATTTTTCTATTTATTTAATACATTATTAGAATTAGCAGGATTAAATAATTATTTAAATGGTGTTAAAGAGGATGATAACAATAGAAGGCAACAAGATAATATTAAAAAAATTGAATCACAATCATGGATATGGATGATAATTGGATTAGTATGTATTGTAATGTTATACTTAGCAGTAATCGTACATGATTTTCCAGAATCAATAATTTGGAAACCATTATTAATAGAGTTAGCAATTTTTAGTGTATTAAATACAATACCTCAAAGTGTTATTGCATATAATAGACATTCTGATGTAGTATTTGCATCAGTAGCATCATTAATATTTTATACTGTAGCATATTTTATATTACAAAGTGGTGGATTTTTTACTCATATATTTGGTAATGCAACAGTAGAAACAGATAGTTCAGATTCATCTGAGTAATAAATAATTAAAGACAATATTTTTCTATATTTTCTTTTATATATTTTTGTTGATAATCGCTAGAAAAATATTTTTCTGCAAAATTTAAAGCATTATCAGCAATTATTTTAGCTTTATCATCATTATTTTTAACCCATTCAATTTGTTCTAGTAAATTACTTAAATCATATTCTACAGGAATATAATGAACATACGGAATAATTAAATGAGAAAACCAACAAATACTATTTGATAATAAGAATGGAACACAACCTGTAGCAAATGCATACATATGATTTGATGCAATAACATTACCATCTACAATAAAAAAAATTTTATAATTAAGGAGCGTATTATAAGGGATTCTATCAGCAAAATAATGACTAGGAATATTTTTATTTTCACTCCACCAAGTTGAAAGTCGTACATTTGTAGTAGAGTTATTATTGTATATTTTTTTAACAAATCTTACCCGTAAAGATTCTAAACCACCAATACCAGAACAACCTCCTCTCCAACATAAATCTGAACTACGAATATTCCAAGATGGTAATGTATTTTTATTAAAAAAATGATTTACACCATGTTCAAAGAAATCATCATCTAATGGTAAATATAGATAATTAACATCTTTTTCAAGATCTATTTGACATAATGTACCTAATATAAAAATTTTATTTTTTTGTTTTGCATAATTAATATATGGTTGTATTTGTGTTTCCCAATTAACATCATGATATTTATTATTATTTCTATTTATATTACCATCACTTTTTGGTATAATAAAAATAGTATTTTTTGGTAAGCATGATTGTACATATTTTACTAATTTACCATTTGACATAACTTTGGAAAAAAGACCATCCCATATAGAATCATTTATATAATCTACTATTAAATTACCATCTTCAAATACAATACAATTTGACATAATATATTAGTGAATATTTTTATAAGGTTAAATCAAAAGAATTATATTATTATTATAATGTAATGTTAAAATATAATATAAGATATCATAATAATAAAAATAAAAATAAAATATTAAATCAAAATATTATTAGTAATCCTATAAATATATCTCCAAAAATATATATAATAGGTGGAGTAACAGGAGGTGGATCATTAAAATTTATTAATGATTTTATTAAACAATTTCCAGATACAATTCATATAAAAAAATTTGATATTCTTAAAAATATTTCATTTTTAGATAGTGATATTTTATTAATTCAGCAATTATTTGATGATATAACCCCAGCTATGTTAGTAGATTTAAAAAATATATATAATTGTAGATTGATATTAAACATACATGATTTTATATGGATTAAACGAGAAAATTTAGCAAATGCATATTTATTAAAGAATATAAGAATACCAGATATAATTATAAATTTATTTAAAATTTGTGAAATAGTAATTCATCCATCAAAATTTACATATAATGAATATTCTAAATATTTTTGCAATGATAATTTTGTAATTTCGCCACATATTGATTTTATAGATTTAAATTCAAAATTAAATATACCATTAATAGAAAATAAAACAATTAATATTGGTATATTACATGAATTTAGTGAGTATAAAGGATCAGAAACAATTTCATATTTAATGAATACGATAGAAAACTATAATGAGTATAAAATAAACTTTTATATTGTTGGAAAAAATATAAAAATATATGATGAAAATGAATTTTTTGAATATTTAGATAAATATAATATACATTGTCTTACATTATTGAATAAATGGGGAGAAACATATTGTTATTCATTATCAAAATATTTAAAATCAGGATTACCAATTATATATAATAGTATAGGAGCTCTAAAAGATCGTATACCAAATAAAGAATATTATTTTAAAGTATTTGAGAGTGAAGATAATATTACTACAAAAAATTTAATTTTATTATCAATGTTTTCAAAAATGATAGAATATATTATATTAAATGAAGGAAAAAATAATTATACTAAAAAATATACTGATTTAACATTAGAAATACCACCATTATATAATAATATATTTAATACGTTTTACCCTCAAAAATTAATTATTAATAAACCTAACAAATCTGAGATTAAAGTATATTGTATTTATTTTCCACAATTTCATAAAATTAATGAAAATGATACTAATTTTTATGATGATTATTCTGATATAAAAAATTTAGATTTATTTATAAAAGAAACTAATAATGATCAAGAAACACCATCAACTACATTATTACCGATTAAAAATAATATTGATTATGATTTAGAAAAAAATACAGAATTAATTCAAAGACAGATTGAATTAATAAAAGAGTATAATATTAGTGGATTTGCAATATATTATTATTGGTTTTCAATAAATACAATAACAAATAATAATATGATTATGGAAAATGTCATTAATAAATTTTTTTCAGAAGATATTAAAATGTATGATAGAAAAGTATATTTTATTTGGGCGAATGAATCATGGTCTGATAATGTAGCATTTGGTAACAATAGTAGAAATAAAATTATAAAAAATAATTATAATACTATTGATTATATTAAAAATATTGATAATTTACTAATATATTTTAAACATCCAAATTATTTAAAAATTGATAATAAACCAGTCTTTTTTATTCATCATCCATGGTTTATACCTAAAACAGAATTAGATTTATTTACTATGTTAATAGAGAAAAAATGCATTGAAAATAATTTTGATGGATGTAATTTACTAATTAATTCAATGAATGGTATGTATGATAATTATAAATATTATGATTTTCATTTTAATTACAAAAATGGACAAAATTGCAAAATAATAAATAATCAACGAATATTAAATTATCAAGATTATGTAGATGCTGTAATATCTAATCAAAATTCTAATATTAAAACATTAGCATTTAATTTTGATAATAGAGCTAGATTATATAAACCATCTAGATTAAGTCATTCTACTATTACAATAAATAATACTGAAGAAGAACAATTAAAATTTATAAATAATATATATAATAGTTACGCTAATTCATATTCAGAGATTGATAATATTCTTTTAATTAATTCATGGAATGAATGGGGTGAACAAATGGCAATTGAGCCATCAAATGAAAAAGGTACTTATTATCTTGATTTACTAAAAAGTGTTTTATCTAAAAAAAATTAAATTAATACTATAAAGATTATTATTGTATTAATTCTATATAAATGCAAAAAACATTGGATGAACGTGAATTATGTGATCTTGAATGTATTTCCATTGGTGCATTTGAACCATTAAATTCATATATGACAAAAGAACAATATTCTGAATGTTTAGAAAATTTAACAATTAATAATAAAAAAGATGTATTTTCTATGCCAATTGTGTGTATGGTAGATTCATTAGTTGAAGTAAATACAGTCATTACATTAAAAAATAAAACAGGTATAATTCATGCAGAATTAACAGTTAATGAATGTTGGGAACCAGATCTTGAATATGAAAGTAAGTGTGTATTTGGTACATATGATTTAAATCATCCTTATATTCAGTACATGGTAAGTAAAAAGAGTCCATCATTATATTATGTATCTGGTACATTAAGTTTAAAGAATATTACATTTCATAATAATTATGAAACATATCGTAAAACACCAGCACAAGTCAGAGCTGAAAATAATCAACAATTAGTTGGTTTTCAAACAAGAAATCCTTTACATCGTTCTCACATTGAATTAATCAAAAATGCATCAAGTATGAAAGTATTATTGCATCCTGTTGAGGGAGTAACACAAGATTGTGATATTCCTTTTCCTGTTAGAATGAAGTGTTATCAATCAGTATTACCATTTTTAGGAGATGTATCATTAGTAATTTTACCATTAAGTATGAGAATGGCGGGTCCACGTGAAGCGGTATGGCATGCGGTTATTCGTAGAAATTATGGATGTACACATTTTATAGTTGGTAGAGATCATGCTGGTCCATCATATAAAACAAAAGAAGGAAAATCATTTTATGAACCATTAGAAGCGCAACAATTAGCAAAAAAACTAGAAACAGATATTGGTATTACGATTGTAACATCAGAAGAAGTTGTATATTGTGAAGATATGAAATCATATATGACATCTGGACAAGCTCAAGGACATATTGTAAAAAACATTTCAGGAACTAAATTTAGAGAAATGTTAACAAATGATGAAGAAATTCCCGAATGGTATTCATATTCTGATGTAGTTTCTCATCTAAAAAATTTCTATAATAAACCCAAAGGGGTATGTTTCTATTTTGTTGGATTATCTGGAGCAGGTAAAAGTACATTAGCAGAGTCATTGAAGAGTCATATAGAAGAATGTTATCCGAGTAAAGAAGTTACATTACTTGATGCGGATGTAATTAGAACACATTTATCAAAAGGTTTAGGATTTTCTAAAGAAGATAGATCGATGAATGTAAGAAGAATTGGATATGTAGCATCTGAGATTGTAAGACATGGTGGAATTGTAATTGTTGCAAATATCGCCCCATATGAAGAAGATCGTCAATATAATAGAAATTTAATATCAGCATATGGTACTTATAATGAATTTTTTGTAGATACACCTATTGAAGTATGTGAAGAAAGAGATGTGAAGGGTCTATATAAGTTAGCACGTGCAGGTACATTAAAAGGTTTTACAGGAGTATCAGATCCATTTGAAATACCGACAAATGCAATGGTAATTAAAAACAAACCATTGAAAGAAACTTTAGAAGAATTGCATAAATATTGTATAAAATTAATTGAAAGTATATAATATGCCATATTTTCATAATGATGATGTTAATATATTATTTATTCATATACCTAAAACAGGTGGAACTAGTATCGAACGATATCTAGCAAATAAATATAAAATATTACTAAATGATAAATCATTATTTATGTTTTTAAATAAATCAACAAAAATATCAAAAGAATTTAATAAAAAAATTTCACTACAACATCAAACATATAATACAATATATAAATATAGAGATATATTTAATGTTAAATTTGATGATAAATTAATAATTTTTACAATTGTTAGAAATCCATATACGAGAATAATAAGTGATTTATTCCATTTAAAATTAATAAAAAGTGATAGTTTAAAAGACGAAGTATTTACTATAATAAATAAATATATAATTACTAGACCATATATCTATGATAATCATAATATTCCACAATATAAATATATAATAGATAGTGATGAAAATATAATAAAAAATATTAAAATTTTACGTATAGAATCATTAAATGATGATATGAAAAAAATAGGATTTAATGATTTTAATATATTTGCAAATAAAAATAAATTAGATATTAATGATTATGATAATTATCTTAATGATGATTCAATAAAATTAATAAATAGTTTTTATGAAAAGGATTTTACATTATTTAATTATCCAATGAAAAGTATATAATATTTGTGTATAAATATTATGTACCATTTAACATATTAAGTATATTACCCGCCTCTGATAATGTATATTTTTTATAATTATTTTCATATAAATTATAAACTAGTCCCATATTATTATCTCCTGTTTCAGACCATGTTTCATAATAATATCTATTTGTTGATATTATTGGTTTTTCACAAGTTATTAAATATGTTCCTCGTGCGTAATAAAAATTAAACCAAATAAAATTATGATTATGTTGAATACTCGGAAATAAACCAATTTTCATAATTTGAGTATTAGTATTAAATAAATTAATAGCATCTTTAAATTTATAAATAGTTCGTTTTGTTAATGATATTTCATAAATATGGCGATTAACATTATTATAATTAAACATTCCTTTTGAATGAAAATATAAAAAATAAGAATGTGGTTCAAGTAAAGCTATTGAATACAATTTATTAATACCGTGATATTCATATAAATTTTCTTTTTTAAATTCAATTTCATATTGTATTTTATTATTTAACTGCATAATAATTAAATCTGTTATATTTTTAATTAGAGTATCATGTTCACAACATACGACAATATATAATTTAGAAAATAAACCAATGTTACTATTTATAATATCATTTAATTGACCACTAATGATATTTATATATTCTTTTTTAATATTTATCCATACATAATATATTATATTCAACATACTATAGATATTATTATATTATTATATGATTATATTATTATATTATTATATTATGTACTATTTAATATATCAAGTATATTATTTATGATTATATTATCTACTATATTATCTACTATATTATCTATTGTATTTTTAATATCTTGATCTGATGGATAT